>Ga0209454_1001480_pt1 | contig 14766 bp, 9 predicted proteins | sample WorMetHERISLAND1_2_FD_187400 | JGI IMG/M metagenome (GOLD analysis project Ga0209454, IMG submission 187400) | Marine gutless worms symbiont microbial communities from Max Planck institute for Marine Microbiology, Germany - Olavius geniculatus... | ecosystem: Host-associated > Annelida >...
CCGTTCCACATGCACGAATTTGCTAGAGTGTATGAACGACTGGACTCTGTGTGTGCAATCAAAAGAGCAGGTTGCCATTGTATATATTGATTTTGCCAAGGCATTCGATGTCGTGTCGCACAGCAAATTATTTACAAGGTTATACTCTTATGGTATACGTGGCTCTGTATTGTCTTGGCTAAAAAATTTCCTTACTGGTCGAACACATCAGACCAAAGTTGGATGGTGCATATCTGATATTGCGGAATTACTTAGTGGTGTAGTCCAGGGTAGTGGGATAGGCCCGTGTATGTTCTTGATCTACATAAATGAGTTACTTGCTGAGTTGGCAAAGTACAATATTACTGTTAAGGCCACAGCCAGCCTAAGCCAGGCCAGCTAGCAGCCACAGCTGTTCTCGCAGTCGCAGTGGGGCATTGAAAGCGGTCAGACGAGATAAACAAGGCGACAAAGACAGTAAAAGAAAAAGCGTACAAATTAAGCTCTACAGTTTAGTAGGAAAACTTATACCACTGCCACGGACACGACCGGTAAGCTGTTTTTTTTAAGATTTTTATCATTTGTTGCTTTTTGGCTGATTTTCTCGCTCTGGCATCGTGTCCGAGCTGGGCGTGGTTTGTGTAGCCTAGCAGCAGTCATGCTTGATTGACAGTGACCGTGGTTTCTTGAAACGACGGTGCAGGTTTTTGCTTTCATGGAAAGCACGGTCAGTCAAGCGTGACTCTCTTGCTAGGCTACACAAACAAACGACCAGCTCGGAGTCGATGCAATCGCGAGGAAAAACAGCATGCTTTAGACAAAGAGAAGTGGGCGTGGCAGTGGTGTAATTACTAGATACCGCACTGCTGGAGTGGATATGCGAGGACGCAGTCCGAGCTTATACCACTTTAGACAGTGCGGTATCTTAGTTAAACCAGGCTTAGATTGCCGAGGCTACATCGTCGTTCGCTTTATGACGCAAGACTGCAGCCGAAAACTGTGAAAACGGTAGCAGTGCAAGCTAAGTGTGGTTTAACAGAAGTTACTACAGTTTTATAAACGCTAGGCCTACGTCAACGCTGCTATCGAAAGTTAGGCTATAAGCAAAAAACGCTATGATACGATAATTCGGTGCACGTAGGCCTAAATGTTGGATGAAGAAAGCAACTTTGCGTTGAAAATTGCGGCCAAACTTCTGGAGATAAAAACATCGACTTATCTAACGGTATCATCGCCAGGCTTGCCGTGGATATGGATATCCATGGATATATCCATGGATATATCCATGTGTGGATATCAGACTTTAGCCATCCTGTGGATATGTCCATGGATATTCATATGCTGTCGCACCTCTAACTAAACTGAATATTTGCATGCTTTGTCTCTCTGTAATATTTCCCTGTTTGTCGTTCTTACTTTTTATTTTCTTTTTTATTCACGTTACTGAATTAATTAAATAATCACTGACATCAGCATGTCATAATTTAGTTAGCCTAAATTTAATTTATTAGGACTATAGCAGCAACAGATCTTGATTTTTGATGCTATCATCATCAGCTTCCCGTGTCCGATGTACGAGCGTAAGCGGCTTCATGAACTAAGCACCGGTAACCTTCTCTGTTCTCCGCCTGTTTTACCATTTCGACCAGGCTTCTCTCGCCCCACTGAACGATAGCTTGCCGACGTTTTCCGGGCATGATGCCTAGCATGATGTTTTTTCTCTAAACTCTGATGCCTCGTTGTTTGACCGAAGTATTTCAGTTTGCGTGACTTCACTTGTCCCAACAGGCCCCTGTCTTGGCATACCCTTCGTAAAACCTCCTCGTTCGGTACGTGTTCAACGTATGAGACGCGCATAGCACGTTTGTAGCATTGCAACTCAAACGCCTACATTCTCGCATAATTCCTTGTTCAATGTCCATGCCTCCGAGCCGTAAGTGACGATAGGCCAAACCAGTGCTTCGATGAGTCGAGCTCTTAGTTTATTACTCACTGTTCAGATTGAAACTAGCTCGCCCAGTCTTTGTCTCGCGATTGCCAGTCGCGACTTGACCTCCTCGTCACATGACGCTTCTGAATAATTGAACATAGCTCTTAGATACTTGAACGACTTGGTTTCACTCAGGGTGCATCTAGCTACCGTTACAGTTATTGGTTTCGGATCGTCGAAAACTTTTATTACTTCAGACTTCTTGCCATTTATCTTCATGCCCAGTTCAGTAGCCGCCTCGTGCAAGCGATTAGCACAATGTCATCTGCGTACCGAAGATTGGTGATACACCTCCCATCAATTTTGAACCCCCTCCATAGTATCCTTCAAGTGCTTGACGCATCAACAACTCAGCCATCAGGTTAAATAGGCAAGGGGACAGAATGCACCCCTGTCTCACTCCTTGCTTGGCTTGGAACCAACCACTTGTCTCGCCATGAATCCGGTCATCTGACCTTTGGTTTTCGCTCGTATGAGGGCGACGAGATGTTCGCGAATCCGATGTCCACTATCACTTTCCACAGTTTCTTGTGGTTGACTTTGTCAAAGGCTTTTCGAAGTCTACGAAACACATGTACAACGGCTGCCTTCGGGACCGTGAGGATTCTGAGGCTGCATAGGTGATTGTGCGTACCTCGCTGTGGTCTGAACCCAGCTTGTTCCTCAGCCACGTCGATACTATATTATTGTTGAATGGGCAACAAACGGTCTATCAATTTCTGAGTTTATTTTTAATTTTTTATCAAACGGTAATAAAATTACGAAAGCTTTTTGTTTCCTAACATCTTTAATGCCAGTAGGAATACAAACCAAATGTTTTTCACAAACCTTTAGTCTATCCTATACCTGTAGGCGTAAGCTGACATAAATGCAACCTGCGTCCCACAAAACAAAAATCCCAGCTGTTGCTGGGGTGAGCCGACCGTACCGCCTATATCTGAAAACCAACGTCCGACTTTCTGTCGCAGAAAAAAACGATTTTCCAGAGTTAATGCAGTCACATAGGCCTACACGCTCTGGTGAGTGGTGACGTTGTTGTACCGAACGCTAGAATCAACGCCAGGATATGATACGGTAATTCGGTTCACATGAGTGACGGCTGCAGGCAGCAGCATTGCATTCAAAATTGCGACCTAACCGCTGCCGATAGAGACGTGGTTATTTTTGACAGCCTATAGGAAGTCGGCATCGCCTTATCTAACGGTACCATCGCCGACCCCTACGACGTATTGTTACGCACAGAGAGACGACAAGGAAACGACATATGGTACATATGGACATAACGGTCGACCAAAGCAGAAGCGATAAAATTATGTAGATTTTCATGACAGTTGAGAAATACTTAACTGAAATCTGATCTCAATGCAAATAGCCTATGTTTTCACTTTTATTTAGTTTTTGAACAATTTCAAAACTGAAATGTTTGTGTCATGTTTTATTGCGAGAGTGGGAATGGACGCTCTTGCACTGGTGTATTTTACGAAAATTGTGGGGGTACATGTACGCACGATAGGCGTCCGTGGATATGGATACATGTATATCCATGGATATCCACGGAAAATCTGTGGATATGGATATGCGTGGGAAATTTCATATTCACGGCAAGCCTGATCATCGCCGACTCCTTACAACGTACCGTTTAGCCACAATATATACGTAGGTTTAACTGATATTCAGACAGACAAAACATCATAGACGTCTATTACTAGGCCTACGATCGGCTAAAACCGTAAGCAAGTCCAGAGTGACTGACTGGCTGACCAGACGACTGTGGCGCTGAGCAGACAGTTGGCGGGGCAGGTAGTGAGATAAGACAGCAGCGATTCACCGATGAGACCAGCGGTGAAAATCTCTCCAGCAAAACACAGCAACATACTGCCGACCCAAGACGACAACGGGTGACGCCGCGAGAATGTAGACGTCCCTTGAGATGTCGAAAACCCAATTCCTAGCATACGCACGCGCACCACGAACTCGATCTCCACTAACTGTCCGTTCACACTGCCGACCCACGACGATTTTTGCATAGACAAGGTCTGGCGCGTACCTTTTCCTTCGGGAAAGTCTTCGAGTATCATCATACAAGCAAGCGTATAGTGCATTAGTTCGACAACATATAACTTAGACAAGCCCAACATTATTTCCGACATTTGCTCCATCATCCCCCCAGACATGGCTGCCCGCTTGCTGGCTGCCCCGCCTGGAGCGGACGCGAACGTCCGCAACCATGGCAACGTAATGAGCAGTTAATCAGTCAATCAATCAATTATTTACGTCGGTATTTATTTTGCCAAAAACAACACATAAATTATAGATTACGATAAAATGTAACACAAGATAATATAAGATGTAAATACAACGCAGGCCTATTTACTGCGAAAAAAGTATTAAAAAGTCTACAAAATATTAATATGCGACATAATTATTTTATCTATGCAGTGTCGATCTATTCTGTGATTAAAAATCGCCGTCATAATGACATCACACACTCGAACGAAAACAAGGTTTTCGTTTAGAAACATCGTGATTTCGCAGCTATATAAGAGCATAGAGCTAGTCGAAAAGAAAAGAAAAACAGTGTAAAAAGCAATGGAAGGAGGCGACGTGGCGACGCTTGGTTTGTACCAAGTTGTGGATGCGCAGTGGAATTTTGTGGTGAGCTGCGACTGGCAATGCAGACCGCTAGATGAGCAGACGACATTTGTACAACAGCTGGAACAGCTGGAACAGCCGCGCCAGTCAACTGCTGTAGCTCCGCCCCCGGAGACCATGGACGAGAACGAAGCTCAGATAGGTTTGTTCGTTTGTTTTTTCTTTTTCTTTTTTGTTTTTTTCTCTTTTTTCCAAGTAGCATGGTAGCCTACGGAATCGCATTTTCAAAGACACGGCCAAGGCCAGGCAGTGGTCTTCGAGGCAAAAGCCAACGCCGCTAAATGAATAACTTGAGTAGGCCTAACGTAGGCCTAAGTATGACATCAAAAGCCAGTTTCATCTTATTTAAACCGTAGTGAACCATAAAATGCTCAGACAAAAAGATAAGCCTAGTTTCAATGTTTCAGACCAGTTAGGCCTAAGCTAACCGGCATTTCCAGACTAGTTTGGCATATGACATATGTATGTACAGGGTCAGCCAAAAACGTGCCGCTTTACTTTTGTCCATATCTTCGCCAGTTATTAACTGATTTCCAAAATAAATTTTTTCACACTTTGCAGACAGTTTGCAATAATGTGATTATTATAGATCCCATCACATCGTAAATGCGTCTCCACACTAGCTTATCAATGAAATATGTATAGGTCTACATAACGATAATATCATAATAGCAAACAAACATTTTGGTAAAATTTAAAAAAAACACTTCAGACCAACATTTCTGTGAATGATGCGTTTTTTTAATTTACCTAAATTTTTGTTATTATCGTTAGTTTTTGCCAGGGCCATATTACACGATATGCCAAGTATGCCATGGCATGGGGCCCCCTGCGCTAAGGGGGCCCCGTGGCGGCAAGAATTATTTTTATGCCAGTATTAGTTTGGTGACTGTAACTCTGTTTGCACGTTGCTTTTCAAAAATCACAGTTTTTTCATCTACTAATTTATGTGATATGAAGTTCATAGTGCTCTTAATCGCACTTTATTATTGTTGAAGTTGAAATTGAACAATGCCATAATGGTTTTGTTTGTCGTCGTGTTTTCGGACGAGATGGTACAATTCGTGGACATTGCCAGATCAAGGCTGTGATTTGCCTGCTTCCCTAGCATAGCTGTTGTACAGCGAAAACCTGCATGACACGTTCCCGAACGGTCTTATTGCACTACACATATACAACAAAAAACCGAGCTAACGCCAAGGGAATGCGCGACAGCGGTGTATGTATAAAGGCCCACTGCGAGCCAATCTAAACAGCTCACCGATCGTAGGAATGGACATTCGACACGATGGCTGGTATTAAACATTTGCATGAACATTCGTTAGAGGCCGTAGCCGGTATCGCGCATCAGCTACCGTTTGGCAGGCCGAAAACGCACGTTTTAAAAAGGCACCCCCTATTTAGTGCCCTCGTGTGCAGGCTTCCTTGAACACAAGGGGTCAAAACTTGGACTGTTAAAGTCTACGTTTTATCCTGAAAATTTCATATGCAGGTTGTTTCGGTCAACCGAGGTTTTATTTTGCACCGTTTCTGAGATGCAGCGACTTATTGGCTAAAAAACGTAAATTTTTCTTACTCCCTTCTTATTTAGCGCCCTTGTCCTGTGAAATTTATGGAGAAACTTTACAGATCATGAAACAGAGTCTGCCAGCAGCCGACGGTGAAGATTTGGTGATTCTAGCTTGCACCGTTTTTGACTGATCCACCCGTGTAACGGACGGACGGACAGACGGACAAAATTACGACGGTTAAGACGCGCTATAGCAGTTCCTTCTGTCGCGCCTAAAATGTGTCTCGTAATTTCCAACTTCTCAGGGGAGCGCTCGTTCAGCAGAATGGGGCTGATAAAAAGCAAACTGACTAACAGACGATTGACTTCACTGGAACAGCTGAGTCTGAAGAACGATTGGCTGAATAAAGTTCCTTTTAATGACATCGCCGATCAGTGTGCTACAGCAAAGAGTCGCAAACGTCTGTAGTCAATGTACTGGGAAGTAGGAAGATCGAGAACATTGTATTGTGTATTTAATGTATTGTGCATATGCGAGTCTTCTTAATGTAGCAAACTGATCCACATTGTCATCAGAAGGAACAAAAAGTGAATTCGCACAAAAGTCACACTAAACAGATCGCAGCTTAGTGAGCAATTTTCTGTGTTTTCCTCAGGTTCTGATAGTCTATGTACAAAAAATTTGAGCTAATGCTTACGAGACGCGCGAAAGCCTATAGCAGTTCCTCTTCACAAACTGTCAGTCTGTTTCCAGCCTTTTCTTCGCAGTTCATTGTTGGATTTTGTGCTGTAGCAGAAGATCGCAAAAATTAATAATAACAGCATGTCTGTACCTATTTGCAATCGTTTTCACGCTACACAAGATAATTGCGGTAAAATAACCACTTTTTGGGGTTCAAAGTCATTCAAGGTCATCGATATTGACATTCCTACGAAGCTCGTCGTTAGTGCTTGTTATGGTAAGCAGCATGTCTGTGCTTATCTGCAACCATTTTCATGCTAGACAAGATAAGAGCGAATAAATAACCACTGTTTAAAAGGGTACCGCTCTTTGACACTCGCGTGCGCAGGCCTGTTTGAATCTAGAGGGTCCTGACTTGGACTGCTAAAATCTACATTCAATGCTGAAAAATCTCATACGCACGTTGTCTTGATCTATCTCCAGCCATTTCGGCGCAATTCACTTTTGAAATGCGTGTCACAGCCCAAAATCGCGATAAATTCACTAAAAACCCCTATTTTGGGGTTCAAGGTCATTCAAGGTCATCGATGTTGACATCTCTAAGAAGCTCGTTGCTAGCGTTTGTTATAATAAGCAGCATGTCTGTGCCTATCTGCAACTATTTTCACGTTAGACGAGCCAATAGCGGTAGAATAACGAACGTCTTTTCTGAGGGGTGCTTCTTTTTCGCCCCCTCGTTCGTGGGGACCCTTTTCACCCAGCGGCATGAAATTTTGTCACGAAATACTAGAGACACTAAGGTATCATATGGTGAAAACCAGAAGTTTCTGTCTCAACTGGTCTTGAAACGGTACCGGGTCGTGACAGACAGACGGACAGAATTATTTTAGCTAATACGCGCTATAGCTAGCTAGCTAGCTCCCGCGCATAAACATTGGCTATTTTACTGATGTTGGTGCGTGTAGCGTGAAAACAGTTGCAGATAGGCATAGACATGCTGCTTATCATAACAAACACCAGTGACGATCTGTTTAGCGGTATTGACATCGATGATCTTGAATGACCTTAAACCCCCAAAATAGGAGGTTTTAGTGTTTTTTTTGCGATTTTCGGCTGCGATGCACACTTCAAGGGCGAATTGTGATGAAATGGCTGGAGATAATAGACCAAGACAATCTGTAAACAGGAACTGCTAAGGCTGTCGCGCGTTTCATGAGCTTTGCTCAAATTACTTGTTTTTGTTCTCGAGCTGTCCTTGAGGTCGCTGACGCTCCTCGATACCCCCCTCTTATAGATTGAGCCACGGCGTTACACTGTATTGCACTTGCACTGCAGCTTTGTTGTCTTTATGATACCTTTGTACACTGTTTACTTGTTCGTACTGTTTCCAATCCATGTAACATAGGCCTACCATGGTTGCACAGTCGGCCAGTCAGTGAATTTCGTGCTTTTCTGGCAACCAATTTTCTGATTGTGTTGATTTGGTTGTGACCATGTAATCATGGTTGTGACTGTTTGTGCTTTTTTGTATTCTTCTCGTAAAATAAAAACGATGATGATGATGATGATGATGATGCGTCTTTGTATAGGTCTATATCAGCTGGTGGACCCACAGTGGCACTGGGCGCTGACATGTGAGTGGCAGTGCAGACCCGAAGGCTACCAGGAACCAGTGACAAGAACATCAGTAGCAGCGGCGTCAGTGCCGTTACAGTCGCAGATGTTGGACGAAAAGGACGCCGAGATAGGCCTCTATCAGCTGGTTGATCCGAGCTGGTATTTTATCGTCAGCTGTGATTGGCAGTGTAAACCGGAGGGCGATGCCGGTTTCGGGACTGAAGGCGAGGTGCCGTCCCACGAGGCTCAGCTGGTCAGTACAGCAGTAGTCCCAGCAACACCAGTTAGAACCAAGTGTAACGTGCCACTGTCGGACTCGGACGCACGGATTGGTCTGCATCAGATGGTCGATCACCGGTGGAACTACGTCGTCAGCTGTGACTGGCAGTGCAAACCATTCCGTGGACAGCGTAAGCCGTCTGCCCGCGTTAGGCCTTCCGCTGCGCCTCCTGCTAGACCCTCAGACGCTGCCGCCAGACCTTCTGAAGCTGCCGGTAGACTTTCAGAGTCTGTCGGTAGACCCTCAGAGGCCGGCAGACCTTCGGCTGTTCCTCCCAGACCCTCAGAGGTTCCTGGCGTACCTTCAGACGTTTCTGGTATACCCTCAGAGGTTGACGGCAGACCCTCAGAAGATGTAGGTAGACCATCGGCTGTCTCTGGTAGATCGTCAGAGGCCGGCAGACCTTCGGCTGCTAAACCCTTAGAAGCTGTCGGTATACCCTCCGAGGCTAAGGGTAGATCGTCCGCTGCTCCTCTTAGGCCATCAGAAGCCGACAGACCTTCCACTGCTGCCGCCAGATTTTCCCAATCTAAGGGTCGGCATTCCGCTGCGCCTGGTAGACCGTCACAAACTGGCAGACCTTCCACTGCAGCTGCCAGACCCTCACAAGTTGGCAGTACACATTCGGCTGCTTCTAGTAGGCCATCACAAAGCGGCAGACCTTCGAATGCCGTCGCCAGACGGTCAGAAGCTGAAGATAAACCTTCGGCTGGTACCGCAAGACCCTCCGAAGCTGGAGGTAGACCATCGGCTGCTCCTCGTAAATTATCAGACGCCGGCAGACCTTCCACTGCTGCCACCAGACAGTCGGAAGCCGGGGGTGAACCTTTGGGTGTTTCCGGTAGGCCATCAGAAGCCGTCAGACGTTCAACTGCAGCTGACAGATCTTCACAAGTAGGGAGTACACATTCGGCTGCTTCTAGTAAGCCATCACAAACCGGCAGACCTTCGACTGCCGCCGCCAGACGGTCAAGAGGTGCGAATAAACCTTCAGCTGCTCCCAGTAGGCCATCGCAAACCGGCAGATCTTCGGCGGCTGTTGCCAGGCCATCTGAAGCTGGAGGTAGACCTTCAACTGCTCCTAGTAGGCCATCAGAAGCCGGCCGACTTTCGGCTGTTGTCGGTAGACCATCGGCAGGTGGTACCAGATTGTCGTCAGCTTCCACCAGACCGTCAGCCGTGCCAGGCAGACTGTCAGATGTTTCAGGAAGACTCTCAGCAGCCAGAGAGTCCACAGCTCAAGGCAGAGAGTCAAGAGCTGTCAGTAAAGTCCCAGCTGTGCCACTGAGCGAGGAGGAAGCACGGCTTGGCCTGTATCAGCAGGTCAGTGCGCGCTGGCGGCATCTGCCCAGCTGTGACTGGCAGTGCAAACCTGACGGTGAAACCGCCGCCGATGCTATTGATGACGAGTACGATGCTTCGAGGGCGTCGTCCGCAGTACCACCCGCTGCTGAGCCGCTGTCGGAGGACGAAGCCAGGATTGGACTTTACCAGGTCATTTCCGTCGTCGTCATCATTTTTACGCGGGAAAGCAGCTACTGCTTTCGGCGCGTCTTAGCCATCGCAATTCTGTCCGTCCGTCTGCCCCTCTCTCTGTTTGTCAGTCAAAAGCGGTGCAAACTAGGGTTACCGAATTTTCACCATTACATGATTTGAGAGTGTGTTAGGGGGTTGAAAAAACCATTGGGGGGTTCAACCCCCAACCTCCCCGGCAATTCAAACACTGCACCAGATGAACCTTGGAGCAAATGCTCCAAGAGGAAAGGTTTTCTAATGGGAAATTAGGGGAGTTGAATATTATAATTTAGCATTTTTGTAAGACGTTGTTCTCATGACTTACGATATCTTGCAAGCAGAAGTGTTCTGTTAAGCTCAGAATGCATCAAATTCTGTTCTTTGCCAGGGCTCCGCCCCGGACTTCACTGGGGGAGCTTACGACGCTCCCCAGTCGGCCGGGCAGAGGGATACCCGTCCCCATTCCTTACCTTCTAAACGCCTATACGGCGTTCTCTTCTCGGCGTCTGCGGCCCCTAATCTTGAGTTAGGGGGGAACTTGCTCCAAGTATTTAAGGGGAATAGACGCCCCTAAGTGGTGTAGACAGGGAAAGGGGTGCACTGAGTGCATGTGCACCTTTGAAGGTGAGTAGCTACGTTCTTTCATCAGCTTCAATTGCTCATATAGCTAGCTGTCTGTAGGTATTACGAAATGACATGCGCAGCCAGCATTTTCGTGGCTTTTAATGCCTTTAAGTTGCAAAATTGCGATCAGGGTCTCGTTCCAAACCTTACTGCCTTCTCAGCGAATCCCGTTTTCTCACTTTCGAATTGTGACCTTTTGACCTTAATGGTGTCCCTCAAACGAATTATTGGCCAGTGGTTACGTTAACTGCGTGAACGATATTTGTCATACGCCGGCGGACCGCGGCAACCCGCAACTAATTACTGCCACTTTAGCTCACAATAGCTCAGAGCTGCAGCAACTCTAAGCAGTTTTAAGATCCCACAGGACATCTAACAGTGGCTGCGGCGCCGGCTTAAAACACACGCTTACACAAGCTTAGCCACTCACGCGACTTTTTTCTAGCACCTCTGGAAACACTTGTTTCCCTTTTTCTAAGTAGGGACAGTAGAAAATCACAGAAACACGAAAGTCGCAGAAACCGTTATTTTCGTCAAATGCCGCGATCTTGCCAAAATGCCGTGTTTTGCCGTTTGTTTCGCCAGGATGCCGTGAATGTACGTTTTTTTAAAACTTGAGTATTCTGTTTCCAGTCGGCGTAAGTTGAAGTTTATTGTGTGATTTTAGCACAAAAATATGTGACTTTGCCTCTGCTGCCGAAGTCCGTGTGCTACTGTGCTTTGTTACTGAATGGCTCGATACCTAACCGTGACGTCATCGTCGAAATATGTATTTTGCCGGGGAGTTTCGTTTATGCCGAACGCAGCGCAATGTTAGCGACGCCAAGTTACACTTGCTCCGCAGAGTCAAAATGTACAGATGAAAATCTTGCATTGCGTGTAATGATGGCCATAGTGTCAATGCTCATGGGTTTTGGTGCAAATCGGAAGGCGCTTGACCGACTGACCCCCCGAGAAACAAACCACGTTCTTATTTCAACGCTTGTCCGTCGCCGACCAACGATTCGGCGCGGCCTGGTTGACATATACGTTATACCCCGTTTGCACAATAAAGCAAACATCAAGCAGACATCATACAAACGTATTCAATATACACGTGCACGACGTGTGCTCTAATGTTTGCTTGATGTTTGGTTTATCTTTGCTTGACATTTGCTTGATGTTTATTCGATGTTTGCTTGATGTTTGCTTCATGATTGCTTCGCGTAGGCTATGCTTTGTGCATGCTTGATGTTTGCTTGACGCTTGCTCGATGTTTGCTTCATCGTGTAAACGGGATTACCAATCTCCGAGTCCGCACCGTAACCATTTTCGACCATTGTTTCTGCAGTATTTTAGCTCTATGGAGTTGAGGTGGGTTATGTGGCGCAAGACATAAGTCGCGGAACTTACGATCGAGAGGTTATTATGTTGGTTCGACTCCCAGTTGGGTCACCATTAAACAAATATTACTCGAATAGGCGACTGTTCGCGGACAGGTAAACCATCAGCACCAAGGTCAACTCAGCAGCTTTTCGTCGTTTTGTTGGTAGGTAAATCGAGTATCAGCCTGCTTGGCTGCATGGGGTGGTGTACGGTAAGCCACATTTATCTATGTCGGGTGACAGGTGACATTGTGTGATACTAAATGGCAGGTGAAGTTTCGGTTCCGTGGCTCTGAGATGAGTTTTCCATGAAAAGCTATGCGCATTTAAAAGTTGGTTTCTGCGCACTTGGTCCGTATTTATTAAACGAATATATAGCATTTTGTTGCAGCTAATTCAAACGTATATCTAAAGACGCCCAGCGCACCGTCAGAGGGGCAATGGGTTCTTCTGTCTGTGACGACGACGACGATGATGATGACCCCTTAATATCCTACTGACTCACTTACTTACTTACTTATAATTATAACTAGCCACCAGGGTTTTTGCAGACTGAGCTTTCCATTCCTCGGGGCTAGGTAGATCGAGTACCGGCCTGCAGTACAGTTTTTGCCAATCTTGGACTGTGTAACAAATAAATTAAGTAAGTAAATGGCTCGGTGTATGTGCAGGTGGTGAGTCCTCGCTGGGAGTTCTGGGTGAGCTGTGACTGGCAGTGCAGACCGGAGGGCGAGGGTGACTATTACACGGGGGAGGGTGCTGGAAGACCAGGGTCTGCCATGGGGATGGCTGTCGAAAGCGGCGAGTTCTATTCCACAAGCTCACTGTCCACCTGCCGAGAGGGCTTCCCAGGTATATACCGTCTCATTCTTCCATTCCGACCTCAAAATAATGTTTATCTTTTTTAATCGTACTTTCCATAGACATAGCACCCCTTTGGACATATTCCACGGAAACCTGGACAGCTCGCGGATTTACTTTTTTATTGTTTTTCGTTTGAGTTTTCTCGTTGTTTCAGTTTTCCTTATATATTCTTTTTTAGTGTATGTTTGATATCGGGTTTCTATTCCTTCCGAAATCTGTTAGTTTCGTCGTTTTCTTATTCAGTTACTATAGAAGTACTTGTTTCGTTTCTTCCATTTTAAATTCGTTGAAGAATGTTTTACTTATTTTAGTTTAATTGTTAAATTAAGCGATCAAATTGTTTGCCAGTTATATAGTGCAAACCATTCGTCATATAATCATATTATATCTTTAAAATTATGCATGGGTTGCAAGTATAAACAGCGGTCTGACATCACGAAATTCTTCTTGTATTTACACGGGTCTGCAGTTGGCTGACATCAGAAACAAAAACAACAAGAAGCTCAGTTGTCGCTAGAATAGCCGACCGTACTGGTTGTCAGTGAGCTTGAAGGTCATCCAAGGACGATGATTTTTATCTCATGTGAAAGTATGTATGCAATTTTTTTCATTAGTGATCAATAGTGACCTTGGTCCTATCTGGTATCGTTTAGCCGCAACAGCTCGTAACGACTTTCAAGGTCATCAAAAGTCGATGATTTTCATCTTATTTGAAAGGGCGTATGACGGTACCTATTGGTATTAGTAGTAACCTTGGCCTTATCTCTCACCGTTTTCGAGATATGGCCACTTATAGTTTGAAACGTTCCATTGAAAATCGCGGCCAAACCGCTGCAGATGGGACATGGTTACTATGGACAGTCTATAGAAAATAGCCAGCGCCCTATTCGATAATACCATCACCGATCCCTTACGATGTACAGTTTGGCCACAATACTGCACGATTGGCATACCACAGTGCGTTATGACCCTTCAAGTTCGTCGAAGGTCAATGATTCTCATGTAATCTGAAACGGCGTATGCCACTTCGTATTAGTGATTAATTGTAACCTTAACCCTATCTCTCACCTTTTCCTTTTTCTGAGTTTATGACACATAGCTGGCTACATGATGCACGGCTTGTATCGTGTACAAGTTTTCCCTTACGACCTAACGCTTAGCTACACTACATTAGATACAGACGACAGTCAAACGGACGGACGGACGGACGACAACAGTGCTAATAGTTTGACCGTTACAAGTACGATCAGCTGAAAAGCTAAACCATCATCAGTACAGCCCGCTGCAATTAGCGGCGTCGTCGGTAAACGTAAGTACCAATGGTTGAAATCGCTTAAAAGGCGCATTTTAACATGCTAGTCGCAGTGCGCCGCGATCTCAACACCCAAACAAAACAGTCTTAAGCAGCCGTCTAAGCTGTTCAAAGTTTTCATCAGTTTGTCTCCGATGAGCTGGAAAGTTGTTTCACAGCCTAGGACCTGCAGCAACATAGATGTTGCACGTTCGTTTGACGACACAAATTGTGGGGGCGACTGAAAACGCGAGACCTGACATCGCGAGACCATTAAAATTGTGGGGACTGACATCGCGAGACTGGACAACGTGAGACCATGTAGCAAGGGTGGACATCGCGGGACCTGACAACGCGGCACCAGATCGCAGGGGTGGACATCGTGAGACTTGTTTCAA
>Ga0209454_1001481_pt1 | contig 14765 bp, 5 predicted proteins | sample WorMetHERISLAND1_2_FD_187400 | JGI IMG/M metagenome (GOLD analysis project Ga0209454, IMG submission 187400) | Marine gutless worms symbiont microbial communities from Max Planck institute for Marine Microbiology, Germany - Olavius geniculatus... | ecosystem: Host-associated > Annelida >...
AGCTACCCCCTCATCGTCGGGGTAGAGCGATGGGAACGGTCACGCGCCACACCACGGCGACGTCGACGTCAGTGACGACCGACCGGACGACGACAGCGTGACGATATAGCTACTCTGCGTGCCCTCGCGTGAGACGTTTCGGCTAATCATCCAAAGGTGTTGTTTATGCGGGAAAGGGACTGGAGAGGTCTACGGACTTCCCGGGGATTTATGATTTTAACTTTTTAATGTAAATTATTGTACCTTTGAAACATTGTTACTGCTGCAAGAACAATACGTTGCATAGACTGACACCCCCTTAAAGATTAGGCTACTGAGACCCTCTCCAATAATTTACTTAAATGACACCACTGTAATCATCGTTTATTACGCCAACAACAAGGCAAATTATAAAATCAGACATACAAACACGCATGAAAAATACAAGTGTACAAAGATAAAATACACAAAATAACGGAAAAACATGTAATATAATCACAGTGAAACAGTACGTTCAAAATTGCCTCAAATCATAATTTTAATCTTACCATGTTGGTGTTATTGGATCGGAGCGACTGAAAATGGGGGACTGGAATATGACGGAAAAATGCACACTTGAGTCATACGGCGTTGAAATCGCGGCTTAGCTATCCGCCGTACTAAAAACGTAGAAATCTTATCAACGACATCAGGATAAAGGCTTACGTTATGACAGGGAAGTATTTACACCTATTTGGCGATCAAATCTTCGAATGCACGTATTGTACAATAAGTTTGTAAAATATCTCTCTAAACTTCAAACAGTTTTTTTCGTGCTAACCCATCTCAACACTAAGTACCTGTCATGTGAAATATCATGCACAGTGTTACCTGTTACCGTCATCCCAGCCAGACAGGGCGATACTCCTTTCACCACCCCCGAAGGATGAAAGGCTGAGTTGAGCTAGTGCCGGTACATAAATTGATGATAATTTGAAGTCATAGCGTAAGCACCACGGTGTACCCAGCCAGGCGTCTCGCCTCCCTCCCGGTGTTTGCGGGGTCGAAGGCGCAATGTTACTCTCCGTTGGCGGTCGGCACGCGGTGCAGGCCGTGTGAAAAAGTTGATGACATGGCGACATTCTAAGCCGACCGATTGACATCGACAGCGCTGATGAATTGTCTCTGCAGTGAGATGCATCAAATATAGCGGAAACCGGTTTCATCATTAATCACTTTTATCGATATTTCACCGACCGGAACATAGTGCGCTGCGGTATCATTAGCTCAAGCCAATCAGATGCTACTTCCGAAATTGTCGAAACGTTTCTGGCCACAAGTTTGTCTACTGTAAAAAGCGCTATAGCAAATACTGGACTTTATCTTTTCGCTTTCAATTGCTCTAACGACCATACACCGTATGATGTTCATTTTATTTTGCCAATATAGTAATAAGTAATTGTAATGATAAAAAACAGGACTATAAAAAACTGCGACAGAATTATAGCAGTCGTAAGCAGTATAAAATAATGAACATTCACTCTGGTCACGGTTTTTGTACTCCTTTTGTTTTCGAGTTAAGAGCCGGAACAAACAGACGGGCGGACGGACGGACGGACGGGCAAGACGCAAGACCCGCAATGCGACCTATTGGACGACAGCATAAAAGACAAGAACGTATAAGTCCTTCCCGAACCATACGGCTCACAGGGCGGCGCTGAACTTCGTTTCTTTAGCACTCAGCCAGACACCAGCTTACACTGCGAGTAAACCACGGTTATAGTGCATCGCGCGCTGTGCCCGTTTACGTCTTAACTTTCGCCGGTACTTGTTGCGTTTGTACGCAAGGAGGAATGGCCAGGCTGAGTTAATCTGAACGGCCACAAGACACGTAACTACGGCCTGTAGCCGGACAGACTGCAATCAACGACTGTCACCAGTCACGACATGCAAGTCACTTATGCTGCCACGTGACCACGTGACTGGCGGAAGTAGAATAGGGCGTGGCCAGAGCGTGACAGCGGCGCTGATTAGACAGACGACTGACCAATCAGCGGCCAGCTGGCGCTGCGGTTAGAACACAATAGATAAAAGACATCAGAAGGCGAGCGAACAAATACAATTGACTGGTAATGAGCAGCTTCCAGCGGCAAACTTCACTGATTTAGCGCATACAGAGAACGCTGCCGAGGCTTGGGTTACTACTACAAGACTAGTATACTACGACAACTGCGACAACTACGACGACAACTGCTGCCGGTTGTTGGTGACGTCATCATGTATGCGACGAAGCGACGACGACGCAACGTCAAATCGTAAGTATTTCAGCTGCTTGAATTACTCTGCCTCAAAACGCTTTGCAGGCATTTTACATTAAAAATAACATAAAATTCGTGGTATAGGAAAAAAGCCGTATCGGTGAAAAATGCGAAGCAGAAAGACGGGGACCACGCATGCTAGTTTTTGACTTGTTTTTAATATTCAGGCAGGCTCCTAATATTCAGGCGTGTCGTGGATATGGATATCCATTGATATATCCGTGGATATTATGCTGGCGCACCTGCTAATTAAACTGAATACTCATATGCTTTGTGTTTTTATAATATTTTCTTGTCTGTCGTTTTTACTCTACATTTTTCTCTTTATTTACGTTACTGAGTCAAATGAATAATCAGTGACATCAGCACGTTATTATTTAATCAGCTTAAATTAATTTATCACTACTATAACAGCAACAGATCTTAATTTTTGGTGCTTTAATGCTGTTCGTTGAGCAACAAAAGGTTTATTTATCTGAGGGTTTATTTATAATTTTTATCAAACGTTTTTCTGCTTACTACTGTATTTAATGCTGTAATAGGAAGTATAAACCAAAAGCGCTTCAAAAGCGTCCACTCCACCCATATTTTGTAGTCGTACATAAATGCAACCTGCGTCTTGGAAAAACAAAAATCTCAGCTGCTGCTGAGGTGTGCCCACCGTAGGCTTTCTCTTTTATCCGAAGGCCAGAGTCAGACTTCAGGTCGTGGAAAGAAAGCAATTTTCCAGAGTGCCCTCAGTCTTATTCACGCCATGGTGACATTGTTTTAGTGAACGCTTTTATCAACATAGAAATACGATACGGTGGGTGACGGCTGCAGCATGCAGGCAGCAATGTTGCATTCAAAATTGCAGCCAAACCGCTGCAGATAAAAACGTGGTTACTTTTGACAGCCTATGTAAAGTCGCCGTCGCCCTATCCAATAATACCATCGCCGACCCCTATGACGTACCGTCTAGCCACAGTACATGTGTTACGGACAGACAGACGAAGACACACGACATATCGTACCCTAGAAACAGAGGCAATAAAATTATACAGATTTTCACGAAACTTGGGAAATACTAAACTAAAATAATGCTAATGTGTGTTTGTTTTTTAAATTCTTATTTATTTTTTTAACAATGTCAAGTAGGGAATATTTGTGTCATATTTTACGGGGGGATAAACGCTCTTGCGCTGCTGTATTTTGCAAAAATTGGGTGCTGCATGTAGGCTTACGCGGGTTAGGCGTCTGTAGATATGGATATATCGATAGATGTCCATGGACATATCCATGGATATCCACGGAACATTTGTGGATATGGATATGGATATGGATGAGAAATTTCATATCTACCGCAAGTCTGCTAATATTACATGCAGCAATGTTATTTCGTTATGCAAAACATTAAATTAGTTCTAATACATCATGCATTGCCTATAGACAACGCAGTGAAAAATGATCACTGAGCGATATTAAAAGCAAATTAAGCTTCATCGTTTCTACGTCATTTTCGCACATAGGCATAATTGCTGTATTAATGATGGGTGATAAAACATTTATTGCGGGAATTTTAGGATCTCAACATTTAAAAATACGACAAAAAAACAAAACGTTAAAACTCTATTAAGTTCATTTAAAGTCAGAAAATGTATAGACAGTTTGAGAGCGTATAGGCAGAATTTTTGCTACAGAGGAGTTTGGCCTTTTTTTCTCTCCCCTTTTTTAGTCATTTTCGTCCCCACATTTAGCTATGTGGGATATCGGGAGCGCTGTAAGCTTTTAGCTACGCCTGCAAACTATATTTTTGTGCATTTTCGGCTCTCAAAACGCATCCCGACTCGAAGCAACATTTTTAGTCGTTTATGAATATACAATGCAGGTGGCTGTGTTTTTGGTTGTCTAAGAAAACAGATACCATTTCGAAATAGTTCAAACCTTAAATACGATTTTACGACTCTGCTGGGGAAAACTAAAAATGCGAGACCTGACACCACCAGACTTGTGTTAATGAGCGAGCGAGCGTCTGCCCATTACAAGTTTTTTTTTGCTTCACACGAAGCTTTATTCACCATAAAACATGGTAGAAACAAATAATAATGCAAATAATAAAAAAAACACAACTTAAGTAAACTTAACTAACAAAATAATCAAGTCCATGCATCGCATACACAACACAACAAACTGTCGGAGTTGTCATAAAAAATGTATGTGTCCGCTTAGCTATTATATCAGATACTGAATCAAAATTAAAATAACACTGACACTTTTCAATAATACGTAAACTATCTATTATATTGTAATGGTGTTCTTCGTCGTTTCGGCATCTCGCAGCCATATCTGACACGCTCAAAGAACTGTGTATGTCCACACGGCACCAGTGCAAAAGCCAACACAGGTGGCGCCACGAGGCCCACTTCACAGCTGCAGTCGTCAGAGGCTGATGCAGCTGCAGACGTTGCTTATTCCGACGCAGCTGACGTCATCGCTGCTGGCACGGGCGCACTGTCTCCGGAAGCGTTTGCTAACGCCTCAACGGCTGGTCTGAAGCCTTAACGGCTAAGCGGCGGTCCCGATCGCTGAGACGTCTGTCACTGGTAGTAATTTTTGAAACCACCAAAAAAGCAACAACTTTCGCGTGATTCGTAACGACATACGACAAACTACCGTTTCCCATTACTAAATCCTATAGTACACTGTAGAACTAATATTCACTCACTGATTGTCACCACTGGCACTGTGACGACTGACGAGGACATGCGCACTCGCTCTGGCGGCTCTGCTTGCAACAGCGTGAGCGCAATACATTGGTTTTTTTCTCTAAACCGCTAAAACCGTTAGCTTTTCGGCGGCGGCGGCGGCGAACGTCAGCGGTTCCAGGGACAATGGACGCCTGACTGGCCTCCTTTTCGTTCTGGCTGCTGCTGCTGTCGACACGCGTCTGTGGGGACTCCGTAGAAACATCGATCGAGCGAATGGCAGAATGCGGAGACAGAGAACGACGTTCCGGACGTCCGAATCACTTCCATACGCTTAATTCTTTCAGACCGATCTTATTCGTGCGCTTGATAATGGCCTGTGCGTATATATTGGCACCAACACCCGGCAACCACATGCAGCGTTGCTGTAGACGTGCTGACACTTCCTTAAAGTTTACCATTCATAATTATGTCGATGCGAACTGCGACAGCAGCTGTTGCACTTTCTTAGTTTTTCTGGAAGACTTTTATGCTCATATCTGGTGCCGCATTGTCAGGTCTCGCCATTTTAGCGCCCCTTTTGCAGGCTTGCCTTACATGTAAAATCAAGCCCCGTCGGGTCTGAAAACACCAATTTTTAAATTAATGTAATTTTATTAAGGTGCTTGATATCGGATTTTATTTTTTGGCTTTTGAACGGTTTTATGTCGTTCACTGTTGTGTTGCAAAAATTTTTTTCGTTATAATGCAAAATAGTTCGCCGAAAAAAAAATCGAAAACGAAAAAATATACGGACTGGAAATATTTGTTTACGATTTAAAAAGCGATATATCTGGCGCTCACTTACATTCTACTTAGGCTTATGAAAGAGTTTAATATTTCAGTTTTTTTTATTGTGCAAGTTGTACGGCTGTTTAATTGTGCATTAGGACTATATGTTGGGTTTAATTCGGTTTTTGCAAAAGATCTTAATTTTTGCAGCACACTGCTATGTAGCAAATTAAGCGAATAAAAGTGCAACAACTTTGATCATATTTTTGCAATGCTATAGCTTATAGAACGGTCTTTTCCGCATTTGTGCATATTTACTACTGCAATGTACATTGGAATGCAAAGGAATAAAATTATATTGTGCAACATTATAATGCGCGCACGAAAAAAAATCGAAACGGAACAAAATAGAAATAAATAGCGAATAAAAAAGGCAAAAAAAACTCTCCAAGAGATAACTGCCAGTATCATGAAATACAGTGGCGATGTGGCGCACGCCTGAAAGTGGGGGAGGGCGTCCAAGCGAGCGCACTCGTGTGTAGCATTTCTTCTATAATAAATGAATAATAGTCTTCGGAGGCGTATTTATAACCGTATAGCCTAGGACTATGCTGTGCTGACATATTGTTGTCATCGATATGCGTTACACGAGCCACCAACAGTAACCAAGCCGGGCACCTGCTCATACTAGTGATGGACGAAACTCGAATTTGAAATTCGATTCGACTCGACTCGCGATTTTAATGACAAAAAATTTGGCAACTCGATTTTGAAGTTTGCGTATGTTTAGTCCATCGTGTGTGTATTGTTATGCTGTTGCACGTTGTAAATAAGTGAATAAGTAAAAAAGTAAAAAAGTGTCAGCCAGTGTCCGAATCAGTGGCCGAATCTGAGGACTATCGTGAGCGTATTTGGGAAAATTAGAAGCATGCTCGTAAGTAAGTAAAACTGTTGCAGGCTTAAATGATTATGCCTGATTGTTGCTTTATTGACGTACAAGCTTCTCAACCGGCGGGGCCACTTTGACACCAGGAGGGTTCGCCACCGTTGCTGATGTGGCCAAACAGTTCGGCATCATTCTTTTAAAATGCTAATTCAGATGTTTTAATGCCTAAGTTTCGGAACAGCTGCCGACCTTGATCTCTGTATTGCTAAGCGTATAATATTAGTATACCTTCGAATAAAAGTGCAGTAAAGACGTGCACGTGAACGTGATCGAAATTTAAGATTTCGAGCAAGATATTTAAAATTTAACGTTAAATTCAGCAATTTCTGAAATTCGGGCACGGGCCGTGCACACACGAAATTGTTGTCTTCGCTGTCAAAGATTCAATCTTTTGTACACGTTATTTGATTTTTGAGATTTGCCCATCACTGCAGTGCTAACGCCTGCCGAATCACATCTATAAAACTCCCGTAGAAACGCTGCAGGTAGGCTATCCCATCACGACAAGTGACAAGCGTCACTTAAAATATCTTTCTCTTCTCTGCTCCCCTGCAATTGCAATTCTGTCTCTATGCGTTGCCTGCTTCCAATTATAATGCATGTTATTTCGTTGTCGATTGCTCACTTGTGGCGTGCATGCATAGACGCGTGCGTGTCACATTCTTGAGCGAAAACAATTCAATATTCCGCTTTATTCACCGTGATATATGCCAGAAATCAAGGAGAAAGTTGAAACAAAATAACCACCGTGTAATTGCTGAAAAAACTTTAACCGCATAATTGGACGCACCTTTTTCACGCTTTAGTATCGGGCTCTAATTTCTGTTGTCAAAAATATTGTTAAAACAATAATATTGCTAAAATTTTCTTCTGCGTGCGTAACTTCCTTCCTCGCGGATATAATTATGTTGCTCCTGGAGGGGGGTATTGCCGACTTCCCACCCCAAGACCTCAAACCTAGAGAGTCCTGAGATAATGTCTGTCAGGTCAGGGCCTTGGCTAAAATCTATTACATCCGCCACGGATATGGCTAATAAATGGCAAATAATACGCCGGCAATGGGCAGTTTACTATGCTAGGTTACTACACAGTGTATTCAAAGGCAACATACGAGAGCCAGCCGTCTTAACAACAGTCTATTGGTCTTCATTCGCTGCCAGTCTCTGTGATTAGCTCAGCCGACCAGCTTCTGTTTGCACCGTGTAACAATCGTCGTCACGGTGCAGTAGCGTTTTAAAATGCCAAATGAGCCGAAATCGCGCACGGGCGCATTTTTATAGGCATTAATGGCAGTAAAAATGTCGGTCTAGTTGCTCCCTGGGTGTTCGTTCTCTGTGATTAGCGAAGCTGGGAAACTGAGCAGCAGCTTCTGTTTGCAGACAGGCTGCAGCGTACTGTAATGAATAACTTGCGGTACGACGGCGGGTGTCTTATTATAGGACCGTCCGCTCTCCAGAAAAGTCTCCGCCGGACGACAATTTACCGGCAAAGAAAAGATGGGACGGATTTTTACCGGTAAATTGTCGGCCTGGGGAGACTTTTCTGGGGGGGCGATCCTATAATGGGAATCAACATTTTGTGAGGCCGGCGATATTGTAACAAGGGGAAGACATATCAATTCCGTCATTATCTTTGCCCCTGGTGGATTTTTTCTCATAGGGGAGATATTTTAATGTGACACCGGCAGTAATGACAGCTTGTGCTAGCTAGCTTTCTCTTTAATCAATGCTCGTATTGGCAATGAGCAATACATTCGATGGCGTTCTTCAGGCAGGCAAATCAGTACATAGGCCTAAGCCTACCGTAAATCCTTGAGCTGTGGGTAAGGGGCGCAGCGATATGCACTCAAGTCGAGGCCCTGTCAATTATTCATTTCCACAAATGAAATTTTTTCCCGTCCTGATGAGGTTCCCCTGTTGGGTCGCTAATTTTAAACAGTAGACTTAGATGTTAACTGTTTGTTGGAACGATGCCCAAAGAAAAATATTTTATTGCAACCCGATTTGTTATGAGCAAACACAAGTTTTATACATAGGCCTAAACTGAAATAAAATGGTGTATATTTTACGTCTTGTAACGTTGTAGGCCTAGGCCTATCTATTGTTTTGCGTGATTTTAGTGTTTCAGTGAAATGTTTTTCTTAATATTTGCTATTGTTGTGACTGCAGAGTTTATTATTTAATACAAACGCCAATGACTTGCTAACAATGGCGCCGCACAGAACTGCAATGGAATGATGATGATGATGATGATAGTCATGTTGTTTTCATCCCGGACCGTTATTTGTCTGTCTGTCAGTCAACGAACTTGAGTCCTGACTGCAGGCGACAGCGGCGCAGCACACACGCCGCCTGGCGAAATGAATAGAAATACATAAATACAAATGCGGGCGTATTCAGGGGTTGCGCAGAGGTCTGGGGCTGAGGGCAGCTTTTTAAGTAAAAAAATAACGAAACCGAATTTTTGCCACCTTCTTACAGAAAGTGCATGAATGGTGACTTAAAATTTCTGATAGATATGCAGCTGTTTTATTTTAGCGTCGAAAAAAATTGTTATGCAACGCGAAGAGTGTAACAAAATTGTTTGCGGGACTGGGGCAAGCCTTTTTCCCCAATTTTTACCTCACCGGCTTCCGCCATCCCCACAATGTCGCATGGATACCGACGCTGTCGAAGATGTCTTCATAAACGGACGGCATCGTGGCAACGTTGGGGAAAAGAAAAATGAAATTTTCGGACAGACATCTGCAAATTTCCGAAATTTCGACAGACCAGAAATTATGAGTGTTTAGCATTTTATTTCTATTAATAAGTTTTTTTTCAAAAATTGCAGTCCAAAATGTAGCATTGTTTGAAGAAAAGTTTTTCGTCTGAAAAGAAAATACTTCGACAAGCTAAAATTTATGTAAAGGGATTAATTCTTCTCCCGCCACGATGCAAACGCCATTTACAGATCTGAATACGGGAGCCGCCATCAGTGCCTAGACCTACACCGCGACGACAGGTCGCGGAGTGAAATTAGCACTGGCAATAATGGCAAATAATACACTATCGGTCCCACTATAGGCCACTATAGGCATGCGGTGACTGGCTACCGGGATATAAGATATGGCGTGGAGCATACTGACCTTGCGTGATTAGGTCAAGTAGATGATCGGTGGAGGCGACCGACGGTGGTCTACAGTTGGCCGGGTGGATCGGATATTATGGTCACGGTCGACTGAACTATATCCAGCCGGCACGTCTTTCCACGCCTGTCTGTCTGTGTATGCATCCTGGCAGCTTCTACCGGTTCTTTTAGCGAGACAACACACAGCACCGATGATAATCTATATTCACTTGTCTTGACAGAATCGATGCCTTTCGGACTAATTGTACTGCAATCCGGTCTTGCTTATCAATTTTTATTTTTCTTGTTTTAGTTTTTCTGGCTTTTGGTATCGTTATTCTTTAGTTGCTTTGATTTCAGCCAGTTTTTTATGTGTTACATTATAGCTGTATTGATCTTTATTTTAGTGTTTTTTATGATATATTTATTTCAAACATTTCAGTTTTTTAGTTTATGTGCTTGATCAAACTGACAGCCTGTTCTTAATTTTTAAGTGCAAATACAATACCGTAATGCATATAATTGAGCATACACGCCAAGTAAAATAATTGCGTAATGTGTTGTGTTGTACTTTCTGTTATCGCCGACGGCGTTTGCCATTGAGAAATACAGAATTAGGCCTACTTGCGTGCTTAATCACTTAGTAAGAAAGTGACACAAAATATATCGCAGCAAAAAAGATGTGTCAAGACTCGGCTGTCTTGTTCAAAGTCCTACATCGGCCAATAGTCTTCAGACAAAGATGCACTTTCGTTCGCAACGGCGTCGTGTGTTAAACAGTTGGGGGCTAAGAAGTTGCCATTTTCCGATAGACGACTGCACATTTCTATTTTCTTCAAATTTCTACAAAAAAGATCACAAGTGCGCAAAATTGTAATTGCTTTTCTACAGTGTTTTAAAACCGGGGCTTTTAGTTATGAATAGTATATTTTAATACAAAATACTTTTTAAAACAAGCAAATTACCTGAAAGGATATTTTTTTTTGCTTTTTCGCGTTTGTCACCCTCAAGATATGGTCAGTTGACGTTGCACTCAGTTTAAAAAGGTGTTCTCAGCGTTGTAGCTTTCTTTTATCGTTTAGCTTACGTTATTTATTTCTTGCTTTTACTGTACGGAATGTTAATATATCGTCTTTATTTACAGTTAGGTAACAAACAATATAAGAAGCCTAACTTAGCTGAAAAAAGTGATAGGCTAAAGAGTAAAGATTTTTTAATAATTCGTACTCGCTTCTTTGCCGTTTTTTTCTGCACTTTTATGGCAGGCCACCTGTAAAATGTATACTATTGACAAACCTCAGTAACTGAATGCGTGTTATTTTTGTATGGCGAATTAATAATGGTGTTTTTTTCTAAATTTTATTTCCAATTTTCGTATACCAAGCTGTCCCACTTTAGTCATTGAGGTCGATACCGTTTCGTGCTAAATTCTTTCCACGGTCCTAACAATGCCCTGCCCATAGCGTGCGTGGCAGCCGCATACTTATAACAACAACCATGGAAAGATCATAGATGGAAAGAAAGAAAAAGAGAGAGTTATTATTGTCAACTATTAGTGTTGATTGTGTGGCGTTTGATGGACAGCTGTCAAAGGTGGCAAACAAGACACGCAAACCGCTCGTTCACTCGCCCGGGTTTCTGCACAGAATTTCGCATGCGCTTGTCAATGCCGCCACGATATAATTCCTTATCCTATGTTTCTTAAACTTATTTAATTACTAAAGCCATTTGTAAATCGGATCCGACTAAAATTTGTTTGCAACTAAAAAAACAAAAATTAAAACATGTTTAACATGTTTGGCCGAACAGGCGCCCAGAAAAAAGGGCGCCACGAACCACAGCTACGTCGTAATGGAAACAGCGCAACATTTTCGGCTTGTGCCACAGTGGGGGTACCTTCAAAAATGTCTGGGAACAGCCCCCTTCCTAGACACATTCATTAAGGTGCCCGCAAGAATAGTGTCCGGCCCTGATGTGGCTCTCGACGGGTCTGGAGAAAATTATGCGTAATTCTCTAAATTGTGATTAAGTTTTTTTTAAACTGAACGTTTTTATGCCAAACATCTTGCATTTTTAAACCAAAAAAATTTCGACAAAAAGATTTTATGACAATTTTTCTACCGCCCAAAATTTGGGAGGGATGAATTTTCCCCGTGTTTTCCCAGGACGCTACTGATTAAGAAGTCAATAAAATATTATGGGTGTAACTGTATCTAGGTTGAAGTCGTCTGCTAGAGACTCGTCGCTGTCGGCGTCCCTGTCAAAGAGCAACCCGAGCAAACGTCACCGTGAAAGACTCAACTCGGAGCTTGAGCTGCTGGCATCTCTGCTGCCGTTTGAGCAGAGCGTCGTCGCCAAACTCGACAAACTCTCCATTTTACGACTGGCCGTCAGCTATCTACGCACCAAAAGCTACTTCGCAGGTCTGTAACCTACTTGCTTAACTTTCAGAGACAGGATATTTGTACGGCAGCCGTATGAATAAAATAGTGGCTATTCATACGGTTGCAGGATAAATATCTGATCCTACACGGCCCTGCAGTTTATCCGGCAGCCGTCTTGGACGGCTTTAGCCAGTATGTACGTCATTGTGGGAGCACCGTACCGGCGCTAGTGCCGTCACTTATCGAATATAATCGAATCTATTGCTACCGTACAAATAGCTTACAGGCTATATGTACGGCTGCAGTACAAATAGCGCCAAAAATTTTTCAGTGGACAAATACTGAAACCGATGTAGTAATTGTCACTCAAAAGGTTAGACAATAGTCAAGACTGCTTGACAATATTTAGACATATACTTGGTGCTAAACTTGAAGCCAAAAAAAATCTGCGGTTATAAGCTGTTTTCACTGACAGCTAGTGACAAGACCGGGCGGTGCAAGACAAACAGACGGACGGGCAATCTATGGTGACTCGCACGGGAGTGAAGCGTCGTCTACCTACTATAGTCACGTCAGCTCGCAATATCATCATCACCATTGCATCGATACGACGAAATAATTAGCGTCTAGTGTTACCATGGCGACGTGTCACGCTGACGTCACGCTGACGTCACGTCCATGCACGTCAGTGCGTACGCGCCATGACACTTGCATGACGGAACTGTACGCTAGGTGCGGGTGAAATACGCGACTTATTCATGACCCGTTCACACTACCGTATTGTACGCCGATCAACAGAATGTTGCAAAACTCACAACTACAGTGATAATGTTACAGTGACTGACCACAAAATGACCACGAGTGAATGGTCGCACCGAATGGAGGGCCAGCTTATTGAATTAAGCACCGTTTCAATCAACACTGTGTGTATAGTGGCTGTTTGACTGATTGACACTATAGGTTTACCATGACGTCTTGAGTACTGTTGACGCCGTGACGTCAGGAGTCATATGTCATGAATGACGTCAGCACTCAGCGATCACGCTTAATTACCTAGCTCCGCCAGCGGTGACGTGTATTAGAAAAGGTTTGGGAGTAAAGGAAAGCCAAAATCTGCAATTTTGGCCGACAGCCGGTTGCAAATTGGAAAAATTCGACAGAGTTGTTCAAAACTTTGCTTTAAAATTTGCGCTAAATGAGGGACTTCTAGTTTCAAATGCTGTATTTGGAAGCAAATGTTTGGACCAAAAAAAAATTGCGTTAGGCTGAAATTTAGAGGAGCAGTTGGGGGAACTGCCCTTTCCCTGCCTTTCCCTTCCTCTGTGAAGACGCAACTGGTCACCGGCAAAACATCAAAGCTTTTTCCCGCAACTGCATCCAGTGACTAACTGCGAGGATGTTTCACAGAAATGCACCGGACGGTCTAGAGTATAGTGCAGTGCACCTATCTACTTTGAGTGGCGTCGGCGTCTACTCGCTGACTGGCTGGTCGGCTGGCTCGTTGTCCAGCTGTTCACATCCAGCCGCTAATTGTAAGCCGCAATCGAGCTATAGTCGCCGATCGCTTTGTGTCCATTGATTGTTAATGGATCACTCGGCACCACCGAGCCATATAGACTCAGTCCGTAAGCACTGCTATAGCTACTGCCTATACCGGTAGTGTTGAGGCTAAGGTCGTTAGTAACGGCCAACCAATTACACGCCTCTGGACGTAGGCAACCAGTGGTGGGCAAAATCACGTCGTGGCGATTTGTTTTGATTCGGTAACTATTTTGAAAAAAATATTTTGTTTACCAATGATGAATGTGGGAAAGCCTAAAAAGTGTAAACCGCTGCTAAGTATACCGCTATGAATTCGGTAGGCGATTTGATTTTGAAGTACGCCGTTGTGAGGAGAAGGTGTTGATTCAATTTCAAATGAGGCCCAATTCTAATTCAAACTGTGAGATTCGACGTAAAACTGCAAGTTTTGTATCGTTGAAAGCCTACTGATGATAAATCATTCAATCGGAGTTAAAGGTGGTGATATAAAGGTGGTGATATAGCTCTTCATGGGAAGCCCATCTCAGAGCTACGGAGCGTCACCTGCCGTGTGGGATCACACAGTGTTACCTGCCACCCGAGACAGATGAACGCGCCCCGCCTTAACCCCAGCCAGATAGGCTTGTACTCGATTTACCTACCCCGGATGGATGGAAGGCTGAGTTTGAGATTTGCCCATCACTGGCGAAGACTATAGAACATTAGAATGATAACAGGGCGTCCCGAGTGCTTGGGCTACAGATCCGCCTATTCACGGCTTCGTTGTATCACAGCTTTATGACAACCAGCTATTCCGTCAGTTCTATTCAACTCCCTGCAACGCTTTGTCTATTATCCAGCACCCCATATAGTGTACATGTATACAGACAACCAACCTGGCGGTACAGTCTTTGATCTGTCTTAAGCGTTGGATTAAATAAACATTTACCGCACACCGCGATGCCATATCAAGCGACAAATTGATTCGTCGTATAGGCAAGGCGAAAGAAGAAAAAAAGTAAAAAAAATCTAACTAAGTGAATGTTCAACTATGAAACATATCATAACAATAGAG
>Ga0209454_1001485_pt1 | contig 14757 bp, 6 predicted proteins | sample WorMetHERISLAND1_2_FD_187400 | JGI IMG/M metagenome (GOLD analysis project Ga0209454, IMG submission 187400) | Marine gutless worms symbiont microbial communities from Max Planck institute for Marine Microbiology, Germany - Olavius geniculatus... | ecosystem: Host-associated > Annelida >...
CATTCGGCGTTATGTAGCAATTTGGAACATTTGCGTTTAACACGGTAAGGTGATGACGCAAATTAGGTGAGGTGGAAAATGAGTGCACCTCGCATATATTTCGATCGTTTGCCATTTTTCTGCCAAAAATTATCAAAATCGGTGGAAATTTGACGCAGTTCTGACAAAAACAAATCTGCTTAGTTTTTTGAGACACGGTGTACTACAGTATTTCTACAACAGTATTGCTACAATTGCAACTAAAGATCCGAGACATATTTCTTATAGAAACCGAGTTATAGCCCATTTTGTCCCAAATTTCGTTGGCATGGCAACGGGGTCGGTTAGAGTAAAATTTGGTTGGCAGCGTTCGACGGCCCATCCCCAAACCTCTATAGACGCAACGACCTTGCAGATATCTTGTACTGAAGCCGAGTTATAGGCCATTTTGTTCCAAACGTCGTTGCCATGGCAAGGAGGGCAGTTGGGCGTAAATATAAATGACACTGTAAAATTGGCCGAGCCCGACAACCTCACCCTAGAACCAAACCGGAAGTGGATCGGTTGCTGAGATATGGCCATTTGAAGTTCTTTCAGGAAGGCTCTTTCAGGAACAGAGATCGGTCGTCGGTCGGTCGTCAATATTACACTGGTTTCATATACTCCTCTTCGCTACTTTGGGAACGTAGTGCGCCAGGAGTAAAAAAAGTGGAGCAGTAGCGTCGTGGCAGGGCAATTGCTCAGTGCTCCCCCATAAATTTTAGGTTGTAAAAAAATATCCAAAAACATCGTAAAAATTTTTTGGGGAAAATTTTGGACAAAACTGAGCTTTTTTAAAAATTTAATTTCTTTAATCCAAATTAATCCAAATTTCCAGGAACAGAGATCGGTGTACCGGCAATTTGCAGCAGTATTTCGGAAAATTACAACTTTTTGCCCTCGACGTTTTTAACTCACCACTCCGCTGATGTTGAAAGTGTGTTTTTACTCTAGTAATAGGCATAAGTGGATTTAGGGAGACCAAAGGGGCCATGCCCTCCACAGATGCCAAAGTCGCCTTTTTGCCTAGCATATGCAGCGCATTTCTGCAGTAACACTAATAAAATTTATACTCAATGTATGCATTTTTAGGGGGGTTTATGTTCAAAAAAACGTTTACTTCCGGGGCTGCGCCTCGGCGACAGGCTTCTCCCCAAGACGTCCACCTTTGTTTTCAGCTTTCGGCCACAATTTCACAATTCGCCTTTTGTGACTCCAATTTCTGGCTATGCCTACGTAAGAGTAAGTAACAATAAACAATAAATAACGCTAGGGGAGTTTGGACCATATAAACCTAATTGAAGCAAACGCTACAAGAAAAACTAGGAAAGGTTTTCTGGAAAATTAAGGGGAGGGTTGAATATTATTATTATTTTGCATTTTTTCATAATATTTACGCTATTTTGCAACCGGAAGGGTTCTGTGACGCTTAGAAAGCACCAAATTCGTTTTTGGACCCCACTGAGAAGCTCATGACGCTCCCCCAGAGTCCCTGGTCAGCTGGGGAGAGGGATACTTTCTCCCCATTCCCCTCCCCGTCGACGCCTGCGGCGCCTCACCTTGATATTGGGGGGATTGCTCCACAGACTTAAAAGTATATACGCCCTTGAATAACGCGGGTCGCTATCAAGTGGTTAGTACTTGGATGGGTCTGTGCACAGGTAAACCATTTCGCCATATGACTCCGCTGTCAACATAACCTTCCATTTCTTCGCGAGTACTGGCCTGTCTGGCTGGGGTTATGGCGGGACGCGTTTACTTGTGTTGGGTGACCCTGTGGCAGGTAACACTGTGTGATCCCATCCGTAGCTCGGCTTTCAGTTTTCCGAAAGAACTATATACGACCTTCAAAACCTTTATTATTTTAATCGCAGTTCCTCGTAAAACGTCAAATTATGCGTCATGTAGGCCTAAATGTGCAACAATAGGGGAATTTTACAGCAGACGAAGTGTAAAAACTGCAATTTTGCAGTAGGGGCGCAATCTTGCACATCTCATGAGGTCACTAAGTGCAAAACTTAGCCTTCGACATTGCAAATTTTGGTGAATGTCTGTCTTGCACGAAAACATTGAATTATAGCTTTTTAGCAAGAGCAGTATACATAACACTTAAAATGCCTTAATCCGAGGATCTCTTCAAATAATGAAACGGTAAAATTTAGTACCTAATTTGTTTTAAAAAATGAGATTAATTTTATTGCACTATTGCAAACAGTAACGATAATAAGCCATATTAATGCTCAGATTCATTGTCTTTGGATAAGGCTAATGTTTTTAAGCGTTGTTTGCAAAATCGCCTTCTAGCATTTACGTTGATCGGATTAAAATTTTAAAAAGTTACCCCGCAAGGTCCGCTGCAGTTGACAACTGGGATGTTGTACGGGGCGAACGGTTCGGCGCACCCTCGCATGCCGGTCCAGTCGTTCTGCTTCCAGCGGTAGTAGCACGAGTAGCACTTGATGACAGTGGGTGGAGTGGGCGCAGTGACACGCTGACGATGCAGAGGTCGACGTGTTCTGCCGTTAATGTCGTCTCGGTAGTAGTAATAGTCGTCGTACTGATTTCTGTCGTTGTATGCTCGCCGTCGACCGCCACCCCTCGAAGCTTCGACCGCTACCGGAAAGTTTGCACAAAAAGAAGAAACGATAAAAAATGCCCGTCGAGAAGGTGGAAAGTTTCCCCAGAACTTCTCGACGTTTGGGAGCCCCGCCGTCGCTCAAAAAATATAAAGTACACCAGAATGCGCCATTTAAAAAGCAAAATTCAAAAATTTTCTCCACAGACGGACCCCGCGAGAATGTTTTTCCTGGGCTCGGCTGTGGCTCTCGACGTCCCTGTATCAATCAATCAGCCAGTAAACCAGTTAGTCAGTTACTTATATCATTGCTTTCAGTAACATTACCCTTGTGCTTATACTGCAGTGTTGTACTGCATAAGCCCCAAAAGCCCTATACAGGTTTTAACTTCCGTTTTCTGCCATCTTTCTTCACGAAAGTCTTCTTACAATGCGAATCTTCGGTAGATAGCTTTGCTGTTAAGGGATGCAAAGATAATTAGGCCCCATTGAAAGTCGCAGAACGAGTAGATCTTTTAACATGTGACAAAGTGGACTTCCACTATGAATCTGCGGTTTGCATAAGGCTACAAAGTAGTTAGGGCCTATAATGTAGTCGCAACGTGCCCTGCAACTCGCAACCACCTGCAAACAGTGGCAACTTGACGCGTCAAAGCGATTAGATAGGCCTAAACGCATTGCAGGCGTTTCATTTCCCGCGACTTTCGTTCTGCCGAACTTCGCTCATATCTATCATTCTGGCTAGTCAGCGGCGCGCTTAGCCGCAAATCAATTTATTCATGACATTTAACATTCACGGATGTACGACCATGCTGTGGGGATTAGAGTTGATATATTGCGTGTGTGCAAATAGACACAGATTTGCTGATTATTATAACAAGCATTGCTGTCGAGCTTCTCGAGGGTATCAGCATCGATGACTTGAACGACCCTGAACCTTAAATATAAGGAGTTTTAATATTTTTTGCGATTTTAGGCTGCGGTGCACATTTCAAGAGTGAATTAACGGGTTCAGTAATTTTGTGATGCGAGTTTACTGATGTCATACTGCTAAAAAAGGCTAGCTGACAACTGAGCAGAAGTTGACTGCAATTGCGTACAGTGTGTACATTACATTTGTGGCCGGCCACAAAAAGATTAATATAGGGACGTCAGTGATAGGACTGGTCTTGGAGTTAATAAAGTTGCTCGAATAATGCAAGACAAAAAGCAGTGGAGTAAATGTGCTCATAATGTCGCCCAAAATCTCCTTCAAAAGATAGCACTTGGCTTGACCTGACCCCGCTGTTGTACGCTCGTCCCGTGTTCCCGTATGAGTTACTATTCTAATAATGATGTCAGTGTAGCGAGTGGTTAATGGACGTCAGCTGGCAGGAGGCCAAGTCTGTGGCTGGTGACCGCAGAGTGGAGATGCTCGTCGTCCAGTGTTCCAGCGGAAACAGCAGGACTTAAGTCTTAATTTAACGAGTGATTCTAAGCGAGCCTCCTCCCTCATATCATCAAACGATGCAGTTTTCAAACTGGCAGCTTGGCAAGATTGCGTCGAGAAAGAACGGCAAGTTGTCTGCGGCAATAGACGCCTGCGCGCAGCAGCAGTAGCAGCAGCGCGGTCGACGTCGAGTGATGTGTACGGCGAAGCGTCGCCCACGGCGCCAAAGACAAGAAGTGCGGGTGGTTTAACTACAGACGCCAACTGACACGTCCTGCAGTGAAAGGACGAGCAGTGAGTAAGTGAGTAGAGTTTTACTTAACACTCGACATGAGTCTTTCCACGCAATCACTTGCATTGGTACTGGCAACGAAAACCAACACCAAAAATAAAACCAACAACACAAAAACCTGCACAAATATATTAGATTATAGTTATACAGTGCCACCTGACACAGCTAAACGCGCTCCGCTTTAACCCCAGCTAAGCAGAACGGTACTCGATTTATCTACCTCGGAGGAATGAAAGGCAGAGTTGACAAGGGTGTTAGTTATATACCCAGATGATTTAGGCCTAGCTGTCCGCCACTTGATAGTGACCCAACCGACAGTTGAACTCACAAACTCTCGATCGTAAGTCCGACATACAACCGTTACGCCCACCACCAGCCACCATGACTGCTCACGGCAGACCGCGAGTACGCGGCAAACTAACTGAAGACAGGTGATTCGAAGCCACTCCAGCGGTCGGGTGTACGTGCCGCAGTCGACGCCAGCAGCTAACCAGCAACGCAGCGCTGAGCGTAACGAAGCAAGCATGCGGCAGGTGTCAGGCAAGCGCGACCAGTGGTGAAAAAGTTGCCGTTATATTCTGCCAGTACCAGACAAAAAACTCGAGGCTCTGTTATGAGCCGCCTTCGTGCACCCGCAGTTCGCTATAGTAGCCTACCTGATTAGCGACTACGGTCTACTTCCGCTGCAGCAAGTGATTGCTACCTAACCGCCAGTAGTGCTAACATCATGTTATCGTGTTGTATAATTCATTAATAGCATTATTAAAGTGCTTTTATTACTTGGCGCGTTTTAAGGTATCATTTTAATCGACATAATTGTAAATTGCCATCGTTTGAAATGAAAAAACGGTATAAGATGCATCTAAGTTTCAAGCTGTAACTAGTGCGATTTAGAAAAAAAGTTAGACACGACGTAAAGTTGCGTGTACTTTTTTACTTTTAACGTAGCATTTTGTGCTTCAATCTACTCATTTGATGTCAAACAAAATAAAGATGTTTCACTCATTCAAGGAGAGAACAGACGTCATTCGCTGCGAGATGCGGCAGGTGTCAGGCAAGCGACACAACAATGGCAATAGCGCTAAACGCAGTGAGTAGCCCATTGACACAACAAAACAGGTCGCCTCACTTTGCAAGGAATTTGCAAGGAAAAGAAATTGGAAGGAAAATTATAAATTTTGGCAAAGTGTGAAATTTGCAAGGAATAGAAAAATGCAAGAAAAAACAAAGTTAAATCTGCAAGGAAAGGAAATTGCAAGGAATTGAATTTGAAAGAAAACTAAATTTGCAAGGAATAGAATTTACAAAGAATAGAATATGCAAAAAAACTGTCTTGCAAGTAAAGGTTACATTTTTACACTGTTAATGTATGTTAATTGATGTTCAGATTGTGATTAACTGAATATCATACTACACTGTGTCTCAAAAAAACATCCCCAACATTTTTGACTATAACTTGAAAACCAATTATCAGATGTTAATAAGTTTTTTTGTACAAATATTCCTGACACAACTTGCCATCAAATGACTGTTTAGTTTTCCGCCTCACTCACTGTATGCTTCTGCACTACCTAGGGAAAGCAGATCAAGCGAAATATGTGTTGAAATAAACAGAAAACCTGGAAAAAACATCGCCAACATTGTGGATCGTAACTTGAAGGAAGATTAGCAGATTTTGATAATTTTTGGCAGAAATATTTTTGACACAACTGGCTATTAAATGCGTTTTAGTTCCCACCTTACCTAACGTCTGCTTCTGCACTACCTGGGAAAGCATAATACGTATTAAAATGAATGAAAAAAGTCGATAAATTCCATGTATCCTAATCTGTGGGCTCCAACAGCCGGTCTATTACAAGGTTAGACTGTCATGCAGCAGTGTGTTTACAAGATGAAGTTTGGGAATGCTTGTGAAGTCAAGAAGCGACTGGTACAGCCTGGATTGGTCTGAAGCAGAACATTATCGATACTGCAGTCAATAAAATTAATGGAGAAAGCGTCTCCTTGCCTGTGTTCGCCTAGTGGGCCACCACTTCAAGCAATTTTACTGCAGGCAGTTGAAAAATGGACAACTGAATAAATTGTCAGCCAAAGTGTCAGAAATGAGAACAAAATGTGTTTTACGCGTTATGTTAATTAAGCAATTATAGCGCATTGGATAAAAAGTGATATTTCGCTGGTTGTTTTCCCCAGGTAGTGCAAAAACAAACGTTGGGTGAGGTGGGAAACTGAACGGCCATTTAATGGTAAGTTGTGTCTGGGATATTCGTACCAAAAATTATTAAAATCTGATAATTGGTTTTCGTGTTACAGTCTCAAATTTCGGGGATGTTTTTGAGACGCAGTGTAATATCAGAGTACATTTTCCCACAGTGTTAACGTAAGTAATTTGAAACTAAATAATGTGCAGACATTTGACATCATCAGCTAATTTAGAATGTTCAAATCATCACAAGTGGTCTAAACGTACAGTCGGTTTTGGCAGGCGTGAAGTTTACATATACACTTTTGAAGTTCGGTATACTCCGTTAAAATTAAACACGCTTTATCTTAAATGTTTAAAACAAAATACAATCACTCTCACGTGATATATACAGGTAAAAAGCAGGCCAAATACTGCCGCCAACAGAACTGATAGACACGACGTAGTCTGTCTATATGCTATAGGATACGCATTCCTTGCCAAATCTATTCCTTGCGAATTCTACCTTTCCCCTCCCCCTCAAAAATTTCTTTCCTTGCAAATTCTGTTTCTTGCAAATTTTAGTTATTGATTTCCTTGCAAATTCCATTCCTTGCAAATTCACACGGATGCCAATTTTGGGGCCTTTCTTTGCATTTCCTTTCCTTGCAATTTCCACCCCCATTTCTTGCAAATTTCATTTCTTGCAAATTCAGCGCCCCCGATAACACATGCATTACCAACAACACCAGCAACTTTGTTAAATATTTTGTTTGAAAAAAAACCTGGCGAAATATACAACAAGCCACACATCGGCACAAAATGACGGCTGTATCGACTCTATACTGCATTCTGTACTTTTTTTGACGAGCTAGAACTGTGCATTTCTCAGACACTCTGCCATAGGGTACTTTCTGACAATGTACTCACCAGTTAGAGAGCGTAATAGTCTAGGTCTCCACGCCAGAACGCAGAAGTCTGAGCATGCATGTGGCATCTGTTTTCTTGCGTTGCGTGCTTTGGGTTGGATAGAAATCAGACTCTACACAGCATACTAAGTGCAGCCCATCCACACTAGCGACTGCCGCTACCGTTGAATCACATCGTATACCTTACACATGTTTGTATTAATTATTACTTATTTGTGAATTGCAATAAACACGTTGCCTGTGCAATGCATTATAATTATTTTACTTTCGGTAAACGCTTAGTAAAAAAAATCCGCGTGGCTTAGGGGTGTAAGTTAACAAGCCGAACTGGTGACCTAAAAGTCCCCGGTTCCACACCAACCCAGGGCTCTGTCAGGTATCGACTCTGGGCAAGTTGTTCACACATATGTGCCGCTGTTACCAAGCAGTATAATTTGGCACTGGTCAAGGGGCGGTAACGTTCCTTGGCTGGGAAGGTAACCGCGGGCCTGGTGTAAAGTAATGGCAGACTACCACCGGGTTTATGACTACGTCACCTGCGGGCTGACTGCCTAGAGACCGGGATCAGCTCTGGCCCCTATGCTCGTTATTGAGTATGGGATACATTTACCTTTTGTTACGTAATAAAAATCCCGGAAGCTAACACATAAATTAAAACCTATTTTGAGTGACCAAGTCAGCGGGAACTGTACGATAGGCTACTTTTGGATGCTACTGAATTGTAGCGCTGGACCGCCAGACTTGTTGGAAAAGACGGGTAGTTTTACGTTGAGTCTCCTGAAACATCTGTCAGCCTTCTTCCCAGCTCGTTGATGAATGAAATACCGAAGACTCTACCGGTTTAAGTGTTTCAATACCCAATAGTTAGAAATTATGTGATGATAGAAGGGATGAACATTTTGAGGATTTCCTGGCCGCGGCATGCTCTGCTGCACCGAACAGACTTACGGAGACTGTGATATCGCCGTTTCTTCCCTGGCGCTGGCCGTGACCATCGTCGTCGTCCTTGTCAACGCTTAGCCAGTAAGCCGTAGGCGTTGCCCCGCGATGAACACGACTGACGGCACGCCTCCAGAGGTCGGCAGGCGGGAGGTTTGTTGTCCCGCCGAATCTGGTCAACCCATCTGTTGCGCGGGAGACCTAAACGACGGTTTCATTGGCTACTTGGTGAACGGCCGAGCGACAAGTTGGCGCAGCGGTTGAGTGACTATCGCCAGTACTCATTTCGCCTAGCCAGTACCCACGGAGGGACGGCCAGGCTGAGTTGGCTTAAGTGGTTTGTTTGAATTCAAAGGCTACATTATCAGCAAACGATCACCCATTTCAGTACTAACCCGGCTCAGTGAAGGGTCGGTAAACCGCCACAGTCACACATTTTATCGTAGAGCGGCCATAAATACAAAACCAGTGTTGCCGGTGTGATGGATATAGTAGCGTTTGCTCTCGTACTATGTTGGCAGCAAGGCTGTCGGCAGGTGTGTGCAAGTGTATGTTCGGTCTACTTACCTATAAATGTCTGTTCGGCGTGAATACCAGCCAGATAACAGCTTTGGCCGCGCAGCTGACAACTCCAATTGCTCGTTCGCTCATCGGCAACCGCCGCGGGCTTGTTTGGCTTTTGAATAAAGAAAGTAAAAAAATCGTCTTGAGTTTTTTCTTAAACTACCTTACTTTACGATTCCGAGAGTTTTCACCGTTCAGTAGCAGGGTTGGTTGAAGATTATCAGGCTGAGATTTTGTAGAAGTAAAACTGCAAAAAAGCAATCGGAAAGATCAGATCTCCACCGAAGACTGTTATTGTGCAATCTCCAGACGTAAGAAGTACTCGAAGAGCAAAAATTTCGGACAAAAACGTTTTATGTTCTATTTCTAACTATCGTTAATTGCAAGGTGTTTCATAAAAACAATTACTTTCATTATTTTTCATAATTTTTGCTAAACTATGTGGCGGATTTTTGAAGTTCTTTGACTGCTTTGAGATGTGCAAAAAGCACGCAAACATCAAGTTTAAAATACAACTGTTAGCAATGGAAGTGGCAGCACAGGGCAAAACCGGATGAATCATCTGTGGTCTTTGCACTAACGGTTACAAGGCATAACTGAAGTAAGTCATTAGGTTTCAACAAGTCCCTCTACATGGCAGTCCGGCAATAGCCTATAGCTTTTGGTCTCTAGTCAATAACTTTTTCGGTGACGGCAGAAAGGCTCACTTTTACTGTGCCGATACAACGTTTTACCCCTGTGCTTTTGCATAAACTTATTTTTTATGGATTTTCTGAAACAGTAGCCATTCCAGCTCTGTTGAACTTTTATTTTAACTCCCGAAACCTTTACTTCCAAGTATAAAGATAATAATAGATTACCGGCGGCCAGTATGAGAATGACAGTAAGAAATCGCGCGACATTTGCAGAAGTCACAAACTCGGTGGAGATGGCGGCAGTCATTATCGTCGTCGTTATCTTCGTGGTCGCCAACCAGACGTCAAACCAACACATCGCCGAGCCACTAGTCGAAATATAATGTTGCTGTTGTAGTTGTAGTAGTAGTAGTAGTTGTTGTTGTTCTTTACAGCTTCTACTGTGTACAGAACTAGCGCATCAGCGTAGCTTGCAAGTCTTGAAGTTTCAGCTACTGAACATTTCACACTTGGCGACTACGACAGCAACGACGACATATGATGATGACGACGACGATTAATAGTTTTTCATCAGCAACTGCTGCAAACACAACTACGCTGCATGGTGAAACTGAACTAGCGCTCTATAACAGTGTAACCATTTTAAAGCTCGTACTCCACTACTTCGATATGTTGTAGATTTGTGGTGGGCCTACAACTACAAATCTATAAAACAAGCTGTTCGACGAATCCCCCAAAATGGAAATCATACAAGTTGCTATCCAACAAATGTACAACAGTAATGAAGTAATGAAGTAATGAAATTTGGCATTCGCTTATAGACTGCAACGTGGAGCTACATCAAAGCAATGCAATATCTTGTCACGGTTCGACCTTTCACGTACATCAGATAGTGGTGTACTGGCTGCTACGAGTGTCATACAAACGGTAGTCCGGGCATTCAAAGATGACAAAGACCAGTTTTTGTTTAAAATTTTTTTGATAACTTTGCTCTGTAACCATTTTCTTGACGCAACTTTAATTACAACTTTTATTATTTTGCTAAAAACTATATGAACTTAATAAAGTACGCACAAATGAAGAACCGTTTGTACCTGTATGTAAAATGGCATCTCTTCAAAATTCGATTTCTTTATTTGTGGTTTATAGTTCTAATCCAAATCTTGTGTACTCCTTTCAAATTGCATAGTAACTGTTAAACACTAATCTACATTAAATGTTTTAGTTTAACGTTTTCAGTTCAACGTATAGTTTAGTTTGGTGACGTGAGCAGATGAACATTATTATCCGCTACAGACCTAGGGTGAATAAGATAATTTTTGTCAATTATCTTATTATATACAAACCAATAAAAATACAATATACAGTTTACTAAACGTAGACGCGATAGATACTGCGTTATTGTAAGTGGGCTATAAAGCCCGCACGCCAATTCCTTCGACATTAGCAGTTCTGCTGCACAAGTCGTACAAGTAGAATCTGTAGGCCTATAGCAAATCGACAACAAATCAAAAGGCTACAACAAATTCACACGTGACTTGTTGAACGACATTCAAGTCGGCGTAGTGGAGTCTGAGCTGAATGTGTTGAAGCACGTCTGGCGCCGAGCGGTTGTGGAAACAGGTATGCTGCTGCTGCTAGTGCTACTGCTGCTGCGTTATCAAAGACTTCTCAGTCGCAGACGTTGCCTTGCTTGCCGCCTGCAGTCGCATCAGCAGCCACATTGACGTCATATAGCGACCCACACAACTCCAACAAAATTTCTGATAGTGGCGCCGACTCACGTATGGCAACCACTGCTGACTGGCACTTAGCTGATAAACTCGCTCGACTGCTGAAACTTGAACCCAACGCAGTCGTCGTGTCTGACATAGGCTATGCACCGCGCTAAATTTGCCATTTCCTCGTCCAGCGTTCGACAGACTTGCCGTGGATATGAAATTTTTCATCCATTATCCATATCCATATCCGTATTCACAGACGCCTATCCTGCGCACATGTAGCCCCAAATTTTTGCAAAATACAGCAGTGCAAAAGCGTCGGACCCCCCCTTCCCCGAAAAAAGACGCAAACAATTCCCCTTTTTAAATTGTTAATAAACAAATAAAAAAATAAACACACATTAGCATTGAAATAAGTATTTCCCAATTTTCGTGAAAATCTACATAATTTTATTTCCCCTGTTTTGTGGGTACGATATGTCGTCTGTCTGTCGTCTGCCTCTCCGTAACGCATGTATTGTGGCTAAAAGGTACGTCGTAGCGGATCGGCGATAGTACTGTTGAATATGGCGACGGCGACTTTTTATAGGCTGTCACAAGTAGCCATGTCTCTATCTGCAGCGGTTTGGCCGCAATTTTGAATGCAATGCAACATTGCTGCCGGCATAAGTCACCCACGTGCGCCGAATTACCGTATCATATCTATATGTTGATTCTAGCCTTCGATATAGCAGCGTCAGCACAGCAGGTATACGGTTGCAGTCAGTCTGAGAAATCGCTTTTTCCGCGACCTGAAGTCGGACGCTGGTTTTCGGATATAGGGGATACGGTCGGCCACCCAAGCAACAGCTGAGATTCGCGTTTTCCAAGACGTAGGTTCAAGGTTGCATTCATGTAGGGGACGACTACAGATATAGGGTGGAGTGGTCGCTTTTGAAGCGCACTTGGTTTGTACTTCCTACTAACGTTAAATATGTTAATAAGCAAAAAACGGAGTTTTTTATTTTGATAAAAAAATTAAAAATAAATTCACAAATGGATAGACCTTTTGTTTCCCAACAAACAGTATTAAAACACCGAAGATTAAAATTCGTTGCTGTTATAGATAATTATTTATTTGCTAATTATTTATTTTAAGATAACTATAAATGGTGTGCTGATGTGGGTGATTACTCATTTGACTCGGTAAGATAAATAAACAAGAAAATAAGAGTAAAACGACAGACAAAAAATATTATTAAAAGACAAAGCATATAAGTATTCAGTTTAATTATCAGGTGCGCCAGCATAATATACATGGATATATCCACAGGATGGCCTAAGTCCGATATCCACGCATGGAAATATCCGTGGAACACATGGATATATCCATGGATATATCCATGGATATATCCATGGATATCCATATCCACGGCAAGCCTAGTTATTATAGATCTAGTAGGTATCTTAGTTGATTCAGTCTACCTGCATCACGGTAAAAGATCAATATTCTCAAGACTAGTATTTCTACGCTGTTCATGCGTCACAGACACGGATCAGTTATAGCTTTGGTGTAGCATAATATGCTACATATTATGTTGGTTAAACCGGAGTCTGCATGTTAAACGAACTTATACTGTTACTCCAGAGAGCGGTTTAACATAATCATTCGATGGTGGTCGACAGTCGGTCGTCCAGCCTACACTATTGTCCGTTTGGTTACGATTGAGTGCACCCGTGGAGTTATTAACCCGTTATACCACTGCAGACATTGTGCTAGAGAAAGGCAACAAGAGCGCGACTGTGGAATATGAGAAACAAATGAGTACGACGTATATCCCACCCACGCTATATACGAAGAAGCGCGGTACCCTTTAGCTTAGGCGGCAGTGGGCTGAGAATGTATTTCTAACCGGTATCCAGCAGCTAATTAACCTGGGCGCGTGTATGGAACTGTTTAACTAGCACGCAGGTGCCGTCAGTGGCTGGCACGCCGCAAAGCTTGTCTGTTGTGGCTGCTGCTGCTGCTGCTGCTGCTGTAGCTTATACGATGATGATAAAGCATCCGCGAGTCTACATCACGACCTTGTAGTTAATTTAAACTTTATATGCCACGTAAAGTGATAAGAGTCGTTTTTATCGTTATTCACATTAACGCAGTCACAATGTCTGTTTGCTATACTGTGCCTATAATTTAATGATCCCGTTGTCAATACAACCCGTGTATTGAATTAGCCTATTTCACTATTTTTGGGGTGAAAGATAGATGCCGGAATACCGGATTATAATTTATTATATTTGATAGTGGGGCATTGTAACATAGGCCTATTAATCTCTGTCCGTGTAATTGCAGCAGACTAAACACTGGCTTGGTTGTGTAACGATAACGGGCCGGACGTTGCATTCGGTAGTCAGAATTAGATTCGCCGGACATAGTCCGATGCAGCAGTAGCACAGTGTTTATCACTAACTGACATGAAATTCTCCGTGTTATCTTAGCTATTAGTGTGCTATTATTCTTATCTGATTACACTATTTATTGGTACGGCTTGGCACTGAATATTTTAGCGAATAAAATCGACAAGAGCAAGATTTACACTAATTTATCGTTGTATTCAAGCGTAATCGTATATAGGACAAACAACGAAACAACTGCGACGGCAGCGTCGGCAAATAACGTGAGCGACCGACAGTCATGAGTCTGTCTGTACAGCGAGCAATTATTCAACATAACAGCGCACATCATCTCATGATAACAATGCCGACAATAGGCCTACGACAGACGCTGCGTCTGTGTGGCTTTGAAACCATGACAACAATAGGCCCATATCAGCAGCTGCAACAAACTCAACTGACCACCACGTCATGCGGTCGAAATTCACTGGCAAGAATGCATACAACACGAAATTGGGAATCAGACAATCGACAGGTTCTAAGCTGGACCTGAGCGATTTGAATTTTGAAAGCACACATAGAATTCAATTGAGTTAAAAAACGTTTCAATACAACTCTTGTTCGGTTCGATTTTTATACACGAATACAGCGAGACAATGTTGTGCTATTTTCAGTACGGTACACGGAGAAGGTTAAAATAACAATCAGATCGGTTACAATGATAGGCGCTATTGTCCAGGATTGTTCAGTTTACGCAGAAAATGACATTATTTTGAAGTGGACTTATTGTTCTAATCGGCAACAATAAAAACGAATGCGTAAGATTAAAAGAATTGCTCATCTCTAAAGCACTGCGTTTCAGTGTCAAGCCGAAGTCATCGCCAAAAGCAAATGGTGTAATGTCAGGTTAAACCGTGAAGTCACTAGAACCGTAGAAAAATTAAGCAATAGACAATATTGCACTCTACTCATAATAATCAGCAGCTAGTGTGGTAAACTTACTATTTAGACAGTGAGCATGTTCAACCCCGGATTTTGTAGGCCCGCAGGATCCGCAGTATAGCGCGGGGTCATACGAATAGCCGCAAAAGGCCAAAACC
>Ga0209454_1001487_pt1 | contig 14753 bp, 8 predicted proteins | sample WorMetHERISLAND1_2_FD_187400 | JGI IMG/M metagenome (GOLD analysis project Ga0209454, IMG submission 187400) | Marine gutless worms symbiont microbial communities from Max Planck institute for Marine Microbiology, Germany - Olavius geniculatus... | ecosystem: Host-associated > Annelida >...
GATGTCTGTGTTGTTTTGCAAAAATGACATTTTTTAATAAGTCACACCTTGGCATGAGGGCACTTTATCACCATCAAAATTTTTCATGGAGGGTAGCCGGGGGGGCAAGGACACGTTCCCCCGTCTGGCGCTGCCCATGCTTTTCAGCATCTATATCTAACTGTCGTTTACTTTGGGCTCTAAGCTTAACCGTTTCAGTAATCCGCCTGTGCACCGACTACTGGTAGTAAACCTAGCCTACGTCTCGACTGCGTACCGGTAGAATGGATTCAACTCTGATGCTGTTTTATTGCTCATCGCTTCCCATTATATTTTTTGTTATTCGTTGTTTTGCTTTCGTGCAGTAGACTGTTATTGAGCGTCAGTTAACGTATACATGTTTTGTTTTATTGTACACAGTTACTATTTCTGGAACTCAGGTGCCCAATTACGTCACAGTGACGTCATCATGGGGGTGCATATTTTCTGTTACGAGTTACTCTTGTGTGTTAGTTGTTACATGTAGAACAACCTTACCAATGTTATTTCTGAAGTTTGGAAATGTTCGATCTGGTTGCTTCTGTGCTTGTCTTTTGTTCTTGAAGCTATTTTACTGTTTTAGGGGCCTATTGATATCAGTAGGCCATATCAGTAGGCCTATGTTACCATAGCAGTTGGCGGAAAACGTGTTTATGTTTTAGTATGTTTATATTATGTTTATTCGTTATGTTTTTGTCTGCCTGTCGTTGTCAGTGGCTAACAGGCTGTCATGTGTTGAAGTGTTGACAGTACGTTCTCAGTGAAGTAGCCGAACGATGGTAATGAGATTAGGCGAGCTGCTGTTATTTAAAGAATATTGATGATTGTAACGTAGCCACTGCGGTCAATTCTAGAGATTTGCGTGACTCAGCTTCAAGCTTTGCATACGACCTAAAAATGTAAAACTCCACAGACTGTCGTTTTGATTTGCTCATATATCTTTCACTGAGTCTCTTAGTCTCTGATGGAGGCTAACTTTATCCTTATCACTATCTTCAGCTGTAAGTTTAGCTGATAATAAATTTTGTTTTATTTCTACTTGTGTATTTAGAAACTGGCTATTATATTGTCATTATACGTTCATGCAGAAGGCTAAAGCAAACTTGTATACAGAATATTGGACGAATTGTATTTAACGCTTTGTTTTGTTGCGTGGTTTGTATGCGCGTGAAGTGCAGTCATTGTTCTTGCAGTGATGATGCTAGAGAACGGTTTGATGACAGACAGTATTACTTGATACAACCTTACGTGTCTTACCAACACACATTGCTTACGGCGTATTAGTGTTAAAGTATACAGTGAATAAAGTATTTTCATTGTTAAAACATTTCTATGATATCGCTGCTTATCCAGACCCATGCAGACATTGCTGACAGTGACGACAGCTAGTGGTTTCTACCCCCCCCTTCGTCCCCCAAATCTGGAATCGAAATCAGGCGCGTCCTCCCACTTTCCGATTTAGGCTCAAGCCCTCCCCCTTTTCGAGCTTCCACACATCCATGCCTCCTCCTCCATCCGCCCATTTCTCTCTCTACTCCCCTTCCCCATGCTTTATCCCCCTTTCCCTCAGCGTTCCCTCCTCCCCTTCTCGTTGCCCAGTGGAAATAGGGGAAAGTTTTGATCTACACCACTAGCAAAACTCCTCCCTATTTTTACTGGGCGCAAGCTGCGCCCACCAGGTATAAGGTAGAAGCCCCGAGACATCGCTGCCGATAGTCGCGAAGACTGCGAAAAAAAGCGCTTTCTTCTGTTGATCTTTTTTTGAAAAAGTTGCAGACTAGTCTGACTCGACTAAGCAATTTGTAGGCTGGCTTATTGACCTGTTAAGATGCATAGCTGCTCTGGAAACCCGATTCACAGACAACGTGGCTAAAAAAGCATGGGGACGACGGTGGCGAAATTAAAAAAAAATATTACATCATGACATGCTGCGCAATATTATGTGCAACTACTGGGCCCAAAAGTGAGTGGGCCCCACCGCTTCAACTATGGTCTGGGAAACGCCGTAGGTCTAAGCTGTCTAGCCCGACCAGTAATTTGAAGGCTTAATTGATGAACACTATTTTCTGCACTCAGTGGTAATTTTGGACGATAAGAATCTGTTCTTCACTGCTTGTGATACGGAAGGGACATTGCCGTCCAGGTGCCGGGAAAAACACAAGTTACACGGATGTACGGACAGGTCCAGTAGGCTGGGTGTATGGGCGACTTCTCGTCTGCTATAGTAATATATTGTGGGCGAATAAGAGTGATCACAAGCTCAGCTGAGGGGACTGTCGCGCTCTACGCATGTCGTGACGGTTATTGCGACTTGCCGTGTCGCCACAATACCGCACGATTGGCAAACCATAGTGCGTTTAAGGTCATCCAAGGTCAATGATTTTAATGTCATTTGAAAGCCAGTATTCGACTTCCTATTAGTGATCAATAACAACCCAGGCCCTATCTTGCACAGTTTAGTCACAATACACCTGTTACAGAGTACGACAGACGACGACGGACGACAGCCATGTAAGACGCAGGCTACAGTATTGCTGTAGCGTGTCAATAATATCTGTCAAATACAGGCGGGCGGACGGGCAAGATCGCAGCAAGTATGGCTTAGGCGATGGATGCCGTATGCTAGCGCAAGTGTGCGCGCCCACAGCCAGCCTTACACCGTAGGCCTATAGTTTTTTAAATATTAAAATTTTCTTGCAAGTGTAAAAAAAGAACAATAGGCCTACACGCGTATCACTAACTGCTGGTCCACGGCAAGACAACAGGTTTCAGCAGTTGGCGGCATTTCTAATAATCAGTGTAAAACAATTCCTAGGTGTCAGTTAGAAACAGCGGTGAAAGGGTGTATAGTACTAGAAAAGCTTCGATTCTGACTTGTGTTTTGAATACACTCGCCAAGTTTTCCAAATACTACGATCAGCTACGGCCAAGCACGGGATGAACGCACAAACTGACTGACAGCAATAACAGAACTCAAACATTATCATGATTGATTATAGATCACAAATACTCGTCAGGCATAATACCAACAGTACTGTAATGAAATGGACCGATCACAGCATCAATCGATCAGCAACTGCGTATGCATGTATACTGTAGGCTACCTCACAGATCATTTGAACATACGACAATATAATGCAGATAACAAAGAAGAATACTCTGGTGGCTGCTTTGGCCACCATCACTGCATAGTCTGACCCAGCGGCGTCATTCATAAGGTAAAAAAAGTTGAGAGACTCAGAGAGATGGAGCAAGAAGTTAGAAATTTGCAGCTGAAAATTTCTGAGTAGATTGCAGGTGCTCAAGATTTAAATTTCACCACTAAATTCCTTAAATTCCCAGACGAAACTTTGCACTTTTTGATAAAAATTTTTTCCAACAGCGTAAAAGTTGAAGGGGGACTGTCGCCTGCCACAATGCCACTGACAGTGCCAATAAAAACAATAAAAACAGATTGAGCAAAGCTGTGGCAACTAAACAAACATCAGTTTTTTTTAAACTGGACTACTTATCTCGAGTTAATCCAGATTAGGTTAAATCCCGAAGGACTTCTGATTCATTCTTACAGGCTGGGTGTGCCTGTCGCCCATGCCAAAATGTGTCGAAGCATCAAAGAAACAACAACTGCTGCAAATACACCAACAAAATCACGGCAGTGTTACACAAAGAAAACACTTCTGCAGTGAAACAGAACAAAATCATGAACTATTTTCTACGTTCTCAGCTGTGGCAACACTTGACTTGCAAATCAGCAGTTAGCAGCACATGTGCAGTTTAGGCTAGCTCTAAGTCACGCCATCTGATTTATCATAGCTAAGTTGACTCGCGAGCTGCAAACTATATAGCAACTCTTAAATTCAGGCAGCGTGTCTGTGGCTGTCGAGTCTGCAACTCTGTCTGTCTGTCTGTCGTCTACAGCAATCTGTCCGCAAAGTAGGCAGATTATTGAGAGTGCTCAGTTGTGCTGTCGCTTTGCATGGCAGTTCGCGAGCACATCGCCTACCGGCTTGTTACATCATTACTCAGATCACTGCCTACGACTGCAACAACAAATATACGATTGATTAACCACTCTTGTTTATATTTCCAATGCAACATTTCGCACAGCATATCACCAACTGCTGCTAATTATTACCCTACTGCAGGCTGAGATCTGATCTAAATGCACACCAATAAGCCACTAACATGAACTAACAAAGTGCTTCTACATACCAGCCACGAAATCTTCAGCAATTAATGCATCCACTGAAATTGGTCAAAAAAGCAAGTTGACATGGTTATCCCAAGCCTCTGTATGTCCATTCATATGTGAGACAACTCCAATGTCATAAATGGTTTCGGAAAGTTTTCTTTAAGGGGCTGGCCCAAAAATGCTTTAGCTTGTGGTGGTGATCTGAATTCTTTTTTTGGATGTAAATAATCTGGGATTTTTTACCGTTAGGAGATAGAGCGTAAACCGAGACTCCATTTCATAGCAGAGGCTTGAATAAGTAAGTAACGTACAATGGCAATGCAAACCCCGACAAACATGACACAGTCACTTCTTGTTTAAATATATTAATAGACAAGATGGAAATATCAGAGTACGCACTTCTAAGGCCGCCTTTTAAGAACAGACATTATAGCTTTTAGACAGACATGCATACTGTGTAAACTGTAAGTTAAATGCACAAATACAAATGTTATCAAGGAAAGTTCATAAAACACAGAAACAGATGAACAATGTTCAATAGGACACAGCAGTTCACTGCAGAAATCACTCAATCAGAAAGACTGCCTGAATACCTCAGATCCCCAAAATTGCTTATGTAAGTGATCACAGATCAGTCAATGGCACAGCAGATGGTAGAGTATTGCTGTGACTTGACCTGATCTGCTGTGATCTGTGGTGCGATAGATGGATATGCGGTCAATAACATAAACAATTTCTGGTATCCATGGTACTGAAGCAAACCACTCAGAAAACATGCATGCACAACGTAAGCCGACACTTGTTTATGCGCCACTCTGCAAATACCGAAAGAATGAAAGAATCTGTCAGAGAAACTAAGCAACCAGTTCATGTAAAGCTGAACTGCTAGAGGCCTTTTTAAAACAGACTGGCCAATGACCACCTACCTTTCAGCAGCGGGAAATTCCCCAACTTAACCTCCACATTCCCAACATTCTGCGACATTTCACTCCAAGTAGCGGTTACCCAGGTCACAAATACTAACAACACACAAATGAAATACAGCAGTATAATAGTACAATAATGCAATTCAATGCACCAAAAATGCACAATCTATATAACATTATGCTACAGTGTACTAATATGCTACAAAACATCGGCGTTGTTGTACCACATGTGAAGTTAACAAATAACAATAATTATAACAGTTTTTGTGAAGCAGATTTTTTCTGCCGTGTCATTTCCTGAATAGCCCGACTTATCCGAGACATCTGTCTAAGAATGATAACATTTCATACCATGGACTATTCCTATCAGTTGTGTTTCAACTGTTCTTTCAACTAACTGCAGTTCAATTGTGGGCAGATGAAAAAAAATAAATGGTTTAAATTAGGGCTGGTACTGATTAAAATTTTTTAATCAATTAATCACCAAAAATTAATCGCGATTAATTGATTAATTTCGAACAATTTTTCAATTTGTTAGTTAATGCAAAAAACCATGAAAAATGCAAAACGCAAGTGTACTTGTTACCGTTCATAAAAGTTGGAAACGTATAGGCCTACTTGTACACTATGCAGTCAGTTAACATGCATTTCAGGCTTTCAGCCAATCACACAGACAAACAAGTGATGTCACATTTTCGGGCAAAAAAGCAGCACGCGTTTTGTTCACAATGTAGCCTGATGAGCTAAACAGGCGTTCGCATGGGACACATGTCGCAGGTACGCAAAGTAGGCCTACTGTTTTTACAAAACTAGCAAGAACAGGAAAACAATGCCTATTCAGTTTCCACCAGTTTAGTGAATTTTCTGTTTCTGGAAGCGGATCACGTGTCCAAAATTTAATCAAATTTTAATCGATTAAAAAAAATTAATCAAACAATTTTTTAACGATTAATCGATTAATTAATCATTAATTTTCGCAGCCCTAGTTTAAATAGTCCAGTAATGTACATATAGTCTATGGTATGGAAAGTCCAGTTACCCGTCAAAATCCTTCACATTTTAATGAACATGTAACACGAAGTTCCCTCACAGCATCATAACTGCATGGCATTATCAGATTTGCCTTCCATTTCACATTTCAAAAATCTTGCATTATACGACATTCGTACTTTCAGGTTCTGACATACATTGGTCTCTGTGTGACAACTCATGCAGTTGACTAATACGACTACACATCACAGAAAGAGCTTAAACGTCAAAACTAGAGCTGGTAATGATTAAATGTTTTAATAGTTAACGTCACAAAATTAATTGATGTTGTTCACAAAATTAATTAATTTTGATTGAAAGCTAACAGAGGTAATGCCAAAGAAAATGCATTTTCCTATTTAGCAGATTTTGCACTGGAGACTCAAGATGCACTGAGACATAACTGTGTTTTTTAACCCAGTTTTGTAGATAGACTAAATGGTGACTTTCTGTGAAAAAAAGCAGACAACTGAGAATACATTGGATGCTTACATGACGTCACTGTATCTACTCTGAGATGTTTTACTGATGTGATTTCAATCGAAATATTTTTTGATTCTTTTTAAAAAGATTCTTTTGAATCTTTTAAATTTTTAACCATTAATCATGCAGTTAATTGTTAATTTCTGCCAGCTCCAGCTAAAACTAAAAACAGCCGTGGACACATAGCAACACAGACTCTGATGCTAGCTTGATGCCGAAGTTGATGAATGTTCCTGTTGCTGCTGAAACATGTTCAGTTTCCGCAGCTGGCGCTGGACATGCTCGAATGTCGTGAAGCTGATGCCGACAGCGATTGGACCTTTAATCCAGTTCATACTCAGTCCCTTGTATAGACCTCTGATGATGCCTTCCGTCCGCACGACATACCTCAGTGATGCTGTAATCGATGTGTAAATGTGTGTTGTCTCAGTCACCGCTGCAACAAACGTTACAAGATTAAAGCCATGGTTCCTACTATTTTGCAGAATTCATTTTCCCTGAGTTTTCCAGATAAAATCAATGATTATCTCCGGCCAATTTCTTCATGCACAACACCAAAAAACCAACAATACAGGTTGTGCTAAAAATGTTCCAAGTTGTTTTTGTCAGAACTTCGTCAAATCTCCACTTTTTGGCACGCAGATAGCCAAGACGATAGAATCATGTCAGGTATGCTCATTGTCCAGTGTCCGCCTCACTCATTCATGGATAAAATGTGTTTTGAGCTAATCAATCATTTTGTTGTCTGCTATTTTCAGCATAAAATATTTAATACCACAAAATTATTACATCACATAGCATGCTGTCAAATTGATAATAAAAAAGTGAGCAATCTGATACTGATAATTACTGCGTAATGTAACAATTTGGAGCATCTGCATTTTACACATGATGCATTAACATAAATTATGTGAGGTGCACACTGAGTGTATCTTATATAATTCTGCCATCTTGGCTATCTGCATGCCAACAATTATCAAATTTGGTGGAGATTTGACAAAGTTCTGACAAAAACAAGTTGGAACATTTTTTGGCACATCCTGTATTATTGGTTTTTTGCTGCATGAAGAAATTGACCGGAGGAAATCAACAACAAAAGTTTTTCTACATTGTTACACGGATGATATGCACTCAAGGGGCAAGGGACCAAGGGAGGGTGCAGTACCGAACGTGTTTAACATACATGTAATCAACACTGCTTGATACTTGACTAAAAAGCCGAGAAAGCTGAAAATATCAGCTGCATGGCTCAATACTAACAGATTCGCACGCATGACTTTGAACTGACCGGAGGTCTGCATGCGACGTCGGACAATGTCAAGTGGATACGAGGCAGATTGACCAAACAGCCCAGCCACCGCACCGCAACACATCTTCTGCAGCGGGTTTGGATCGGCCTTCCCGCTGTAATCTGTTCAACAAAACAACATAGTGTCCGTACCACAACCATAAAAATGCTCTTTAAAAATATTTTATCCAACCTTTTCACAGCAGAAGAAAACATTCCACACAGATGTCTAAGGTCCATTGCATGGGGGCTCAATCTCATCATCCCCATTTATGATTATTTGAGCTCACAAGGAAGGGTTAAACTAGCCTACAAGACATAGTCGGTTAGATGGCCAGCTCTACTGTCTAATAGCCAGTGGCGCGCCTTTAACCAACTGGGTCAGCATGCCAGCAGTCCTGAATCACTGTGTAGCAGCTGCAGTAGCAGCAGTAGATATTCAGAGGAGCAGACAAAAGCACACTTCACAGATGACAGTTTACAATGAAGTAGCACAGACTGTTTACAGTCAAATATTTCACACAGCAAGAACAATAATTCAGCATCCAACAGTCAGTCCTGCATGCTTAGTCACCGAACAACATTTGGCTAATTGATGTCCAGAAGTATCAAAATATTTTTACATCGATACATCATCTGCAAGAAACTCAAAAACCTGTCATGTACAATTTATCCAAAAACGTCTACAGCATAACCTCACAAATTCAAATATAATGGCATGAACAACTCCGTGAGATATAGCAGATTTAGTGAGATAAATACCTAGCTAAGACACTATGCTACAAAAATGGTACTGAAATGACTGTGCAATAACTGGCCGAAAAAAATCAAAAATCAACTTTCAGCAGTAAAAATAAGACAAATGAGAACGTATACTATAACTGAACCTGTGTAGATTTTCTTGAGTGTCTCGTAGGTAAAAAAGCTGGTGCCAGCATAGGGAATAACGCCAACAATAGTGGGCGTGAAGCCACGATACAAAGACCTAATACCTTCACAGCGACACATCTTGAGAAATACTGCCACCAAACTGTTGTACCTGTAAGCCAATACAACATTACAGCAATAATAAGATTATAAGACATTTGCAAGAGAGCACACCTATGCCAAATAAATTTTTTTTACAAAATAGTGACTTAAAGACATCCTGTGAATTTGTTAGTTGAAATAATTAACGGAAATTCTTTATTTCCTAATGCTAATAGTTATAACCATATCACGTTGCTGCTGGTGAGGTCACATTCCGCTGGTGATGTAATGACGTCACCGAGTCACGCCGATGGATTGTAAGTAGACAGACAGACAGACAGACAGACAGAACTGGCTACTTAACATCCGCCAGTTCACTACGTTCACTTCTGGTGGAGACAATAACAGCAATCTAACCTATAGCGCCAGTATGTCAAAAAAGACTTCTGAAATGCTATGCTTATATGCCACATACTTCTGAGTATAGCAGTACTGGAAAATGCAATGCAGGACTGCATTTCCCACCCCTGCATTTACAGCCCCTACCCTGCAAGCTGGCACAGCATATTCCGAGACTTCCACCCATATTTTCCAGTTCCACCCCTACAAGCCCTCGAAACACTTTGACGTTGTGAATTCCAGTCATGTACATCTCATCAGTGCAATGTAGTTCTGCGGTTTCCAGTTGCACACGCTCTATTGTCAGCGTGATCGGATACATACGTGTGTTTGCGTGTGACGGCCATGCGAGCACGTGCAATGTCTAGCGGGTAGGTCATCATGGATGCGGTTGTACCGGCCAGCGACCCGGCAATGAACCGGTACACAGCAGGCACGTTCCTGCACATGACAAACATACACACAGTATATCAATCACCTTGGCAAACACACAATACCACAGCACCATCATAGGATAAGACATAATGAGTGAACAAGTAATGCTGATTTGATCTAGCACATAAACTGAAAGAACTAAGATTGTTTTAAACAGAACTGAAAAGACAAATAAATTAAAATGGAAAGTACTGTTATGTTAACATTAAAAAAACTGAGAAACTGACAGACTTTGTTGCAAATATCAAGGCTTGAGATCAGAGTCAGACAAAATCAAAAAAAGACTAGAGAGAAACATGATAACTGAAACCAACGTAAGCAAGTCCAAATATCAGTGGAATCGGTCATCTTTGTTATTCATTACTGTCATCAAAGATCTACCAGCACTCCAGCTTTTACAGCTACCTTCAACATTTATAAACATGAGTAATCTGATTGCCTCAAAATTCTCATTGGCCGTGCAAAATTTTTATTGCCTAGTCCTGACATAATATCACCTCTGTTTAGTTCTATTTAAATCTCCAAATTTGTAATAACAACATTTTTTTGTTCAATGTGTCAAAACATGAGGCTGCCAGAGTCTGGTTTCAATGCCAAACAAAGCAAAATGCACTATTCCAATATAAAAGATAACCACAATAAAAAATTATTCTGGTTATCAATAACTGTGTTCCGAGCAATACACCAAACATCAAGACACCAGCCGCTTCTAATTCAGCAAACTAACCAATGCACAATCTCTACCATAAACATAGAAGTCAGGACTAAGACACAGTGTGCTTTTCACAATGCACCTGCAAGATCTTGAGTTGTCCCCACATGTCTAGACATATTCTTATAATGGCGACACACTGGCCACCCCTCCGATGAGCCAGTACCTTGGCGTGGTAGAGGGGCATAAGACCGTGTCTGGTTGTCAACTTGCTAGGCAGAGTCAAACTAAATTCGGCTCATGGCCTTTGGGGATCAGGCCATAAAGTCAGGTGTGGGTGCGGCGTCGAGGGCGGTGGCTTCTTCCTGCTTTGTTTACTTGGGCTGCCATGTGTGCCAGGTGGGGGTGCTGCTGCTCGTGGCGTCGCGTCCCACATCTGACCACTGCCATATCCATACCTTACTCAGTGGCGACGGGTAACGAAGACTTTTTTCACTTTTGCTGCCTTGTGAAAGGTCCTGTCGACCAAAAGCTAAAGGAGTAAACCCTGACAGAAAATTAACCTTGGGGAAGGCTTAGGGCAGATGTGAGGTTAAAACTCACAAATGGTCACTGAAATGGCACGTTATGTTACAAAGCGTTTATTAGTACGTAACAACAACTTTAATTACAAACATACATCGTTTGACCGTCTGATAGAACAATACATGGTCGATCGTCGTAGTTCTATGTTAGGCCTGTTATTGTTATTGTTCACTAGTGGACTTTTAATGGTACCCTAAAGAAACGAATTTCGAACAACATTCGAATAACGTAAATCAAATTTTGAATAATGAAAAATTTTGAATAACACATCCTTAGTTGTGACTGAGTTAGTTTGGACTATTGTTTAGACTCTTCAGCAATCGAAGCTAACAATAGCAAAGCTAATAGCAAATATTCACTAACGGGTCGTTGTCGGGATTCAGCAGGTGTTTCCACTGTTCATGTGAAGCGTACTGAATAGCAGCAAAAGGCACGATGCGGACCAGAGTTGCACTGTTTCCACGCCACAGACTGAAGAATCCCTCGTTCATGAAGCTCCGATGCAGAAACCGTATTGCACCACGCAGCGAATATCTCCTCACACTTGATACTGCGAGAGCACAATACTGGCTTCAGTTTCATTAAAAAATTTACCCTAACTAACATACAATGCACACACACAAAGTAATAAGTCACGACAATATTTATGGTGCTGTCATCATGACACTGCCATTGTGAAAGTTCACCTGGTTCATTTTATAAATCTAGCATGAGCACTGAACAGTCACCAAGTCTCTGAAAGTGGTATTACTGTATGATTACTAGGGATGTTAAATTTGTTTTTTTCCAAATCCGAATTTCGACCGCTAAAATTTGGATTAAATTCGAACTTCATATATATATTTGTGGAGAATCTTAAGCAATTTGCATTTGATGTCTGCACTGTGGGGCGAGATGAAGGTCACAGCATGCACGCCACACGCCGGGAAGCAGCCTATCAACAGTGCAATCAGCCAGGACGTCAAGCCATGTCACACTCTATTGCCATCGATTGATGTCTGCTCTGGTCTGGGCCACCAAGATTTGTCACTTTGATAGCTTGCATCAGTATACAACACGTGCCAGAGGCGCAGTGCAAGTGAATTGATGGCCGGCAGAGAACAAAGAAATCATCACACAGTGCACCGCTGAAGTAACAGCCAGCAGCAACAGTCAACAAAGATCTGTGTCAATAACTTTAGCAGCATCGACAACCTCTGGCTGCCACTAAGGTAAGTAATCATTAACATACTCTGGAAGTTGATTTTGGTCCGATCGAGCGGTGCGATGGTTGTCTTGGCAACTGCCCCGGCGACAGCCCCGGCTGCAAGTGAAGTGATGATTCTGTTGTGACGAGGAATCTGGACACAAATCAGCATCATTACAGCACATGACACCATAATTTAACAGTTATTCATTTCACTATCACCATAATGTAAGCAATGCTGAAACTCATAAACCAGAGTTTCTACCGAACAAAGTGCAAGTATCAAATTAACAAATGTAAAATACTCACAACTCGTAAAATGCATCAAAATATTACCTTATCACTGTACTGATGCATGTCCGAGGCTACAACAGTGGAAGGTGACGGTAATGATGACGGAGTTTGATCTACTGCAGGAGGCCGGACTGGGACAAGCTTTGGAAACAGGACGACGTCGTGACTCACCAACTTGTCAACGGCAGCATCATGAACGTTCACCACCATCTCAGCCTCTACCGCTGCCACAGCAGGTATGATTCTGTTCTCACCTGCATAGCACATCACCCACCCAGGTCTAGTCACAAAACTTCCCCACCTGAATCCTAAGACTAACCGGTGTGCCTGAAAACCGCAGAACACCGCAAAACTCCATAGAAAGACCGCAGGACAGATAAATGATAACCGCAAAATGATTCTTTAGACGTGAAATCAAGATTTAACCTTTCAGTAGTTTAGTAAATTTAAATAAATGCCACTAGACAATGCAAAAATGACATAATCACCACGCCACCAGATGCCTAGAAACGTCAGACGTGCGCCAGGACGCTTAAATTTACAGTGTACATCACTCATGTTGTCAGTGTTTGCACATTTATTCATGCCACTCCCGTTCTCAAATTCTGCGCTGGCTAAGCTTACAATCAATACATTTATCGATATGTGTCCTGCGGTTTTGTTGCACATTTTGAAATATTAGTATTGCCACATAACCGTTATAATGTGGCCATATAATGCTCTAAAATTAAAGAAAACCTATAGTTTTACTGTTGTCAGCACTTTTTGGTAGTTATTCAAAGTGTCCTGCGGTTTCCTGGGGTTTTCAGTCATACCCAGACTAACCCCTAAGCCTTATCCCTCACCCTTATTGTATCTCTAACCTTTAGGACCCTAAACTCAGATCGCTTTTCAAACTTCCGAGTTGGTAACACCGGGCCACTTTAAATCGCTCGTGAGCAAAAATTAGGCAAAAACCCACCAATTTTGTTTTAGATATCGACTAATAAGACGAAGTAGTGTGCAAAAAAGTAATTTAGAACGCAATGATCCGTGGACAGGTTGTTAACCTTTGGCCCAGTGTCTTACTACTGCTAGTCCAGACAACGGTAAATGATACCTGTTTTCACAAACGTGACGCGACTGTCTGCCAGTGTCTGGCTTGAATTTAGGTCCCACTTCGGTCGCAAAGGCGAAACAAAACATACATAATACGCAACGAAACAAGAATCGACACTGCACCGCTTAAAGTCGAAACACAAACTAACCTGGAGTAATATGACGCAGCAACGTTTGGGTGACAAGCAGTGCAGCGATTATTCAACAAAAATTACAATACACACACTGCCGAAACGTAAACAACAACAACAACATCCTTGACCTTGACCTTTTTCAACATAGAAATTGATTGAACCAGTGAACTTTGGTATCAATTTGTCACTCATTAATGCTAGTTGCTAGGGCTGGAAAAAGATTCAAGTTTTAAAAAAGCCTAATCCAAAAAGTCGACATTTTAGTTTTTAGCCGACCGTATTTAAGTATAACGGTCGAGCTATTGGCATGGTTGTCTGTCTGTCTGTATGCCCGTCTGCCCGTCTGTCCGTCCGTCTGTAACGGATGTAGGCCTACCCCGGCTAATTACAAGTAGGCCGTAGGGAAAACTTTGTGCATGAATGAGCCTAATTAGCCATGTGTGTAAAACTAGGGCATGCAAAATTTCAGCGATATACTCCTGTGAGAGAGCTTGCTCTGCACTATGCGACCTTGCTACATACAGGGTTGTGCAGCTAAAGTGAGGCCAACTTACATTTTTGCTGGTAACATTTGAATGCATAGGTAAAATTCAATGATTTTTTTGCAAATGTGATAACAGTTCAAACACACGCACATTGGGAATCATAAAAATTTAATATTGTTCGTCAAATGGCGTAACCAGGTTAGGTATTTTCTCCCTTGTTACATCTCTCATTTTACTGACTTACTCGCATAGGCCCATTATTTTACGTTTTGACGAACTTAATAAAATTCTATTGTAAAATCGTCTGGTTTTGCGGGTATTTGTTAGCCTTTGCTTTTAAAATAATATCTTTGGGAATAACTATCTGTTTCTGCATTTTAATTGATGGGTAAAATAACACGATAGGACAGAATTGTTATAAAGGCGTTACGGGTGGAAAAGAACTGGAGCTCTCGACGCTTCCTGAAGGAATTTGCCAGCAAAGCTTGGTGCAGATCAAGCCTTGACCGACTCATCAAAAAATCGATGCTGGATTTCTTAAAATTTGCATCACACCACTTCTTGTTGTATGCAGTTTACA
>Ga0209454_1001488_pt1 | contig 14751 bp, 12 predicted proteins | sample WorMetHERISLAND1_2_FD_187400 | JGI IMG/M metagenome (GOLD analysis project Ga0209454, IMG submission 187400) | Marine gutless worms symbiont microbial communities from Max Planck institute for Marine Microbiology, Germany - Olavius geniculatus... | ecosystem: Host-associated > Annelida >...
GTTATATTCTTCAGTGTTATGGAATTAGAAAAATAAATTTCTGGTGGAACAATTCGTATTATAGGCCTATCAAATTTTATGTATCCCATACAGGCTACAGTCTACACAAATAGCACGTTCAGACACTGTTGCAAAATAAAAGTCCGTAATTTAGGGGTAATTTTGCAATTTTACCTTACCGTAATTTACCGTAATTTACCGTAAGTTACCGGTAACGTTACGAGAGCTTTAAACCCTAATACCGCGCAGCACCAAATCTAACTTATCAAAGCAATAAAATTGCCGTCATATGGTCGGTCGCCAAAGGCAGAAATTTCACAAATTTTCGTAAGTAACTATGGACGGGATACCGATTGTGGATTTTTCACCGATGTCGCTGTCGGTTGATGATGAGAGGTTAAACGAATGCGACTTGAAGTCAGCTGCGGAACAGTTCATGAAAGCATTTACGACGTGTGGAGTCGTGCGCCTTATTAACACCGGCCTCAACGAACAAACGGTATGCATAGGTCTAGAATTCATTCCAACCGGCTTATTTTTTTTATTTCTTTATAGACCTAGGCCTAAGCATACTAAGTAGAGCACAAAATAGCGTTAGGTGTTGATGTAACTAGATAACCGTCTGTTTCTCTAATCCCAGTGGCTTTGAAAACTTTGGATGTGCGGATTTAGCATTCTGCGGGTGTTGCGTTAGGGTAAGGATTAAGGCTAGCGTTTAGGTTAAAATTAGGATTAGGAATAACGTTAGGAATCAAGTTAGGAGAGAGCTAAGCTAATAAATTAGTTACCCGTTGCGACATATGCAGATCCGCACATTCGCACTAGTTATTGCAATCCCGGGATTAATTCTTAATCCCGGGATCCGGGATGGAGAAATTTGTAATCACGAGATCCCGAAATCCCATTTCGTGATTAGGTTTACAGATCGGTTGTAATTTTGGTATCCCCAATTGACTTATTTTGTGCACAGGGCCCTTACGGAAGATATACTCGAACTGTAGAAAGTGACAGTGGCTGTCAAAATACAAATTTACGGCGACAGGCTACAGCACGAAGTAGTACTCTACCGCTCATAAACTATTTTACTCACCAAATGGCTAAAATTCTTATTTTTGTCATTTAACACGCGAAAAGTACAATTTTAGCTAATTTTTGTAATTTCAAAATCTCGGGATCGAGATGCCGCCAATCCCGGGATTCGGGATCCCGAGATTGTAGTCCCTAATTCGCATATTTGCTTTTCACATTTTAGCCCATTTTAGCACACTTACTCGCTTTGGAACTCAGGGTCGAATCAGCCAGAGGCGAAACGGCAAAAACGCGAAAGAGCTAGACAATTACACTGTAGGCCTATAACGACGATTGCATTGCTCTCGTGTGCATAGTTTACCTGTTCGTACTTTCCTGGAAGGAAGGGATTAGGTCTATGTCTTCTGTTTGCTTGTCTGGTTGTTACCTTTCTCAGAGGTTATGAACAGATTTTGTCAAAATTATTTGGACAACTGCATGTCGAAGAACGTACTAAATTAGTTAGGTTTTGGTGGTGACCAGCATCACTCTGGATAATAGACACGATCAATATAGCAGCAGTTGTACTGGCACGTTGCGTTGGCAAGCTTGACGCAGATGTGCGATTGTTGATCGTTTTTAGTTCGTTTTCTGTTGATTTGATCTCGCAGATGAAAGATGTTGGTGACGTCGTAAACGAGTTTTTCCAGTTGCCGACGGAGACGAAGCAACAGTACGCGTACGGAGGCAAAGAGATGCATGGATGGATGGCGTTCGGAGCAGAAATGTAACCAAATATTAGGCTAACCTTGCTAATAGGTCTACCGTAGGGTTAATTCTGATCCCAGAGTAACATTTGTGTGTGCTTCTGCAGTGTATTGTTTACATGTTAGTACTTGGTGCATTATAGTGTTTGTCGTCAAAAATAGAATTTTGATTTTTTTAAAGTGTTTGTTTTTGACGCACACATACCACGTATGCCAGTTTTATGCTATTGATAATAAGTCGGTATTTAATTGAACTGTTCTCTCAGTTCGATGAATTAATTATTAATTCATCGAACTGAGAGAACAGTTTAATTAAATAGGCCTAGCGACTGAGGTCAAAGATGACCTCAGATACTTTGTGTATCAGAGTCTGACATGTAAAATCAAATAACAAAATAAATGCAGTAAGGATTGCTGCAAGAAAAAGAACTATTTAATTTATTATTGCGTCCTGTTGCTACAGAAACCGTTGCATAAACAAAAATTGTTACTGTTGCAACCATAGTACGTACAACAAATTTTGTAACTGCTGCTGCAAATGTTGCAATAACGGTTACAGTGTGACTGCCACAAAAACAAACGTTGCAATGACAATAATGCTACAGCTAAAGCTACAACTATAGCAACTACATGTACTACTGCGAAAATTGCTGCAACTACCGTTGCAACTGTTGCAACCACATTTGTTACAATATTTGCAGTCACTGCTCCAACTACCACTGTTATAGCTGCAACAACATTTGCAAGATTAACTGCTGCAACGCTGTGGCAACATACTGCAACCGATGCAGCTGCAATTGTTATAACAATGTTGCACGTGAAACTAAGTATATAAAACATGCATAATCATAACAGAGCAGAAACAGATTTATATGAAAAATGTGCATGTTGAAACGGGTACAAAGATATAGGCGTCAGCGGTGACCCCAACAGTAAATGATGGGTGTTAACAGTTGCAAGATCTGCACTAGAAGTAAACGAACAAACACGACATAAATATTGCATTTCGATATTTCAGAGGCGACGATGGTGCGTGGGACTTACCCCCCGATCAGAAGGAAAACTTCGACGTGAACTTGAAAGCTCTGCATGACGAATCGGTATTTAATACAAGCGTGTAGCAGAATAGTACGATTATACCGATATTTAGTGTTGGAATAGCCTATGTCTCGTGACTATAACAAGTCATTTAGCGCTATGTCATATAAAAGGTTAGCCTATTTTGGGTGACTTTTCCATTGCAAGGGGCGTCAAACGACAGTGAGGTGGTCGAAAAAGCAATTTCAATAAGCCTAATTTCGGTCGCCGTTTCCTCAGAATCTTTAGAGACGACCAATGCCACTATGCAGCGCAGGGACATAAAACACTTTTTCGGCTTCTCAACTGCTCTTATATGCATGAATTTGAATGTCATTTTGTGCTTTAATTCGTTTTCTGTATTGGTTTGACAGGTGTGTTATGCCTGGTTTTAGAAACAAGTAGGGCCTACGTGAAAGCAAATATATGTGTTCTTTCAGCGATAAAAATGTAACCCAGAGAAGGTAGTTTCGAAGGATAAAAAATGTCTGTGGATGTTTGCGAGGGTTCTCGGCGGCGTTTTCAAACGATGGGTGGCATCAATTTCAAAAGCGTTTTTTTTCTTGCTGAGAACCTTCCTATCCGGCTCACCGTTTCTGGAGCAACTGTGAAGAAAAAGCCTAATTTATTTACAGTTGCAAAATAGTTAATATTAAGCAACTTGATTGATTTATTACCCGATTGACTGACTGACTTAACCCTTTGTTGCATAGCGCTGGCCGAGCGAAGTGGCGCGGTTCAAGCCAGTGGCGCTGCAGTGCTTCAAAGAGTGCACAGAACTCGCTCATCGCGTCATGTTAATCCTTGCTCACGCACTAAACCTCCAGGTCTGTCACATGACACTTTCGATCCACCAGGGTATAATAGACTATTTTAAGTTTCTACTTATATACAGCCAACCACTGATCACGAAGTTTGTAAAAGTGTATGTAAGCAGTGTCATAAGTCTTTAATTATAGGCCCTATCCTGTGCTTTCGGTTGCCGTCTGGCGAAAAAGACGGACGCTGGTAAGAAGTTATTTATTTTTATTTTTACTTTTTGACATGCCGTGAAACGACACAACAAAACAGCACCGTAGACTAAATGCAAACTGTTTTTTTCTTAGTAAAACTTTGATACAAACGAAAAACAGCAATGTTTTTGAGGGCCCAATAAAAAATTCTACGCCGATGCCGAATCTGCATAGCATCATCAGTACAAAAAAGTCGATAATGTGTGGAAACAATAAGCCTACTCGTACAGGATATACTTAGTCCTGTGCTGTCGGCTTTTTTTCCTTGAAGCAGACTCGTGGTGTCCGTGCAAGCGCCTCACACCAGCACATCGAAAAATCTGTGCCGAACAATTTCGTATAATTTCTCAGAAATGAACGAACACTGGCACAAACCCTAACCACTGACCCTATTCCTAACTTTAACCCTAACTGATCCTAACCCTTAAATGTGCAAAAAATGCGAGAGCCATGATTGATTTTCTTCGAGGTAACTTGGGGTTACGCTCACTTTACTTTTTTTGCAACATTTAATCCCAAGTCAGACATTTATTCCCTCTAAAAAATTAATTACGACAGGGAAGAGAAAAAAGCTGCAAAAAGTAGCATTCAAACCCGAGACCTTTCGCGCAGCTGATGCGAGACTCTGCCCCTGCACTCGGCCACAGCGGGTTCTCGGCAGAAGTGGTTCACGCGCTATTTATGCCTGCGCCATATAGGGCCTAGGCCTATTACGTGCTATAGTATATTATTACTGAGTACCAGGTTGATAATGATCATGAAGGACGAATTAACTTTAGCGTGGCGTTAAGTCCTAAGACTACAAGGACACGTAACAATAAGCCTACTAAACAGTGAAGTCACGTAATAGTAGTCAGTGCAATGAGACGTTGTTAGTCATGACTGTAAGACCAGGCAGAAAGTTCGGTTTTCAGTCTGCTGCGGAAAACTTGGAACGACGGAGACGACCGGACCGACTCCGGCAGACTGTTCCAGACCGATGCCGCAGTCGCTGGAAAGGTGCGGTCGCCAATGGTAGAACGCACAGTGCATGGAACGACCAGCGCTGATGTAGTCGAAGAGCGCAGTCGTAGACATGCATTAAGGTGTGACACGCACTGAAGATCTAAGGCCAGGTAGCCAGGTGCAGAGCCGCGGAGGCAGCAATACACTAGCACTGCCAGTCGGAACGAAATACGTTCTGGCATCCGAAGCCAGTGTAATCTGCGCAGTAACGGCTGAATGTGGTCCTGACGACAAGCATTGAAGATTAGCCGTGCAGCGGCGTTCTGCACAGACTGAAGCCTGTCCATGAGTTGCTTCGGAAGGCCGCAGTCAAGCCTGGAAAACACCAGCGCCACGATAAGCGACTGCATCACGTCGTTTGACACAGATCGGCGTATGCTTCGTAGTTGTCGAAGGGCAGCAAAACACTTTGAATATGTCTGACTGACTTGGGTACGCATCATCAGGTCAGCGTCAATGAAAATACCGAGATCGCGCATGAAACTGACAGGCGACACGAGATCAGAGCCAACAGCCAACGGATCGGAAGGTAGCTGACTTTGTCGACGGACTGAAGCGCACCACAGTACTTCGGTCTACTGGTTGGCACAGATAGGACGGGTTGCTGGCGTGAGGCGCTTGTATGTTCGTTTAGTGCAAGCTGAAAATGACTGCCTCGAAAATCTCGTTTCCAAATTTTCGATAATAAAATAGGCTTACGTAGAAAAAATGTCTTAGACTGTAACCTTAACCGATTTAGTACGAAACTTTAATACGCGAAAATTGCGTGTAGGCCCCTAGTCACTTTTACCGAAGTTAGAACTGAAAGCGCAAAGCATAGGCCTACATAATCTGCTGTATAACCTCGCTTGTCGAATTCCTGAACACAACATCAAGTATGCTAGGTAACAGGGTTTTCAATAGCGGGCGTTTGGGCGTAAATAGGTCCAAAAATTTGAGCTGGCACGCCCAAATTTTGAATAAATAAAGCTGACTTTTATTATATTAATTTGTCTATAGGCTTATAGACTGCAAATTGACGTCAAAATTTGTTTTTGAATGTTGCTATTTTTCAAAACCAAGGCCTATACTGATCATGCACAAATGACACAATGTAGTATATTTTGCATCAGGTATGTTAGTTTTTTTGTTTGCGTTTTCTTACTGCCCAACTTCCAGATTTTGTACACTGACGTCCAGATTTTTTAGCTTAAAGGTCACGAAGTCATAAAAAAGTTGGTCTGTTGAGAACCCTGCTACGTAAAGCCACGTGAAATGTTTAAGGTACTTTGCTGGTTGACAGGACGTAAATTTCTTTCGAAAATGTCACAACATTTGGAGTCGCCCAAGCGGTTCAAATCTGCGTCTGCTATGGTATCCACCAGTGCCGTCAGGTGCGTGCAAATGTTTCGATGATCGATATAGGTAGTGATGTGGAAATGAATAGCCGTAGAAAAAAATATCCTTTTGGACAACAAGAGCAGGCATAGACAAAATATTATACTTGGTGCTGTTGTTTTGTTTTCATGTAATATGTACTGAATTGAAGTAAAATACTGTATGATACTGTTAAACTGACCGAGGTGAACGTACGTAGCAGCTGCTGTGCCATGGAAAACATTTACATCAATCTTGGATTTTTATGCCTTATTGCTTGAGTTATGAACGCATGTAGAATGCACAGATGGATGGCCGGATAATAAAGTGATGGGCATCGTTGATGTCTAATAAGAACGTGAACTTATCCGTGTGCTTGCCATTTATAGGCCTAACTGCATGCATGAATGATCCGGCTGTCGTCCTGGCCCTACATTCGTTGTTCGTGCACTCAATTTGAGCCTGAGTAGCCTATTATGGCAATGACCATCCGATGCAGCAGGCCTATAGTATTTTGGTAGAAAGTGAAAGCAGCTATATCAGATCACCATATCGTCATTGCGCAGGCTTTAACATTAGTTAAGCTTATATTATACGTTCAGGCCTAGGCCTATCTGTTGTTTTATGGTGCACATTTTGGGCAGTTTGGCCAAATCGGTAACCATTGGGCAAGTAGGCCTAATACGACAAATAACATCAAATGAAGAAGGCTTTAGACTATGTTAGTGATTACCAACTAAAGTCAGCTTGTAAAGGACGCCATATGCATAGCCTTATCTAAGGTTACCCAGATGATTTTTGCTGTTTTAGAGGAATGATATCATCACATCGTCCTTACACACAGTTGTAAACTGGCAAGTTTTTTTTACACATATACCAAATTATCACGATGACAATCTATGAGTCAACAGAAATGCAATAAAATACAAATCTTCCAAATGTAAACACAAATTCAAACCACACAAAACAAACTAAACTCTAAGTCAGAACAACAAAAAAAACATTTGGCACACCCATACTTCACAACATTCAACATAAATCCCACACTTTCAGTTTCACTTTCAGTCTGGTTAGCACACTAGGTAATTCCTAGTTTTGCTCACAGTTTCAGCAAAAACTGACAAACTGTTACTGACATTGTGAACAGCATTGCATTAGACATATTTAAATCTAGGCTAGAGGCTCATCGCCAAGGCCTAGTAATTGTTATGCAAGATTGTGCCTGCACACCAGAACTGTAATCTTTTTGATATATTGTTGCTATAAAAGTTAGACTAATATTTTTGTGCCACTGCCCACTAAAACAAAGCTGCAGACTCAAAAATTAAACAATTAGTAAATGACTACAACAGCAGACTACATCAGAACAGCCACCAAAGACTTTAAGTTAATGATGGCCTGCCAAAAATTCATCTGTTAGTTTGTCAGCAAGATTACATAAAAACGTGAGGTGGATTTGGCTCAATTTTTCAGGAAAAGTTAGACTTGGCCCAACTTAGAGGTGATTAGATTTCGGTGGTGATCTGGATCAGCACCTGGATTCTATAAGCAAATAAGTCAAACTGTCATGCCACCTGGTGAACACAATGGTAAAACTCGATATAACATTGGCAGAGGTTTATGCTCTTAGAATGCCCTTCTAGTTTAATGTAATGTCAACAGTTCTTATCAGAAAGCAGAATCTTTTTTGTGGTACCTGGATGACTGGAGACTGGGAACCAAGGTGACTGTTGGATGTTGAGAAGCTCATGTCTGGAAGAGGCTCAAGGAGAATATGAAGACAACGGGGACGATCAGTGAGGTCGTTGAGTTCAACAGCCTTGTCAAAGTCCTTCTGACAACGGACTGAGAATGACACCTACACAGAGAGAGACACAGACATAGACAAACATGCAGACATGGAAACAGACACACAGACACACAAACACCTAGACAGTGACAGACAAATATGAAAACATACACAGACTAACAGCACTGTCTTTATGAAACATACATGACAAAATTTCTGCTGCTTACAGAATTTCATACGTAATTCGCCTTTTTTTGCTTGAAATTTCCACCTCTCGGGATTGCTGAAATTAGCAAGTGCTCTCAGATTTCTGCACGACGCCGTATTATCAACAGGCCATATCTGCAAAGAACTTCAGACTGTCACCGAAATCTAATCAGTTCCTCTTTGGCCCACACCTAACCCCCAAACAAAACTTCATTAAAATCTGTTTGCAATTTATTCAGTAATGGAGATGCCAAAACTGACTGGCATCCACAACAGAAATACTAGAGCCAATCAAAGGCACATGATACACCACTGAGCTTAACAACCAGAGATAAGAGATAAGGCACTAGCTATTGTAATTAATATGCAGATTCTATAAGCTGCAGCAGCAGCTGCAGCAGCAAACAGGATATACTGAACCATAACAGCCAAACAAACCTGCTCATTGGCCAGCACAAAGCACAGAGCAAAGGCATGGCCGGCATAGTATCGATGAATCTTTGACAGCAAATCTGACAGGCTTGCTGGACGCATCAACTCTATCACTCTATCACACAAACCACATGCAGACTAATGGGTGGTCATTTTCTCACTTAAAAACAATAAGAGTTCTTAAGTTTTAACTAAAAGGCACTCGTGAGAGTGCATATCTCCACCAAATGAAGTAATTTAAACATTACTACTACTACTACTATTACTACTACTACGCAAAGGTGTCGGAAGTATATCTTGTACAAGCCAAGTTATAGCCCATTTTGTCTCAAATTTTGTTGCCATGGCAACAGGGGTCGTTCAAAAGTAAACAGAAGGAAAAGGGACAAAGAAGGAAAGAGCCACTTCACGACAGAGAAAAAGGAAAGAAAAGTAAAAACAGTATGCCAGCGTTGCTGCTTGCGCTGTAGAATGACGTCATTGCTATTATGACATCATGCAGGCACTGCTGCATTATGAGTCATCATGTGCACTGCATGGACAGAAGGACGGACAGAATCTCTTGATTACTTAACCTCCATCGATGTTCACTATGATCACCTTGGTGGAGATAATAAACGACACATGTTTATTTACAGTACATATCAGAAGCAACAGATGCAAAATGTCATAGCTTATGGCCACCAATTCTTGACCAGAAAAAAAGAAAAGAAATGCCACATGACATGCAGAAAGCAATATACCAGGATATTTGCATACAAAAAGAAAATTTATCTGGTCATTACAAGTTGCCTAGTAACATTAGCCTAACAGTAACAGTAAATTAAAAAGTAAAGTCCTTCCTTCCCATAAGGTGGTGCTAATCTGTTTCCTTAACCTTCAGCAGACACCAGTTCGCACTGTGGGACCATGTATGTAGGACTTCTGTATAATGTGGTGTATCTCTTTACTCAGTGGCTACATTTATTACATACTGTGCCTACTTACAAAGGAATGGTCAGGCTGAGTTGACCTGGGTTACATATGAAGATGGTTACTAACCCGTCGACAGTCACCCATCCAAGAACTGACTGGACCAAGTGTAGGGCCACTCATTTGATCAAAACCATATGTAAAAAATCACACCAAGCTATCTGATCAACCAATTTATTGATGTGCTACAGCTATACCGTAGGTGTCTATGGCACGAATGTTGTTTGTCTGTTGTCCGTCTGTAACGGATGCACTGTGCCTAAGCATTAGGCTCAGCAGAAAATTTTTACACGAATAATTAGCCATGTGTCTTAAACCTAAGCATGCAAAATTTCAGCATCTAGTGCAAGGGGAACGTTTTCAAAATTAGGGTTGAACAGAGGGGGTGAGGAAAATGTGTGTTATCAATGGAAAACTGGTCACATCTCGGAAATGGTGAGAGAAGACCAAGATTACCATTGATCACTAGAGCTGTCGAAGTGCTAATTTTTTCACACATTAACGCATTGTGTTAATTTTTTCTATGCATGCGTCAACGCGCTAATAATGCATCATTAAAATTGCTGATATTGTATGTGGACTATATCGAGAGGGTGACAGGAATGACAACCAACAAACTAGTGGACATGTCGCAGGAACGTGACAGTAGTGACAGAATGGCAACGAAACAATTTAATCAGTTGAATATAACTTGAATATTATTCGATCGTCAATTAGTATTTCTACGTAAGTGCATTAATTTTTTAATGTGCATTAATTCTTTAACACATTAATGCGTTAAGTTAACACATTACTTCGACAGCTCTATTAATGACTAATAGGAAGTGGCATATGCCCTTTCAGATGAGATGAAAATCATCGCTCTTGGATGACCTTGAAGGACAGTAATGCAACAGAAACTGTATAGGGTGTAGCACGTCTTCCCTAGCAACAGCTGGGCTTTCTTGTAATTTGTTGTAACACATGGTAAAGTCATAACAACAACAGTGCAGAGATAGTTTAGAATCTCACCTTTTCTCTCCTTGATATTCACATTTCACTTTCAATCTCTGCAAACAACCAACACAGAGAATAAATTCACTATAATTTCACCATTTGAATTTTAGGCAGTACTCAAATAATTTAGGAAATTAACTGCACACATATATAATTCACAATAAGCTGAGACTGCAGCTTGTAAAGTTAACAATGTGAACACGTAATCTTGACACAAATAACATGACAACATGGATATTGATAACAAAATCTGCTGGGAAGACTCTAATATCTTCAATTCAGAAACAGATTCGAAGTTAACTCTTAGTTCAGTCTTCACAATTTCGGGTTTCCTATGCCATTCTGTTTTCAAGTTAAGAGCCCAAATGGACAGGATCCGAAATGTGGCCTGTTAGGACAGCCACATAATAACATATACTCTGTCCACCAAATAACAAGTAAGTAAGTAAGTAAGTGGCTCGGTAGTCTAACGGTAACGTGTCGGACTTGTAATCCTGAGGTCACTCAGGGGCGCAGGTTCGACTCTGTCACCAAGCAATATAATTTGGTACCGGCTTCACGGATGGGATGTAAACAGGCACACGGCACGATACACTGGCCCCGTATCCGTGGTATCGCAGTGTAAAAACTGGTGTCTGGCTGAGGGCCTTAGGAAATGGAGATCAGCGCCGCCCTATGGGCAAAAAGGCTCGGAAAGGACTTTACGTTTTTTTAAAGTAAGTAAGTAAGATGAAGACTCACAGAGCTGCGCTGTGCGGCTGCAGCTGCAGTAGCAATCGCTGGGCTTTCCAGCAGACCCTGAGCCAAGCCGTCATAGATTGTGCTCAACACATCAACTTGCACTGCTGCACAACACAATCACGTGGACATCAGTCAACATACAGCCATGTCACACTTAGTGACTGAATTCTATTCAGTGCTTTCCATGCCAGCAAATGCAAAAGCTGTGATAAAATGAAATGGGCTGATGGGCAAGCACTGAGAGGAAAGGGCCTGTAGTTACCCTCTCCTCAGTTGGGTCCAGTGGCATCATCCTCTAAAAATTTTGAAAGTATACTTGCAAATTTGTGCAATACAATAACATCAGGCCCTCAAAAGTGAGTAGAACAGAAAATAAACGCTTTGCTGCCAAATTTCAAATGCGGGATAATTGCTATCTACAATACACTTAATGGCACTTATCTGAATAATAAATGTGCCCTATAATGTCCTGCATTTCTGTGCAGGTGCAGTACAGACACTGCCAGACAGTGACCACGTTCTAAGCACCACCAACCAGACAGAATCACTTACTTACTCAGAAATATTATGTACATTATGTATATACAAAGTTATCTAATAAATTTGTCTGCCAGTGCCACGCGGCTGCAGTGGCTCTGCCGGTGGCAGTAAAACTGTGCATAGTTTCTGATTTGAATTACTTCTACAATCAATCAAAAGTTCAAAACGAATAACACAGAGCAAAATAAACAATAAATAAAAAGACTAACCAGCTGTAGAACTGAGAGACTGTTTTACAGCAGCATTGGAAGCATTAGTAACAGTGCGACTGGTTGAAGACATCTGCTCACTGGCTGACTACCTAATTGTAGGCAATAGCAACGTTACAGTGGTCAAACTAATCCCCAGGTCAAGTCACACCATCCTTCCATTAGCCTCCCAGCAACATCGACCTAACCACAGAAAAACACATAGGCATAAACATGAACACATCCAGCATAACAGGAATGCAGCTTGGCTGTAGAAGTTAGTAGAGTCTGACTAAACATAACAGCTATAAAACCCACGCATCAAAGAGCAGCTCGTGTTTTAGAAATGTCTTGTGACTATGGAATTTTGCAGAATTCAGTACTGACCAATGGTTACTTTTATTTTCCAATTTACCAGTAAATCCATGTTCTGAAAGATTTCTGACCAAAATACTAATCTCCTTAAATCGACTGACTACTTCAGCTACCAACAAAACACCACTGTAATACAAAAAATATTTCCATCACAGATTTGAGATGTAGCTTAGCCATTAATTCTTAGACATTTGCCTTGCAGAATGCTGAACCTTTTCATGCTATAAATAATTCAGAAAGTCCTAAATGTGCTTCGCGAACAGGATGCTGCAGAAATAGGAAAATTTGCCACAGCAAGCTAAATGGAATTTGGCAAACTGACCCGCAGAATTTGTAAAAACTTGACAATAAAAACTATAGTCATCAATTTTGGTAAAGTGCTGCACATTAAGCCAACTCAGCTGGCTTTTAGGCGTGCTATAAATGTTTCTTTCCTTCACTCCTAACATCCTAACTCCTAACTTCTTTCCTAACACTCCAATATTTCTACTGAGCCGTGAACGTTAATTTGCCTCTACATATGCGGTGGTGATACAATGACGTATCACGAGGTCAGCCACGTAGCCAGCTTATACATGATGCCTCAAAAAATGGATCCACACGTTTAATCCACACGATATTCACTGACCAAATCGGCGTACACAGGTCCGGAGACGTCTTCTCCGTTCCTGAAGATGTCTTCTGCATTGGTCATGTTGCCTTGCAAACAGTACAGACATTCATCACAAATGGAGAAGACGTCCTCGAGCCAGTGTGCGAGCAAAGAGCCTTTAGTTTTAACATTAATTGACTATGATGCCATTAAGCAACAGTTTATTAACATCATAATGTTCAAACGCTTAAAATTTCTGACTGAAGTTGTTTGGTTGGAGTATTACTGTGCAGACGTCTCTATCGTGGATGCCACAGAAAAACCTCAGCTAGTACTCTGCTCTTAGCATTTCCCATAATGCTATTAATACTGATTAAACAATGACTATTTTTACAGAAAATTGCTGATACTGAAGCGGAAAGGAATCGTTCGAGTTATCTGAAAATGCAATAGAACCAGGCTCCAGTTTTTGAGATGCACTGTACAGTCAATCGCACCTAGCCACAACAAAAAATAACGCAAAAAAGGACAAAAAATAACACCGAACCCCAAAGCTTATTCTCAGAGTTCTACTGGGGAGCTGTACGTTTGGCGCCTGGCTACACAACAGCCAGTGTCTTCAGACGCCACAATATATCATCACGGTAGTTCATTATCACTGTCTTATGTAACAGTGGTGGCAGTAAATGCAAGAGTGCATCTGATATATGGATCAGAAAGACCACAACACAATTGCACAGCATGATATCAACTGTCAACTACCAGACGGTAAAGGTATATCACTGTCCAAAATGTCATGTGACGATAAAATTGGTACAAAGTTCTCACACTTCATCACTCACTGCTCATCATCTGTCTAGTTTTTTACGAAATAACTTTTTTTCGTTTTCCAAAAAATGAGTTTCTTATTTTCACTTGTCAAAGCTAGCAGCTCACTGACTGTGCAAATCGCCTTTGCAGTATAGCTACTGCCGCTGATATAACGCTCAGCACTAGCGTCACGGGCTTAAACAAGAAATCCGATCTAATGTTCATGAGACTCGTGACAGTCTATAGCAGTTCCTGTTTGCAGGCTGTCTTGTTCTATCTCCATCCATTTCGTCGCACTTCACTCTTGAACTATGCTTCACAGCCAAAAATCACCAAAAAATTACTAGAATCCTCTATTTTGAGGGTTAAAAATTGTTCAAGGTCCTCAATATTGATACCCCTAAAAAGCTCGTCACCAGTGCTTGTTACGATAAGCAGCACATCTCCGCATATCTGCAACCGTTTTCACGCTGGACAAGCCAATAGCGATAAATTAACATCTTTTCATGGAGTACCCATCTTTGACACTCTAGTTCGAGGAAAACCCCCTCACCCAGCAATGCAAAATTTTGGCACACTATCATATGCTGTAAACCTGAAGTCCCTATCTACAAACTCCAGATTAAAGTGTGGGCGAAGAGCAGCCAATGCCGCCATCCCCCCCCGTAGGCTTAGGCCGCTATGTGAGCCAATCAGCCATCCACAGAAAGTTCCCAGCAAGTATGCTGGGTAATGAAAGTCAAGACAGGAATAGCAAAGAGTACAACTACCCCCACTCGCATGACTACTCCCTATATTGTGGGGTTTACCAAAAGATTTCACAGTCCCCACAACACAGGAAACCACCCAGCAGGCGGCCCAACTCATCAGCAGACCAGCCACA
>Ga0209454_1001489_pt1 | contig 14749 bp, 7 predicted proteins | sample WorMetHERISLAND1_2_FD_187400 | JGI IMG/M metagenome (GOLD analysis project Ga0209454, IMG submission 187400) | Marine gutless worms symbiont microbial communities from Max Planck institute for Marine Microbiology, Germany - Olavius geniculatus... | ecosystem: Host-associated > Annelida >...
GTTTTATATCTACAACCACGATGTCACCCTTACACTGTATATAAACTGAACAGTTTTTTACATAAATATTACGTATATATGACGCGCTGTATTAACTAGGCCTATATATACATGTGTAACGAAACAGCAGTCGATTAAACTCTATAGAACTAGATATGGGCATATTACTAATTTCTGATGGTATGCTGAATGTTAAAACTTCAGGCCTGTTAATAACAGTATTGACTGCAGTTGTGCGATTGCGTTGCTTGTGACTTTCGTCGCGAAGCGAAGCAAAGGAGGAGGATTTTTTTCTGTTAGAGCCGATTTTAGCAACCGGACTAGTTGAAAAAAGTTCCAGCTAAGTAAGTAAATATGTAATCTTTCTTTCCTCAAAGGTCAGACGACATTGGCAATAGACATAACAATACGACACAGCAAATCTGAATGGATTTGACGGAATTTAGTGCAGGGTTGGAGATTTTTACATTCCAGATCATTATCCAGGATTTTTTTTATCTCTATGAAAGCGATAGCGTTTGTATTAAGCGTTTTGTATTCCTAGGGACGTCTCTCATGTGTCGTGACGTCATCGGTTAACCTACTTGTGTGCCTTGCTGCACTGGAAACGCAAATCCCGGATCTTTCCTGCCCGAGAATTATTATGTTATATTAATTGACGGAAAATTAAAACATAATACGCCGATTAGTTGCGCGTTACAGAACAACTGACTGGTAAACTTGAGACGCACGACATGCGGCATGACTGAGCCTAGAACTGGGTATGTCCGTTACATAAACATTCGTCAGCTGCACTGTAGGCTCCTAACTAACTTGCTGCAACAGCTGCGGTGTGAGAGAGGTTTTGTGAAGTTCTGTAACTTGTGCTGTGATCTCTGCAATGCACGACAGCTTGGTACCCCGCAGAACAGAGAGTGACCGAGTATTCCCCACCTCGCCAGCTTCCCAGCTGCAGCATTGCCAGCATTTGATGAAAAAAAGCTTCGTGGAACGGAAAAAGGGAGAAAAGACAAAAGAGAAGAAAAGTGAAAAGGAGGGAAAAGGTGGGCAAGAGAAGCGAAGGAAATGTGGGCATGCATTTGCTTACACTGTAAGCAAAGATCCTGCGAATTAGATACTGAATTGCATGTGGCGGATCGTAAGCATGCATATATTATGGTAATACAAGTATAACGACGTTTAAATCGTGGCTGTAAGCTTATGGTCTTTAGTGCAGAGTAACATCTCGATTATAATGTCTACATGCACTTCTCGCAAGAAATTTAGTCCCTGGAGCTAACTGCTTTTACGAGACACGTTTGTTGAAGCCAATACGTCGCACTTTTATTCACGACTCGAGTATCCTAACGTACGTGACATAATCCCAAACACGTGTTAGTTTGAGATATATTTATATATTTATATTATATACTTCCTGTCGGATTCACTGGTCGTCAATTAATGAAGCACGGCATCGGTTACACAAGTCCAAACATAGATCTGCTGTGCTGTAAGCATGTTAGGCCCATTTCACAGTCAAAACGACTTTCTTCTATAACTGTACTTCTTCTCAAGTTTTATAAATCATAACTTTTGCTCATTTCTGTTCCATTTTTTTTGTTCTAGAAAAAAATCACTAGGTCTTAATTTTTTTCTTCGAGTTCATAACACAGACAAAAGTCTTTTTTTACAAATTATGAAAAACTTAAAAGCTGCAGTCGTAGCAAAATCACACAAGGTCAGCCATCATTGTATGAAAATTTTGACCGGTTAGGCCTTATTTATTATATGCTAAGTTTTTGATCTGACGCTACTGACTAGTTCGAAATTTCCTTCGCATCGCAAGGAAAGGTGAACCCCTAGACAAGATCTCTGCCAGTCCTTTGCACTGTTAGGCCTATCGCCGTTGCGACAAGAGTAGCAGATGAGTGATGGTTTATTTTCACCGATAAAAGCGCGAAAATGAGTAGGCCTGTTTGGCTGCAGCGTACAAAGCTCGACATGTAAATCGTTGACAAATTAAACTTCACTAATCAACCATTCATGTTCGCGCGTGCTTTGTTTACAGAGAACTGTTTACAGTTACACGTGCCGCACCGATGACAGACAACGTACTGGTGCACAATGCAGTATAGGAGGCCTAGTAGTGATGCGCAAGTCGTATCGTATCATCTTGATTCAACACGATACAAAAGTGTCGAGAATAACCATTAGTCTAAGTTGGCGAGATAGATAATGCTTTTGAATATAAATTTATTCCGATTAGTAGTGAGACTGGGCGACAGTTCTCTCCATGGCTTTGCATGGCCTAACCGAGCCACGGTGACATTGAAAATACTCAGCCTGGCCATCCCCTGTGGATAAACGCAATAGTTACGACCGTCGATAGGAGACAATTGGCAAGTTCGTTGTACCAGTAGCTAGACCCTGTTTTGCCTGTTACCGTAAAATTTCTCATAGAAGCCCGGGGCTTCTACTAGAAGTTTTACGGTAATTATTCATGCAGGACTGCTAAAGTGCAGGCACCGTGATACGTTGACGTAGTCCGTTATAGGCGAAATTTTTATTTCTACGCTTTTCTGTTTTTCGAGTTAAGAGCCCATACGTAACGGTCAGAGACAGGATATTGAACGGTCAGGACCAGCACTGAGAATTCGACGCACAGCGTGCGTACTGCGTTACGTTATTAGGTGGCCGTCCTAATAAGTCGCATTACGATTCTTGCCCATCTGTCCGTGCGGCTGTCTGCCGCGTAGAGTCTTCTCGCTGGAGAACAATTATTAAGCTATTCGCAGTTTGGAGCATCACTTTGCAGCACGGACGGACGCGTGCCGGACATCAAAGCCTATGGCGTGTGCGGTGACATGCGGCGCCTTGCTGCTGATAAGAGAACCGACTAGTGACACGCCGCAGCTTGTAGGTCGTAGGTTCATTCGCTTGGGCGGCGCCACCGACGTCCATCTATCACAGGAGACGACGTGTTGCGTGCGGAACGATTTGCCGTTATCAGCGACTTTCTTCGCTGGCCGTAAACCAAGCCCCGGCCAAACATTCTGACTAACCTACCTATATAGTCGCCATAGTAACGGCAACACAAAAGGGGTTCAAACTCAAAGGGCCAAGACCAATAGATCTCCATAATGTGCGATTGTTTTCTTTGGCTTAATCAGTCAACGAAGAAGAGGGTTTCAAAGTGACCTAAGTAATGCGGACCACTCTTAGATCCACTACAGAAAAAGAGTTAGTCTAGGAAATAGTCAGGAAAGGATTTTGTGAGGAGATGAGTTTTGAGACGCTAGCGAAAGATGGACAACGACTCGGCAGATTGTCACGTCGTCTGGCAGGTCATTCCAGGTCCCTGGGCCGACATGACAACCGGAAAAGCCCGGTTGGCGACGGTTGTCAATGTCATCTTGACCGGAGGCACTCCGGACGGTTGGTGGTAGCAGAACGGAACGGTCGGCGGGTCAGATAGATCGGCGACGTACTGTAGCTGAGTGGGCCGAGGTAGGCCCCTATTGCAGCACGAGTTCGTGCAAGATTTTGTAGAACAGAACGGCCGAAAGCTAAAAGAGGAAATGCTGCTCTTGAGGAGGATCACTAACCCATCTCTGCCAGCTAGGAGAAAGGGAATTCGGTGGGGTTTGGGGCAGTTTACACTCATTCATTCCACTTCAGACCGTGGTTTAGCATATACACATAATTCTAATTGAATTCAGAGATGTGGTCACAAAAGTTGTATGGCATGGCACGATGATACAGTTACGGAATAAGCAACAGGCCAAGCTGGCCGACCACTATTATTATCATGAGATTGTTTAAAAATTTGGGCGCGCCGTTCGCCTGCGCATCGTTGGTGATGCAACGCGTCAGCTGCTGCAGCTGACGGGCTGATAGCTTTCCATGGATGTTGCCGCTGCCCAAGTGACACTTGCGCTGCCTTATCTCGCATTGTAACTGGATCCCACGCATAGCCAACCCAGCCGCCGATCTGCCTTCTAGGCTTCTAGGCGTAGTAGGATAGCTCAGCGATAGACTTAGGCCTCGCTATCGCCGACCAGATAATGTACGTTATTAGCCTATCATTACTGCTGTTGATTGCGTCAACCGCGCGAGTAAGCGCGGCGAGATATATAGAGTCGCGAAAAAGATGAAAAATGCGGCAAACTAATTGACGCGCTATACAGCTGTGTGTCGTCTGTCGTCTCTATGTCCGCCTGTCGTCCATGGCGAATGTTTTGTGGCTAAACGTAGGTCGTAGAAGAAAAATCTTTTAAATGTCTTGCGATCGCAACGGAAACATTTTCGAATTTGGGGTTAAATGGATGGGCGTAAGAAAATGTGTGTTTTTCAACGGAAAACTGTTCATATCTCGAAAACGGTGAGAGATGCTATTAATAATTATTAACAGGACGTGATATACACCCTTTCAGATAAGATGAAAGTCATCGACCTTGGATGATCCTTAAGGTCAGTAGGCCTACTGCAACAGGAACTGTATAAGCTGTAGCGCGTCTTCCCTAGCGACAACTGGGCTTTCTTGTTTTTATTTTGTCACGTTTCAGTTTTTTTACCGGTTTTATTTTAAATTGTAATTCATTCATTGGAGGGCGAATCACTTAATTTGACCCCTATATTCGCGCCCTCATATCGATAGGGACATTAAACGCTGCACCACTTCCCTCTTTCTAACTGTCGCTATATGGGCCTAGTTTACAGTGTACTTAGGCTAAGCTTATTGACTAGCCTACTTAATACTTATCCTATTCCAGGAAAAGGAAATTTTGCTGCCAGTTTGATGAATCAGAAAATTAACTGTGCACTTACAACTTACAAGAAAAAAATGTCAAATAGACTTATCGTTACGACGAAAGCGTATACTAGTTGAACGGTAATATTTTTTTCGGCCCCAAAAACGTTGCATAATATCTTGGGATAAAACCAGAGAGGTTTCTTTAGTATTGACGCTATGTCGAAATGTGTAGGCTATTAGTTATTTTTGATATTATCAAGCTATGTATAATATTATAGGCGTACATTCGCTAAAGTTTTATTACAGTTCCATGTAGGCTTAAATAGGCATAAGGCCTACGGCGAAATCACGTCAAAAATTACTGTAGACCTAAATTTACCCATTTACCCTTGTCGAAAAGTCATACACATTCATTTATTTCATTTCCGTTGATCTTGGAAGAAATATTACCAAATAGGGCCTAGCTTAGACACACGCTAATTCGTTAATCGGAGTTTTACTGCGAATTAATTGACAAGCAAGAAGCGAAGATTCATGATCATGAATTGAACATCAAAAGACAGAGGACGGCTGCTTTGCTGCTGCATCAGCTGCGACTTCACTGCCAAATCACTCTTCACGACCGCACGACGAACACGCCAGGAGAAATTCTTAATATTATCGTCGGCAATTACTCCTCCGTGACAGACATGCAACGTACGGACACCGCAGGAAAACGTCGTCAACTGTAAGCGTACGTGTCAACTCTGGTGATGGGCCAATGTCAGTATTTGATACTCGAACCAACTGCACGATAATTGATAAGACCTATCGGCGTATCGCGTTTTGCTTTTCATCTCAAGATGAAATATCGATATTCCATTTACACTGTAATCAAGACGCGTGTGTACAGTAAAGGTGGGCGATTCGGCTGACAATAAATCCGATTCGATTCGAAAGAATTTCGATTCGATTCGATTCACTGGCAGTGGTGTCGTGGCAAAGAGACAAAAGAAAGTGATGGGGCAGTTGCCCACCCTAAATTTTATGCTGCTGAAAAATATTCAGAAATTTTTTTTTGTCACAAAATGTTGGCCAAAAAATAAAGTAAAAATTAAAAAAAATAAAAGAAAGTTGTGTGCAATATGCGAACGCACGCATGCAGTTAGCGCCAATCATCGCGCAGAAACACGAATTCGCAAACAAAACTTGGCTTAAATACTTCACGAAATTGATGGGTCGAATCGAAATAAGCTTCAGTTCAATTCACTCTGCCGAATCGATTAATCCCAGCTCTGGTGTACAGTAGCTGGCCTATTTTTTTACACGTAGCCCATCTTTAGACGTGCGCGCTTCTACGGTCTCCCGAACGTTTTAAAATAACATTTTGCTAAATGTTTTGGGCCGCAGCCTATAAAAACAGATTATCAATTGTGTGCCACAGATAACACGGGCGATCGGCGACCGATAAAATATTCTTCGTATTTTATTTATATTACATGACCAAAACAAGTCGTTGCCTCACTACTCATTAGTATAAATCGAGGAACAGCGTATAGGCCTATAATTAATTGGCTGCGGATATGGCTGGGCAGCTACAGCTTAGGTCTACGTCTAACGGTGTTAATTGGGCGTGATACGGCAGGCCTGTGTGATAACCTTTGTTGACCCCGGCGACTGACGCCGTCAGCAACGAGTAGCTCTGATAACGATACACTGTGCTCGCGTTTAGGCCTACAGGGCAAGGATTTTCACGAACGGTTGCTAATTCACTTGGTCGATCAAAACAGGCCGTGTGCAACTTTTATAAGTTAGAATACAAAAAACCCCCTGCAAAATCGACTAAATACGGCTGAAAAGCGCAGTAACTGATTATATTATTGTCTTATGAAACTGGAAATCTATTAAGCTTATAACTGAAACATTAAATTAAAAATTAAGACCTACAGTTGACTGCCTTTATATGCACCATTTTTTAACTCAAGGACATTTAACTCCAGGACTAGGCCTATTGTCCACCGTGCGCTAAAATGTTGAGTTGTTGACAATCACCCACCTTCACACACGCATCCAAGTTAAAATAATATTAATATATTTTAATTTTTGATTTGAACTTGATCAAATGTTACAACGATAACACTATATGGAAAGTGCACACTATAAAATATCAAGAATTCCCTGAAAACAGACAAACAATCAATGGCAACTTAAACCGGTCAGAAAAAAACAACATGTCTGCGTTTCTCAACCCCGTGATTAGGGACTGAGGAAGTTGAAATCACAAGATACTGGCAAAATTACAAAATTCATTCAACAGGTGAATACTCTCTCTAAAACATGACAAACAATATTGATAAATAATCAGCAACAGCACAACAATACAGCTTAAATATGTCCGTCAATTTACAGCAATAAGTCTAGTATATAGAAATACGTGTTGTATTTAGCTTGATCTGATACCATGAATCATTCTGAAAAATGAAATCTGATATGCAGCCCCGAAGGACTCCAACCAAAATGTGTACGTTTTCTCGATGGATTTGTTTAAGAATACAACAGCATCATACACTCGTCTAAGATAACAGCGCACAAATTACAACTATTGCCGATAAAAAATAAACAAGGACAAAACAAAGTAAACAATGCCAATGAAGTTTAAAATTTGTACGTTTAAACTCACAGTTTAAATCAGCAGAATTGCACAATAATGTGGCAGATTTGATTTGCCAATAAAACATTAAGTCGTAATACCTTTATATCACGCATAGCCAACGGCGTCAAGCCAGCAGCAGGCTAGCTCTCTCAATTTCAGCCTGTCAGAAAATTTTCTACCATAATTACAAAGTTTGGGGCTGTAAGTCCCTCTATTTCTGGGATATTAGGGGCAAAATCAACATTTTAAACACCCATCATCTCTTCTGTTTGAAATTTGCAATAGTCTTTGGAAAATTGCAACTTTTTTCCTGCCCCAAAATTTTAGACCTATAAGACGCCATTGGCAAAGGCATAAAACACCTAGCACAAACCAGTGTCTACCTGGCATCAACTTACCAGATATATAGTGCCATAAGTCATGGGTATATAACCATGGAAAACGTTTACTCGTGGCAAGTTGACAATGTCTTAATGCAAGCTACTGACAAGCCAAATGATAGGGCGCTTGTTCTAATAGTCTGGTCAAAATATGACCTGTATTACCCAACCCCCCCTCCAAAAAAAATTCCAACAAAGCATTTTACCACCACCTAATTTGTGAAAATTCATAATGTTAAGATTAGCTGCAAACTATATTCATTTGTACATCTAGTATTCGTGCTAAAGCCATACAAGTGTGGTCGCTAGGAGCTCCCGCAAGTTATAGCAACGAAAGGATTTATCATGAAAAAGTGACAATTCTTTAAACTTATTCTATCAAAAATGCAATCACACAAAACTTGGAAAAGTTAGCTACAGACATCAAGTATAACGTAAAAAATTACTTTTCAGGTCATTTGGCACTGCACTAAAAGTAAATTGTTATATTTCAGCTGAATAAAAATCAGTTATGAGCACGACATGAAAACTTTGTCACTAGGCCATCATGGCGTCCATAATAACGGTTGCTAAGCAAAACTATAACAACTGGCCTTGGTTCATATGGTAACTATGATTTGATTAAGGTCTCATGCTTATATCTCTGCTGAATAAGCAGTTGCTATGCAAAATCGTCGTCCATAGCAACCGTTGCTATGCAAAACATACACCGGTAGATTCCTTGTAGTTAACAACGTATGAACAGATTAGTACTACAGCCATAAGTTTAAACACATTTAGACACTCAATACTGCTGTTATAGGACCACTAAGCTTTTTCTAAGGCCTTTTCGTTGCCGTAGCAACAGAAAGTCAACTAAGATTGGAAAAATTTGCAGCACATCACTTTTACGCGTGACAGCATCTAATGCTTTGCACGTCTTAGCCATTGTCAAGTCGTCCATCCGTCAGTCCATTACACCCTTGAGCCCTATCAAAACGCTGCAAGCTAAAATCACAAAATCTTCACTGTGGCTGTCACAAGGACTAGTTTTTCGCGACAAAATTTTGTGCCCCTGAGTGAGGGGATTCCCATTGAACAAGGGCGTCACAAAAGAATACCCCCCTTAAAAAGTGGTTATTTTCCCACTACTGGCTCGTATAGCGTGAAAACGGTTGCCAATGGGTAAAGACATGTTAATTATCATAGCAAGCACTTGTGATGGGCTTTTTAGGTTTATCAACATCGACGGCCTTAAACGACCTTGAACCCCCAAAATAGAAGTTTTTAGTAAATTCTTCGCAATTTTTGGCTGCAGCGCAGATTTCAAGAGTGAATTGCGATGAAATGGCTGGAAATATACCAAGACAGACTGCATATGAAACTTTTAGCGTCAAACGTGGTTGGTGGCGTGGCGAAGTTGGTAACGCGTTTTGGATGAAACGAAGTTACTCTACGCCGGGCCCGGTTAGTACTTAGATGGGTGACTGTCTACAGTATGGAGCCAGCCAGCTAGGTCGACTCAGCCTTCTACCCTCCGTGGGATGGTAAAATGAGTACTGGCGGTGGTTACGGCCATCGATAGGGAAGAAACGGCGAGTTCTGCGCAACAGTAGGCCCTGTGGCCAGGACTGCAAGTATACCGATCCAGTCGGTTAAAGGCGCTGGCTGTTAACTTGAGCCGGCCATCCGGCTGACCTGGGCTGTATGCTAGCTTAATTGGGCCCTGCCCTCGCAGGCTCAAAGTGCCAATGGGGATGAGCTCCCACGCAACGGGCCTAGTTCAGTGTCGCTGCCTAGTGCCTATGCGAAATCTTCTTCTTTTTTGTGGATTTTAGCAGTCCAAGTCCCTACCCCTGCACATGAGCATCAAAGAGGGGTAGCCCTTTAAAAAGTAGTTATTTTACCGACATTGGCTCGTCTAGCATAAAAACAATTGCAGACAAGCAGAGACATGCTGCTTATCATAACAAGCACTGCTTAGGGGTGTCAACATCAATGACCTTGAATGACCTTAAACCCCAAAAACAGGAGATTTTAGTGTTTCTTTTGTGACTTTCAGCTGCCATGCACACTTCAAGGGTGAATTGCAATGAAGTGGATGGAGATAGGCTAAGATAACCTGCAGTAAGTAACTGCTAAGGTTTCGTGCATCTCATAAGCTCTGCTCAAATTACTTGTTCAAAACAGTGACACCAAATCTAACAGAAAGCGCAAAAAATAAATTTTAGCAAGCAAGTCCTTCGGGAATACATGTGGACCTGCACTAATAAAAAAGTTTGTAGTAGGCCTACGCTGAGATATTCAATGGCGGCCATCTCAAAAATATGCAAATTATTGAAATTAACCCTGTTCCGGGGTCAGACAACCCAAGCTCTGAAACTGAACATGACCAATTATAGCAGTTAAAGCCAATAAATGCTTTGTTGGATTTTTTTTGAAAAACTGAAATTCCAAATGGTTGCTGAGAAAACAGCGAAAAACATTAGGGAGCAAATTTATTTTGCCGCACCCTGTAGTATTAGAAGTTTTACAACACACAATCCAATCAGTCTAAGTCAAAAACATGGCTATAGCAACTGTAGTCATCATACAGCAAAACATGACCGGAAACTAATCATAAAAGTAACAATGATTTAACAAAAAAGATGCAAGCTGCAATGGCTATTTTGTTTCACCGGGACTGAAATATTGCTGGAATGAAAACAACTTACTTTATAACAAAAACAACATTCAGCAACAACAAACAATAAAATTATCTGCATCCAACGACAAAGTATTCAGAACTGCGTGCAAAAAGTGGAACTGATCTCCCAATGAATTCAGTAACAATTACAGTCCCCCTCTGCCTTTTGCAAGTGAAACACACGGATAAATTGTTATATAACTATTGTGACATTAATCAGAGTAAAAAGCACAAACAGCTAACAATAAAATAGATCACAAAATTAGACGCTTTTAACATTGTGCTGTATTAATTAGCGTTTTACTTACTTACTTACTTACAGCATTTCAAGACAGTTTTATTCTCAGTGGGCTAAAAAGCATAAATAGGCTTCTAAATATTTCCGGGTTTCATCTACATCAGAATCAAAATTCTATCAAATGGGAATGTGATAACCTTTCCCTATTTCTCATCACTTTTAACGTCTTCCGCATCTTAATTCTTGGCATGCTGGCCTAGTACATTAATTACTGTAAGTTGGCACCTGCGCTTCCTTTTGCCAGTAACTGCTTCTGACTATACACTAACTATCCACAAAAACACAGTCAACATTCTTAGTACTAGCAAGTGACACGCTCACATAACAACGACACTTGCTAAGTTGCTAATATTACAGTATTTCCTAGTATTCTGAGCACATGAATGTGAGCAAGCATAACAATGCCTAACAAATGAGTAAAATAATAATTAACAAATCTATGCTAATTCTCACTTTATGAAAATTAACTAACAGTTAGAGCTGTCAAAGCGTTACTTTTTTAATGCACCTGTTATTAATGATGCATTATTAACGTGTTAATGCATGCATTAAAAAAGTAAACTCATGCGTTAATAACGCATCATTAATATTGCTGATATTGGAAGTGGACTACATCAAAAGGGTGAGTAGCACGAAGCATGCAAAGTCGTGCCTGTGTCGCGCGCTAATTCTTTAACGTGTTAATTTAGTAGCTCTACTAACGATGAAAGACATTGCTTCCTATAGTTATCATACTGTGCGTATCATAAAGGTAAAAAAGGTAAAGGTCGTCAATTTGTATAGTGCATCGTCGCGAAACACGCCTCTAATACGCTTTTTGTCACTAACCAGAGCCGCCTGCCGCACGGGCACCAAGGTCCCCACCTTCCATAACCCATGTAAATGAGTTACTACTCATTTTACCGTCCCACGAAGGGTAGAAGGCTGAGTCGACCAGGCTAGCTGGTATCAGCCGATGATCAGGTAAGATACCAGGCCTATTACTTTAAAAATGCTAAGTCTCGATAGTTTGAAATAGCAGTTGGCCAAAATTCTCAAACACACAATGCAATGCCATTTATTTCCGAAAATAATATTTAATTACAAAAATTATTTATTGTTTCTGTAACTCATTAATAAAATGCATTTAGTACTGTTTGCTAATGGAAAGGCTCCCCACCCCCATATGTGCTAGGCAAAACTTCAGCTAAGTTTTATTTTCACATGCAAATGTGTGTCTAAAATTTTGGCCACTGACAAATATCTAGTAATAACGTAAGTCTTTCTTCACTCAGAACTGTAAAGAACAGACAATACACACAAAATGAAATCAGACTTTAACAATCAAGGATCATACAAAAATACCGAATTAGAAGATATGCTGCAATGATAAGCTGCTAAAATTGATGGCAGCAGCTCTGATATGCACACGTAGAAAAGACGCAAACAAATTAGTCAAGATAATAAAATATGCAATAAAGTTCCATGCAGGGCGACGCTGCATGAAAAGGGATCAACATCGCGAGTCCAAATACCATGCAACTGTTTTAAGTTGCAACTTCATCAAACAATGACTGATTTCCCACGCATTTTCAGTAACAAACTCTTGACAATATCCTCAATGAAGAAGCAATTAAAGACTCCACTGTTGCAACCAGATGTAAAAGTTTTGTCATGCACTGCAAGGTTTTTGCAGTGTGGCATTCTGTTCAGTAAATGACATTTGTAATGAAAACAAACTAGTAAAAGATACTTGTAACAGTTACTTAACTGAATATCGACATCATGTAAAACACCCAATATGAAGCTAGCAAGAGAAGCAAAACACAGAAGTAGAAGGAAATTTTGTCAAAAACATGCTGCAAACATCACCGATAGAATGCTTCAGTCTGTAATCTGACATTCAGCTGCAGTTATCAAAATCCTGCAAATAACTCTCATATTATCACAAAGCTATACTCTAACTGACTTGTATGGTGACTTTAGTATAAGACAACAGCTCCAATGTAACTGGAACAACTTCCACTTTAAGCCCTCTTTTTGCTGCTACCACGACCACGTTTGTCTGATATGAGGCCATTAGTGTAGTCTGATGAGGCCAAATCAATCGTGAGGCCATCGTCTTGGCTGACGTGGCCAAACTGGTCTTTGCGTCTCTTCATGATGTAGGCGTGAATGTAGAAGTTGGTGAAGAGGGTAAGCATGATGAGCATGTAGCCTGAGAGAAGGTACTGGCCCCAGATGGGGAAGTCGCACTGTAGGTAGATGCTATAAGCTGAATGTGTCAGCGTTATAAAGAACTGCACCTGGACAACCATGTTCAACAATAAACAATATACACTGCAAAGTGTCTTATCTTATTATGTGGCAGGGACAGAAATAACCTAGGTTTTGGGAAGTTTTTAGTTTTAAGGGTTTCAGTGTACACAGACGACAGGACACAAATTTTAAGAGCCAGGAAAAACCCAATCTCCACGTCATGTCGTTTTTCAATCTGCTGAGTTAAGGACATGACGTCAGAGCTCTTGAATTATGATTAAAATATGACATTAATTGTATTAGAAAGAGCACAACAAATCAAAACCTTCGAAAATCTATAATTTTGACTTTTGATGTTCTATGGGTTTTTACAAAATCTAAAAACCCTGGGTTTTCCGAACCAATTTTCAATCCTCATTATGTGGCCATCCGAATGGGCTGCATTACCGATGTTGCCCATTCGTCAATGTGTCTGTCAGATATGGCCTCACAACTCTAGAACATGTAAGCAAAGAAAAATTAAAATGTACTGATAAGTAGAACATTACTAACTGCAGAAGTAATTTGAGTGCCAATTTTCAGTTCAATAGTTCAGAGTTAAGTTTGTGCAGCTGAACTGCTCTAGGCAGAGAGCAGCATAGTATGTGGAGTTTTTCTGATCCAGTATTCTAGTCAAATCTCCCATCTAACGGATGCAACCAACCTAACAATTCGTCGCTATGCTGATGTGGTAAGAACGAAATTCGATGTCAGAAAATTAGTACCGAGGCTTCAATAGTTCGACGGTGTTAACGCGGAAACAGCACGCAGGCAACCGAAATAAACAGCAAGATAAATCTGACAGCAGATTGCTTAAACTGTAATATTTAGTAGTAATGGTAGATGCAGTAGTAAAAAAATAATAAAAATACCGACATACCATTTGAAACCTGGTAATGTATCGCTTCCACCAGAGTTTTCCTTTCAGCGAAGGAATTGCGGAAAGTCCGTAGTAAGAGTACATAATGACGTGGACTAAACAGTTAAGACAACTACCGAACCACGCTTTAACACACACACATCATTCACTTTTTATTTGTATTTATTTAATTTAAAGTTACATAATTCACAGCTGCAGTCAAAATCAGTCAACATAACAAAGCAAATAACATGAAGCAACCCGAGAGATATCAAGACATTCAGCCTTTAAAAAATATTTTTAATAGACCAAACTGGTAGCTTATATTTGCTTTTAGTTTTATGAGATTTTAGTTATTTGAACAAGCACTGGTAGATGCTGTCCACATCAAATAAATATTCAAAAATTTTCAGTCATATGTTTAAGTTTTAAACACTTACACTTAACCGTAATAAAATATTTCATTATTATTAGTGAAATAAGAAACAAAAATCAGATAAAGTTTGTGGTGGGTTTTTAGACGAGTTTACCAATGAATAAAAACTCAAATGGTCGTAGTGTCTGAACCCTGCGAACAGCTATAATTAGGCTCCAAAGGATTTTGTTTCCAAAATGCTCTTATTTGGTCGTCAAAAAGTGCAAATTTCGTCAAAAATTTTACCAAAAATTCCGAATTTTGCCACTTTTTCGCCATCAGAAAATAAAACCTTTTCCACAGTGCATAACTGTAGATACTGTTAATTTAATCTACGAAGTCTTTTGCCAAAACAGTTATGAAGCTTTTGGCTTCCAAATTTCTTTTTGTTTGTCAAAAAGTGCACATTTTGTCTAAAATTTTGCCACAAATTCCGAATTTTGCCATTTTTTTCGCCATCCAAAACTGACTGCTTGTTACGATAAATAGGC
>Ga0209454_1001491_pt1 | contig 14742 bp, 9 predicted proteins | sample WorMetHERISLAND1_2_FD_187400 | JGI IMG/M metagenome (GOLD analysis project Ga0209454, IMG submission 187400) | Marine gutless worms symbiont microbial communities from Max Planck institute for Marine Microbiology, Germany - Olavius geniculatus... | ecosystem: Host-associated > Annelida >...
GGTTACATGTTACTGCCGATGATGTCACAGTGACGTTTTGATAAACAGCAATGTTTATTGTTTATAAATTATCACTAAATTATCGTTCCTTTAAAGCAATTGCAGGCTGCTCACCGGATTCGTCTTCCAGCAGGATGGCACGCCGGGCGCATCAGCACACACAGCACGCAACGCCGCGCAGCGCACAAAACTGGCTGCGGGCCAGCTGTCCAGATATCATCACAAAAGACCAATGGCTTCCAAATTCGTCAATATAAACCCAATAGACTATCATGTATAGGGTGCAATGTTGAAGGCTTACTGCAAGCTTATAACAAAGCTGAAAACAAGCGCCAAACTTAAGGAAGTGCTGCCACAGGGATCGATCGACAAGGCTGTAAAAGATTTCTCAAATAAGGTGACTAGAGGCTGGTGTTGTTGCTTGGAGATGGTGGTGAACACTTTGAACATTCGCAGTGACAATGAAATTCTGGCATTTGATCATTATTTAGCCGTGTTGTTTCAACGATGTTATTAAATTGGTGTTGTAGCCGGAACATTTTTGAATGCTGAAAAATCTGTAGGCGGTCATGTTAAAAAATCTGTAACTTCATCGTTTTTCAACAGAATCAAATTTTACTTGGCAGTTAGATGTAGAAGGCTTTAGTAAATAAACGTGTAAAATTTCAATTTAAAATTCCAAACGGTTGCTGAGAAAACAGCAAAAAACTTTAGGGGTCCACTTTTTTTGCCGCACCCTGTATACTAGCACTGTTATCTTTGTTAGCGTCTGTTTTCCTGATATAACAAAGCTGCTGTTTTGTCCTACCTGGTATGTAAAATATGTATCACCATATAACATGTGATTGTAATTAAACTTGAATCAGGTATTCCAGATATCCGTTTATTTTTTAAGCGTTTTTAGTTAATCATTTGTATTATTGTTAAATATCTGCTACTAAGGTTTTGTCAGTTCTAGTTTCATTTTTGCATGTCTGCTGTCTAAGTTAGTTTTAAGTTCATGTTTAGTCATATTTTCATGTTTATCAATTTTTTTTCAGTTATTTTGCTTTAAATTATCGTTTAGTTGTTTTTGTTATTCAGTTTTTACTTTGGTTTTGTGTGCTGTGCTAAACTGGTTACTCATTTGTCAGTTTTTAGTTAGTAGTAGTTTAGTCTCTATTGTACAATGTATTTTATCATACACATAACTGAATGTTGTTTTGCTGACATGTTTTATTCAACAAAATTTGATTTAATATGCATATGCTGTACTACGTTAGTTATGCTAATATACATACTTATTTGGTTTGTACTGATTATTTTATGTCACTTTTAATGACACTGTTGTGTGATATTGTTTTATTTCTGAACATCTGTAATTTACTTCATGTTCTGTGTATGCCACATTTATAGGCAGCTTGGTAGTGTAATGACTAGAACGTTAGACTTACAATCAACAGGTCATGAGTTATCTCTTGGTTGAGTCGCTGTCAAATGGTTACTGGTGTTCTGTCTGCAGACTGGTAAACCATGTCTGTATATAACCAAGGTCAACTCAGCCTTTCATCCTTCTTTTGTATGTAGATCAACTACCAGCCTGTTTGGCTGGGGTTAAGGTGGGGCATGTTCATGTGTGTCGGGTGGCATGTGTGTGATGCTGTATGGCAGGTACGGGTGCTCTGTGAATGGTTATCGTTAGAAGCTAGAGACAGTTTTAATCTTTTAATGTGATTTCATTGAGCAATAGTGCAGATAGTACACTTATAACATAATGATAATTATAGTGCTTTGAGTGGTGTGCTTTCAAATTTGTAATTTTGCATTTCGATCATGATGTTGACGTCGATGATGATGATGATGATTAGTAATAGAGACTGTGGGAGCTTCTGATCTGTTTGTTGTGATGTGGCAGACTGTCGTTTGCCATATTTTAAACTGACTAGTTCTGCCACCATAGGCCTTAATGTGCCACTATTGATGACAACAGTAATAGTGTTAACTAGGAAGCAGATCGATTTTGAAATCTATTTAATGTCATTGTCGGTGTAAGCTTACTGTAGATGATTAACTCTAGAGACGTTTTCTGTGCAGACGTTAAACTTGCTTCTAAACGTCGAGTGCCTAGAGTAGCTATATCACTCGAGTTCAAGGTACTTAGCACATTGCAGTGTGATATTATCAGGGGCATATAAACTAACTATGTGGCGGATGGGACTGAAGTCCCAGGCCCACAGCTCAGGTAACAAGAAATTTGAGCTAATGCTCACGAGACGCGCAAAAGCCTATAGCAGTTTTGGTTCAGTAGTTTAGCTGAAAATTGGGGTGTTCATGCTAAGTTAATATACAAATACCAAATTCTCTATCTGGATCACATAACAATAGTAGCGCGGTGATTCCTTTCGAATAGTAGCGCGGCGCCACCTTGTGAATGATACAGACTTGCGTCGCAGCCCGAAATCACCAAAAAATCCATAAAACCCCCTATTTTGGCGTTCAAGGTCATTGAATTCGGCGCCAATCGAGAGCCAGTGTACGACTTCCTATTAGTGACTGATTAATAGTAATCTAGGCCCTATCTCGCACCGTTATTGAGATACAGCGACTTATTGGCTAAAAATCGCAAATTTTGCCCACCTCCTCTCATTTAGCGCCCTCGTTCGCGGTGACCCCCTTCGAATTTATGGAAAAGCTTTATGGTTCTTGAAACTAGAGTCTTCAAGGCAGCTGACGGTGAAGATTTGGTGATCCTAGCTTGCACCGTTTTTAACTGATCCACCGTGTGACAGACGGACAGAATTGCGATGGCTAAGACGCGCTGAAAGCAGTAGCAGCTTTCGCGCATAAAAATACTGAATTTTTTACTTATTTATTTTATCTGTTGTAGGATGTTCGTCAGAAAAATTATGCTTCCTTTTGTCAGCAGAACAGTTAACATATTGCAGCTGAGAAACAATTTAGCGCTCAGAAGGACCTAGGATGCATAAAAATACGCATTTTAGATTTAGTAATTCTATTAAGAAATCTAGGGAGGGGAAACCCTTCCACGGCAAAATTGGGACACCCGTCCCCGTACCCTACCTACATACTATTTGTGATAGGTTCGTTGGAAATTCTCAGCCACAGGCCCGCGTGAGTTAATATGCCTCTTTGTGATTATGTCCTAGCACTGTGATACTAAATGTACTGCTACAGAGAACCATTTCTTATATTCACAATGTTCATTAGTAATGTGGCGTGTACAATTCAGGGCCGGATGTAGTAACAAATGTTACATGCCCCACTCCTGTAGGAGCCCACGGTGTCAAAATTAGCATTTTCTTCTGTTTGTTATTATCCCAGTATTTGTTATTTGTTAGAAGTGTAAGGCGTACATCTGTTAACAGTAGGCCGAAAATTAGCTTAAGTCCATGGCCACGGTCAAACTCTTCTGTTGAGGTACGCTGCAGGACCAATACTGGGTTTCACAAGTAGGCCTACATGAAATTAGTGTGCTATTTCGAAGAAAAAAAATAGCGAGAACTTTGTTATTTCAGTGAACTGAAACAATGCCCCGCTTTAGTTTTTGCCACAGGCCCAGAACCTAAATAATCCGGCCCTGATAATAGGTCTAGTGCTAATTGCGTTCAGCCAGACTGGGCCACTAACGACAAACAAGCTAGCGGTGAATGATACGCGCGATTTCAAAAAAAACTTCTAAAGGCCGTACAAAGCGACCGAACGGAACTGAATTAACATCTCAGTTCAGTTCAGTTGCGTCTACAGTAGTGTACTACAAGCGAACAAACTAAACTGAACATAGATATGTTAGTGCAGTTCATTCCATTTCAGTCACGAATGCGTCGCTTGGACTGTACGTAGGCCTACTTACATAAGCGAACGAACTGCCAGTTAAGTTTCTCTTGTTTCAGTTTATTCCCCGAAATGCACTAGACGAATTCAGTTCAGTTAATTTTTGTCACTTTGTACAATATACACGGAACACGCCTCAAGTCGAATGACCTGTATGCGACTGCATGTCGTTAACGATGTCTGCAACCGTCTGATGGCATGCCGCAAGATTTGCATGTAAAGTAGATCTGACGAGTCTTCCAATCGTGATGAGGTGACTGACTGCACGAAGTCTTTCCTCTGAATGATAAAAGACATCATGCGTCCCGGTACAGTCGTTAACAGTTGCGATGCAAATTATTATTTTAATCATTTAAACGGGTGACGCGTGTCGATGATCTGAGCTTATCTCCAGCATGACATTCATTTGCTATTGCACACTTTAGCTTGTACTTCTCTTCCCCCCCACAAATACCACCAACCCTAGTGACGCCAACATGCACAGTGTTTACGCCTAAAGGGCATAGCTTTTCATTGGAAACCCATCTAACAGCTACGGAGCGTCACCTGCCGTATGCGATTACACAGTTACCTGCCACCCAGTACATGTGAACGCGCCTCGTCTCAACCCCAGCCATACAGGCTCGATTTATCGATCCCAAACGGATGTAAGGCTGAGTTGACCTTGGTGGCTGGTTATGTACCGAGATGGTTTACCTGTCTTTCCGCAGACAGTCACCCATCCAAGTAGTAACCACCTGATACTGACCCGACTGGGAGTCGAACCCACGACCTCGCGATCGCAAGTCTAACGTCTTGCCGTTACACTAGCAAGCCAGGTTATCGCGTCTTCTTGGGTTCAGCACCGCCGCTGATTGGCGTGGTGGTGGTTTGTTGTCGATCTCTGTCGGCGATGAAGTCCTCGAAGAACTGGCTGAAGTACGCCGTGGAGAACTCTACGCCGACGCCGCCGCTGGACGCGCCGTCCATCTCAGCTCCCTTGCCAACCAGCGACCCGGTGACGTAGCACAGTGACAGCAGCATGAAAGACACGACCTGGGCGCACAGGCCGGTGATGTCAGACTCGCCGCAGCGCACCGGGAACTGCTGGGCCAGCGAATCGACCGCCATGCCAACACCTTTCCACGTCAGAATGACCGCTGCCGTCGCGCCGAATATGTACAAGTCCTCGACGATTGTCTTCAGTGCGAACCTGCGTCAAATCAAAATCCCTATCATAATAACCGTAAATGCTATAGTGGCCCATCTGCATCAACGAAGACAGACAGCGGGGACTATATTATATGTCTGCAGGTAAACTCAAGAGTGCGGAAACAAATAAGTTTTGAGACCTTTGCAAAAATCGAGTATTAGACTATTAGCGCACCAATAGAATGGCGGACTTTGGCCCACGTGCTTCAATCAGTCCACTGATCAATTTGAATTATTTATCACTGATGAGTGCGCGGTTCGATCTGGAGTCTGGATTTTCGCCACACTCACTGGAATTTCTGAAATCGCTGGATATTTTTCAGGCTCGTCAGCTTCTTTTCTAGTTTTTCAGTTTGGTTCTGTATTGGTCACTATTGTTTTTCTTATCATCATATATCAGATTATTTTACTAATATGATGCAAAGTAAACTTTGTAAAACTATAGCAATGCAACTGCACATGATCTGCTAGCCTACGGACGAAGTTCAGTAAACTGATACAGCCCAGAGAAAAGTTGTGGAGATTTAATAGTGAGATATTGTCCCAGATGTTTGAGTCCACTCGAGTATTAGGCCCTGCGTCACTGTATGTGACAAAAACAGTCACGTGTCATCATCACCTCAACATATAATGAACCACGCCGCTGCTGCAAAATCAATCAACCCATCAATGAATCTGTCAACCCTGACCTTTGTTGTTGTTCGTATCTGAGTGACGCTCGCTTGGCGGCGCCCTGCATCAGTGTGAAGCCGCCCACGGCCGCGTAGCCGACCACACACGACGTCATCATGGCGGCGTTGTAGTTGCTAGGGAAGATCAAAGCGTCGAAGACGTATCCCAGAGAGACCCAGTGCAGCGGGCCGAGCGTCCAGACGACGCCAACCGTTACCATGACATCGAGCAGGTGCGACACGCTGTTGATTGGCTGACAGCAACACACGCAAGTCACGTGGAATCATTCATCAATTCAGCTGCTTCTCCAGCAGACATCATCAGTATTATTAATATCATTTATCCAGTGCAAGTTCATACCACTACAAATGGAAAGCCAACAGAAAAGTAATCCAAAACAAATTGTAGGCAGCTACAACAACTCCGCAAAACTTGTAAACATTTTTTGATAATACCGGGAATCAAGATGCTGTATGCCTAAGTATATATCTGGTCGTACGACTTGTTGTTCAACAAGTCCACAACCAATAAAAGCAGTGGAGTTTAGACAGTGCACTCAGTCTAGCTATTTGTACCGAGACTTGGTAAAGTGTCGGAGCGCTGAACCATCCTTCGGAATCGGTGTCCATGGATACGGCGAACGGTATGGCGGTGATATTGCGACCGGCTCGCATGCTCCACAGCAGGACAATTGATGTAACAGCCGTCTGCAGTGCCGTCGTCCACCCCGCCCGCTCACCGTCCTCGTCTACCATCGTCAAGTCATAGAATTCCTGTACGACATTACACCAGTAGTGGACGTCAATTCAAGGTCATTCAAAGTCAAAATGAACAGGAAAAATATGTCGGCCAGGTGCTGACATAGTATGCGGCCGTCGGGCTAGACCTACGCAACCCCAACTCTAACCCAGACTGACCCCCTGAGCTGAAAATTGGCACACCGACTACTCCTGCTCTGGAACAGATGCCAGATTTGGTTTTATACGCCTTTTCGTTTAGGGTTAGTAATCCATGCAGGACAGACAAACAACGGACAAACGGACAAGGCGCAAACGCAGTTTATTAGAACGGTCGAGAAAAGAAACAAAAAAAGTTTCTTGTATATACGCAGTGCACAGTAGGCCAAAATTTGGAAAACGAGTAAGAATGTGACAAAATTCACGATGTAAAAGCATCGCGCGTTCTCTCTGTGACAGCTGGGCTTTTTGCTGGTATCATCAGACTGGCGCATATCGAACAGAGTCATATATGCCGAGTTCTAAACAAGTAATTTGAGCAAAGCTCACGAGACGCGCGAAAGCCTATAGCAGTTCCTGTTCGCAGGTAATCGTAGTCTATCTCCATCCATTTCGTCGTAATTCACTCATTTGCAGCCAAAAATCGCCAAAAAATCACGTTAAATCAATATTTTTAGGGTTCAAGGTCATTCAAGGTCATCGATGTTGATAAATTTAAAAAGCCTGTCACCAGTGCTTGTTACGATAAGCAGCATATCTGTGCCTATCTGCAACCTTGTTCACGCTACACGAGATAATTGCGGTAAAATAACCACTTTTTAGGGGGGTAGCTGTCTTTGACGCCCGCCTGCGCTGGCCTCCTTGAACCTAGAGGGTCGGGACTTGAACTGCTAAAATCTACGTTGAATGCTGAAAATTTCATACGCAGATTGTCTTGGTCTATCGCCAGCCATTTCGTCGCAATTCAGTGTTGAAATGTGCGCTGCATCCAAAAATTGCGAAAAATTCACTATAAACCTCTTTGAGGGGTTCAAGGTCGTTCAAGGTCATCGATGTTCATAAATCCAAAAAGCCTGTCACCAGTGCTTGTTATGATAAGCATCATGTATGCACCTATCTGCAACCGTTTTCACATTATTCGAGCCAACAATGACAAAATGACGTCTTTTCAGGGGGGTACTCCTCTTCGACGCTCTCGTTTGAGGGGAACCCCTGCACCCAGTGGCACGAAATTTTGTCACGATAAACTAGAGAACTTGGGGCAGCCCAAAGTAAAGATTTCGTGATCCTAGCTTGCACCGTTTTGATACAATCCACGAATGTGACAGACAGACAGACGGACAGACGCCCAGACGACGGCAAAGACGCGCGAAGCATTCTGCTTTCGCGCGTAAAAACCAAGCAAAATAATTGTTTTTGTCAGAGTCATTCAGATGCTTGCCTGGACAGCGCGGTAGTGGCAGATGTTGCCGACCGCCAGCACGTAGTTGTACAGACGCGAGTAGAAAACGAAAGAAATGAATGGCGAATACCGTCTGCCTCGCGCATTGAACGACTCCTGAACGATGCCATGATAACAACATCAGTCGATGTGACAGTCTGATGTGACACGTCATGCGGTGAACAATTTGATACAGCCAAATTAAAATGTGTTTCTTTTCGACAAAACTGAGACCAAAACAATCCCTCTAACATCATGCTCCATCGGTTTCTTTATTTGCTATCATTCCTGATGAAGTAAGTAAGTAAGTAAGTAAAATGTAAATTTATATAGCACACATTGTTGAATTAACCTTTAATGAAGAGGACTAGTTTGAAGTCAAAAATGACACACTTTACGGTACATAAAACGGACACAAGCGAATGTGCAGTTTGGAAAAAAAACTGGCAAAAAAGAAAGGCAGACGTAATTTTACAATCTTAAATGCAGTGGTAAAGCGATGATTTATATTTTTGACCTGAGGTAAATAGCCTTGCAGATAGCCGTAACATCTAGACCCTTTGAAACGTTGATTTGTTATAGGCTTACCTGCCAGTAGGTGACGGCGAACTCGATATAAAGGCCAATGACGAACGTCAGAATGGCTGCGATAAGTCGTGACTCAAAGTGAGCAATTATGATTACGTCGATTAGCGCGTACGTGCCGTACCAAAACAACAGCACGAGCGGAGTGAACAGCAAATAGTTGAAGAGCGTGTCGATGATTGCAAACTTGGCGCTTGTCTTCATCTTTGTCGTCGCCACAGGCCGCCAAGCCTGCAACGAGAAAAACAACAAGTGACCGAAGTAATTCGGTAAAACGCGAGATCTTTTTAATCGGTGCTGCCCTCTAGTGAGCAGGCAATTTGCAAGTAGGCCTATGGCTGGGGAAAGTTTAACTCCCACTCCCCAAATCTCCCTTGTCCCTGAGAATCACCAAGTCAAGGACCTCCATCTAACACTATGTCTTATCGGACCCCGCAAGTGTACCTGGCAAATGGCACGTAGGCCAAAATCCGTTGAACGGGTTAAACAGGGTGCAGAGAATGACATTTCTGTGGCATATGCACTAATACATGACAATCGGCTGCAGTTCCAACATTTCGACCGAGTTGCTGCTCCCGAGTGCGAAGTTTAGGATGAACCGTCGCTTTCACTACCGGGATAATGTGGCCAGAGTCCGGCAATCATATAAACAATACACAGCATGCCGATGAGAACAGACTGGCGGAGAAAACTGACCGCGTTTCGGACTGCAAAGCTGCTGTTAAACAGAACAGAAAGATTTCAGTAGTACAAAAATTATAGCTCATACAGTGTCTTTCTGCTGCTACGGTAAACACTACACGAAGTTTCGTAAAAATTAAAAAACCCTTTTTTGTTTTTTAGTAATTCACTCAATTGATGATCAATTTACACAAAAGTTCTACCAGTTGTAGCTAAAAAATACTAATTAAAAATAAGTAAACAAAAAATGGTAGTTCATTAAATATTCTTCGCTATTCGTGATGTAACGCTGACGTCATAATGTGTCGTGAGTACAAGCTTGCTTGTCTCAGTTGGTGCTGTCAGTTGCTACCCTGCTTCAATGGTAAACTTAATCTGCTTCGCTGATGAAAAATGTTCATCACGCCAGCACTAAGCAACATGCGGATATGAAGTCAGGCGTTTCGCGATTCAAAAACACAACCATTTTGCAAGCTCGATGTGCTAGTCTTGCTCGAACATGTGAAAGTCCAACTATCCCCACAGACATGTAAATGTGATTGCTTTGCACGTTTTTGTGGCTGCAACTTAAAACTTCAAGAATTTGTCATGAAGGAACCAGATTTTTCATCATCAGAACAGGGGAGCAACTGACAGCACCAGTTGAGATTAGCAAGCTTGTACCCGTGACACAGCAGCGTTACGTCACGACTAGCAAAGAATATTTAATTAACTGCCATATTTTGTTTAAATATTTTGAATAAGCATGTTTTCAGCTAAAACTGGCAAAAATTTCGTGTAAATTGATCATCATTTGAGTGAATTATGAAAGAAAGAAAAAGCAGCATTTTATGAAACCCTTTTAAAACCCTTTTATGAAACACCGTGTATATAAACGTGTTCAGTTGCTAGCATACAGCACAGCGGCATGAGGTATAGTTCACGAGCACTTAGGCTTAGTTTACTGATATTTATCAATGAAAATGCATATAGTTTACCGTCGGCTATTGAATCGCCCAACGCGCCAAACCGGCTGGTATGATTTGACGCAGTAAATAAAGCTGTAGCCATACGCGTGATACGCGTCATACCGGGTATCTGGCTGGAACTAAAATCGGCCTACCGGTTATCCCTGTAAAACATTCACACCGATTTTTTTCTACGTACGAAACGGACAGACAAATAGATAGACGAACGAGCATGATGCGTAATGCGGCCTATAGCACGGATGCTGCATAAATCTATCGCTAGCACATGACACACCTGAAGTCAACCGGTGCAAATAAGCATAAGGCATATGCAATAGTACGCAGGCTACATGCAGTTGAACAAGTCAAGATTTGTATCTTCAGCAGACTGCTATGTGCTTTCTTGGACTTGTTCGTTTTCGCGTTAGAAGCTTGTACGGAACGGACGCGCATTGCGGCCTATTACGACGGCTGCACAAAACGCCCAATAATTAGCGAAACTAACCCGAGAGTGAAGCGAGCAGGTCTTTACGTTGGCTATGCCTACATCGAGATTTCGTCGACTACTTGTGCAGTATGCTAGCCGTGGCCCCGGCGACTTGAGTCGGCGTCCATACCACCACTGCAGCGGCCGGCCTCCCGCTACTACTGCTGCTGCTGCTGCTGCTGAACTCTAGAACTACTAGGCAAGTCTACAGTAATCATGCTAAAAGATAAGGCTACACCGGCGCCAGCGGCAGCGGTGGGATAATTCGGGAATGGTTCTGCAGAAGCAGCAGCAGCGCCAAGCGACAAGCTGCGGTAGGGCTTTATGATAGTAAGTAGACAGCTGATGTTGAAGCCTCTGCGTTCACCGTCAACGGTGGCTATTCGCTCGGTTAGCCGTCGCTTGTCAAACAAACAAAAGACGATGCACCTTTTCATGTTGAAGCCGTTAACACATAATGCAGGTTCCCAACTTCCCAGGCAGTGTTCACCTTGTAGCCTATAGCCTACCAACTCATGTTCAAGAACCATTAAGCAAACGGAGTCTAGTGAATGATCAGTATAATGTATGAACACACTGCACTGGCTTATGATGACTGCACGTAGGTGATCATTATCGGCCCCCTAACATTTATAACCGTGCTCATCGTGGCGGTCTACACTGAACAAATTACTCTGCTTTAGCCTTCAGTGTATGTAATGATTATAGGCTTACATGCAGTGTACTGGCCGACGATCGAGCTTTATAGCAGAAACGCCAAGGCATATTGTAGCTGTAATAATGGCTATTGCATTGGGTTTATACAGCTTATAATCTTACGAACAAAATGCTTTCACAGTTTTAAGAGCTATCATTCGACTCAGTCGTTGTTAGTCCAATAAGTTTTTATAATTTTTTCAAACAAAATGGGCTATATTTATCAGTCACAAGAAATAAATCACATGTTATGATTGAATTTATAAAGCGATATCCTACTGACACATTGAACTGAAAACTAATTTTATGTCGTTACTAACAAGAGGGTGCGGCCGTTGAGGGGCTGCCCGCTATGGGGCCGTCCTTGCAGTTGAGTACGTCCCGGCAATTTCCCTATCTTTACTATGGGAATTTCGTTTTCCGTACGAGTTACGGCTCACGTATCTAAAACGATACGTAAAAAGAAGTAGGCACGGGACAGACGGACGGACAGACGGACAGACAGACAGATAGACAGACGGACAGCATCGATACATAATGGGGCCTCCTTCCAGAAAGGACGGCCCCATAATAATGTGACAGTTTGTCGGCCGCTGACTGCATGGACTGACGATCGTACCCACCTTTGTATATTGCGTAGTTAATTTTTAGGCTCCCTCGGGAACGGAGTACCGAGGGTTCCAAAAAAATAATGCAAATAAAAATAAATTTTGTTTCAATAACCAAAATATTTTTACAGTGATTAAAAAACACATTTTTGGCAAAAATTCCTAAAATTGCACATGCAGTTTCAAATAAAAAATACTGTAATAAGCATATAAACGAAATTCACGTTATATAGACTATGGTTTTTATGTAGACTACGTTTGCGCCGTGGATACAGTCTAGAGTTGCTCTAACAATGCCAGCAAAGATGCTGGCTGATGCAAGTTAATAATAGACCCAAACTCCACTTAGGCTACTTGGATCTGTTGTGAATTAGTCGGACACCAAGTCGTACAGCAAGCTGTATAACTCGATTTAACATCTTGACATGTTGGAATGCTGTGGATTAGCTTGTAGGTTTTTGATTTGATATATGAACTTTTGCCATACAACTTGTCCTGTTGATTTACTGCAGACTTTCCATTTGTTGTGGATTTATCGTACAGCGTGTTTTGTACAGGACGTGGTCCAATACAGATTGAAGCAAACGGCGCTTGGGCTTACACGTAGCGGTGAATCAGACACACAAAATAGTGCGCCACGCATCAGTAGCTTGCATGCCATTGTAGTGACGCGTGGCTCAGCGTGTCCAAGCACGACACGCGTGAGCCGTCACGGCACTTTGTTGACAGGCGTCGCCAATAGTCTAATGGCCTCGCCTGCGCTCGTCATCGCTGCTGCTGCTGCTATGTTGCTATGGCGAGTCGCCATAGCAACATAGCAGCAGCAGCAGCGATGACGAGCGCAGGCGAGGCCATTGGACACAACGACACATTCCGTACCGTAGGCCCTAGACATAGCCTACACGCCTAGTCACATAGTAGGCCTAGACTAGATTGCCTGTACGTGTTGGAGACATTAGACTACTTTGACTGATTTTCGCACCTTTTAATGGTCTATCGCTTCGCGTTGATTTTCAGTTTTAGCGACTTTTCATTATTTTTTCTTCAGTTTCAGGCTTATTCTTGCCGTAGACTAAGCCGGCTACTGCACCTTGATCGGCTTGTTAAATTCTGCGCATTACCGAGGACAGCGCTGAGACGACGTTGCTCATCAACGCAACAGAAGGTTCGTATTTTTTGGTGTCTGCGCCTTTGATAGGTATCAGCGAAGTCATTATGTTTTCGGGTTGTCTGTTCGCGGGTGCGTCCGTACGTGCGTCATAAAAGTTTGTAACATGACGGCATTTTCAAACGCTGTGTGGGATTGCATCAAACTGCGGTGGTTATACTGAGACCAGTAACCCAGTTGGGGTTTGACGGTCAAACAATCGCGGTGAATAAGGTCATGCGTAGACTACAAACTTTTGGGATCAAATAAATACCGTTCCGAAAGATTTGGGGATTTTGAAACAAACAACGTACACATATTGTATACCAAAGTCAGACAAAAACGTTTGATTTTCAAGGTCGTTGAAGTCGCGGCAAGGTCACCTTTGAGTGAGGTTATCGTCCATGTATTACGCTTTGGTGTCAAAATATCGTTGTTGTCTACGTTTGTATTCACAAACTATTCCCAGCAGGCTGCAGTGTCTAGCAGTGCCGCATAGTCAAAAATACGTTTCGTGGATTTTGACACACAGCGGCAATAAAATGGACTGTAGCAAAAATTTGAGAAAATGCGAAAAGTTGATGGCCAGACGATCTACATAAGCTGCAGTTTTGAAGTAATTTTTTGTCTTAGCTGAAAATGATTTTGATATATAACCCCGTCTAGTTTTCCAAGAAAACTTTTAGAACTAATTCATACAAAATGTAATTATATATACGGCCACGTTAATTTTTTAACTACAAAACTTATCGTATCTGCAGTGTTTTGAACTGGTTGACAGACTACATAGTTATGCAACAAGTGATATATGCAGAGCCAGAGCCGACATTGTGCGGTCGTCCACTGATGAAGAACATTTCGTGATGACAGCTGGTCTACCGGTTAATCCTACCATAGAGAAAAGTTTACATGCTTTCGTTTTCGAGCTATACGGGACTGACAGACAGACAGATGGACAAAATCCTAATGCGGTCTATTAACATGGCCGCATAAAAGCAACTTTCTGTTGTACGGCATCGCGTATAGATCGTGTCTGGGATGTGTAAAGAAAGCATGGCGACAAACGAATCGTCCAAGTCGTCATCGTCGTCGGAGTTGAACTGTGATCTGGTGATGTGTAAGATCTGTCAGTTGCCGTACAATGAACCCAAACGTCTGCCGTGTCTGCACACGTTCTGCAAGGCTTGTCTGGTTTACCACGCCAAGATCAACGCCATCTCAACACCCGACGACCAACACACTCTCTGTCTCTTCTGTCCTCTTTGTCGACAGGTATATAGAAGTACATGTATAGCAGTATGCTTTTTGGAACACAGTGCACAAAAGTGTGGCTGCCATTTTGCTTGTGCAAATTCGAAGGTCAAAAACGCACAACTCGGCATGGAACCGAAATAATCGGATTCAACATGTTCAAATTGTGTTAAGAAGTCAGATTTTCAGTCTGTACCCAGATATGCCCTAAAAAGGCTTTTTTTCTGAATATTCGTTCTGATTAGTAGCAGTAGTAGTATAGTAGTGGCAGCAGCAGGTTTATTAGTTTATACCAGTAAACCATATGTAAAACGGTACAAATATTGCCAGTACCAATACTAATTTTCAAAAAAAGTATTGCAACACCGATACCAATGTTACTTATTATACTTTCGCCATTCTCTACTATTATCATCGACGTCCATCAAGTCAGTCTTAATGATGGCTAGTTTATAGTGATCATAGACC
>Ga0209454_1001494_pt1 | contig 14728 bp, 6 predicted proteins | sample WorMetHERISLAND1_2_FD_187400 | JGI IMG/M metagenome (GOLD analysis project Ga0209454, IMG submission 187400) | Marine gutless worms symbiont microbial communities from Max Planck institute for Marine Microbiology, Germany - Olavius geniculatus... | ecosystem: Host-associated > Annelida >...
CCAATCGTAGCGTTATTCAAAGTTATTATTAATATTGTCATTAAAATGACGGTAATAGATTTATCGGACCCGTTTCTGGCAAGACGGCATCACGTACACCTAGTTTATTAAAATACTTAAATCCTGTCAGTATTAGCCACGTTTGAAAAATTTCTCGGAAAACAGTGACGCGATCGGCGGATGATGGGAGTTCCGTGTGCGCGGTTACTTGATATCAACGCTTTAAACGTGAGGCTAAAGCAATGGCCTGAGTGCAGAAGCATCCGGTTGATGCACACGTTATCATTGTAGTCACGTGCAGTAAATCATAGTCGTCGTCAGCAGACAGTAATATCACAAAAGTGCAACATTTGCACTCGCTCTAATTGCATACACGCACGCATGCAGTCTGACTTTACCAATCCGACTGGTAGTGTCTGTATTACAATTCTGCCAATAAAATGAGCGTGGCTGCATCAATTATAGAAAGGCTTTTGAACACAATGACAATCACCCTTTGATGTAAAATTTGAGGCTAGTCGTTTACAAATCTGTTCGATTGCTCGACCTACGTAAAGTATGTATATGCTCCACTTATTATCTACCGTTTTGTGTATATTCTTACCTATAAGCGTAAAATAATTAACGCATTGCAGGCTATCATTTTCATGTCACAGTTGGATACGTAATGACGTAATGCACTGGAGTAAAGGTCGATTGTTGTCAATCAGAGTCGCGTAAACGGTCGTCACATAAAGAGAACCAGCGAGACGGCCAGCGTCATGCATCAGTAACAGTAACGGTAACAGTAAGGTGTTCAATGCCTAACGTATACGTCGTGTAGGCCTACGTTAAAAATCTCGGTCTATACCGTGCAAAACAGAAAATAATTGATCAGACATAGTTAAGGTTAGTCAGTATACGTGTAGTGTTGCAAGTGACAGACGACTTTGCAAACGATTGCCGACCACGTGTAAACTGTGACTAGGCCTACATCTTCAAAATCATTGAGTTGTAGTATTCAAGTTTCAAGTTGCGGTACTCCTTTAGGGGTAGAGTTTGGTTAGGTCTAAGGTTAGGGCTAGTGTTAGTTAAAACTCAAAGCCCGACTCGAAGTAGTTTGAAACTCGCTATGACTGATGTTGAAGAACCGAACGTTCAGTCGATAGTTTGATCACACTCTGCTACTAAGGGCGCTCGCATATTTGCCATAAAATAAAACAAAAAAAACTAACTGCAACACAACTTATTTTGTTATAGGACAAAATCAGTTGTACGTGCGAATCCCTTTAATAAAATTTAACTTCTCTGCAAGTTCGTTACGTCGTTTTGCTCTGCGATAAACCGTATAAACACAGAGTCGGCGGCTACCATCTCCAGTTATTTTATTTCGTTTTATTGCAATCGCACGTATGCCAAGCCCATTACTGGGCCATGGTTTGGCACTGGCGTATGTCGTCGTTTCGGTGTCTGTCTGTCTGTCTGTCTTAACATTTCACAGTTTCTGTTTGTGTACGCCAACGTCATCGACTTCGACGTTGGAGCTGTCGTCGCGGCAGACTTTGGATCCGCTTCCAGCGACGACTAAAACTGCGCAGTCGGACGTTCGAAGTCTGCCGCACCGACGCAGCGACGTCTGTAAACAGCTGGAACTCTGTGCGGGAACTAGGGATGCTTGTAGTAAAACTTACAAAAAAACGACCGGCTAACGTTTAGCATTTTAATTGATGCATATTAAATGAAGAATTTTAGATCTGTCTTAGAGTGATCTCGACTTTTTACCAATTCAGTCGATCAAGCAGTCAATCAGAATAGCAGAGCTACTTTGAAGGTAATATTAAATAATGATAAAAAATAATCCGTTTGGATTCAGTCATTAGCTGTTGACTTTTTCAGGGGCATCTCACAACTTTCTACTTTGCTGCTGTTTTTTAACATCCATCGTGTGCTAACAGCGACTGTCTCATTTTGACAATTTAACGGACATTTTGTGCTTATTACGGATTATGTGTATAATTTTATTTCCGCAACTTTGGATATCGTAATATGCCGTCAATTTCAGTAGGGCACTAAAACATTTATCACAGTGATAATAATGATAATAAGCACCCAAATTTTCAACGAGATGGTTGATAATCGATAACCGAGAGCACGTCGAATTAAACTATTCGCACGCCTCTGCAGGAGGGAATTGGACGTAGGCCTGTGGGCTTGTACATTGTATAGGTTAGACCGCGACCTTCGACCGAGCCTGTTAGTCAGTCGTTGACTGGGCAATTTGTGATGGTCCAATCAGTGGCTACACTGAGTGTTATCTCTTAATGTATTCACAGTGTGCGGTCAGTGTAAGCTCGTTGAATATCAACGAATTGATCTCAGGAACCTGCTGGTGCAGACAGCCAAAGAAGAACTTGAGCAAGTCGACTTATGTAGAGTGCCAGGCACGACTATTGCTGGGTACGGTAGGCTTAACGATATACGAGTAATACTATAGACGTTAAGTGACCATTGTGTATAATAAACATGGTGTTGCATAAAGAGTGAAACATAGGCTTACGTACTTTATGTAATCGATCAGTTGGACAGTTCTGTAAAAGACTAAACTAGCTCAAGGTTCGAAGATAGGCTCACGCAAAAAGCCGCCCTACCTGTAGCTATTTTCCAAATATAGAATACGTGAGATACATGTACATATCCTAGAACCCTGCAGTGACGGGTGGTCATGTTGAACATGCATGGCCTCCAATTCAAGGCTACCTATTTCACTCAGTCATGTGGCTTGTCGAATGTCAGTCATAAGCTACGTAGGCCTATAGTTCGTTGTTGATAGGCATATCGTTGCGTTTAGCCTTGAACGCATTATACGTTGGTCAGCATGTGACGATGATACGTAGACCTATAGCTACAACGCATTGTCATGTACAGTGACTCGATGTGTTTGCGCATGATGTATCAAAATAAAATTAAACAAAGCTAAAACAACTGTAAAACAACGTATTTTGCTTTACTGCAATATATTGTGGAACTCTGCAATAAAATACAACTTATCTGCAAGTTTGTACTCGTGCTCTTACGGTTCGCTCTGTGGTAAAAAGTAAACGGAGTCGACGACCAGTTGTTTAATTTTATTCTGTTTTGTTGGACATGCGCTAGCGCCTGACCGAATATACCCACATTAACTTGCTTAACGGTTGATCTCATCTAGACATCGTATGCAAATTTTTATATTCTGATTTTCGGGCAGACATTGTTAAATCTGGTTAAAACTAGAGCGAAAACGTTAATTCTATTTTCGTTTCGGCGACCTGATAGAAGCAACGCAAAATTTGCTACTTTCAGTTCGGGGAAAACGGATAATGCCCGACGCCGCTGGGCCGCTGACATCCTGCCTCCGTCACTGTCAGGAGCTGAGCTGGTCTCACGGCACTGCAGCTACTGACACTTCCAGACTTACCCCGTCGGCACTCGACAGTCTGGCGGGACTAAAATGTAGCAGAAAGTTAACGATCCATGCTGTAAGTTAGCGAGCAAGCCATTATGGTCCAATTCTGCCATTGTCCAGCTGAGAGAAAAACTGAAAGATTTTTAACCTCTCAAGGACCCTATGAACCCTGTAAGTCGCCGCGACTCTAGTCCAAAAAATCAAAATTGATAAGGCAGTTGAATAACAATTGTGTGTGCGTGCGTTTGTCGTATCCAGGAAAAAAATCGGATAACTGACGTGTAAGAGGCGTCACAATGGATCTGTTCATGCCAGCATTATCGTCTCTTATCCCGCAGTTCGGCGAGCACATCAGGCCGTCGATGAGCAGCGAGCTACTGGTCAGCGACGGGAAGACGGACGACGCGACTACAAGCAGCGAGCTCGATGCGGATTCGTCTTTAGAGTCGTTCCTAGAGTCACAGACATCAACGTCGTTGATCGGTGCTTACACGAGCTGGAGCGCCGACAACGTTGACGAGCTCCTGCCACCACTGGGTCAATCCACCGACTACTCGGCACCGAGCCTGAACTCATGCTGGATGAAGGCATCTCTTCCTGACAGCGACGATAGCGGGGACTCATACGATGACCCCGGATTATTGGCTGTGCTGGACCGCAGCCGCAGCAGCAACGACAGCAGTGAATCGTACTTTACAGAGCTGGACGACTCTCTACAGGTGAACTGCCGCTGTGATAAACTGTCTTTTACGTCGGCAGTGGACGTGCCGGAAGCCGAGTGTGGAATGGTGGTACTCGGGGTCGGGCTGCGGCATCTGATGGGCCACAGCAACAACTTTGCTTTTCTACCAGCAGGTGCAGCTTCCGCGGTGTCTTCCCGTCATACCGCCGCAGCCGCCGCGCTTGTCACGCCGCGTTCCGAAGCACCAACGTCGACGCGGCAGCTAGTTGCTGAAAGCTGCGGTTCGTCGTCGCACAGCTCCAGCAGCGACTCTCACTGCATTTACACGGACGAACAATGCACTGACCGAAATAACAACAATGTCCACGTGACCCAGCTGGACTACTTCCGGTCTACTGCAGTGCCAGGCGGCGGCCTGCGAGAGGTCGGCAGGAGGAATGTTGATAGTAGTAGGCAGCATCGGTTTGACTCGACAACGGCGACTCGACCGGACGTGTTGAGTTATCTGACATTCGGTGCGGGTGCGACGGCGATCAAGCACGTCGACGATTGCAACTCGGCGGCGGACATGCGCTCTGGAATTTCTTCGTCGACGTTCGCCGCCGCACGAAGAAGTTCGGCGGTCGTGTCGTGCTTGATGCGGTCGACGCCTGTACCCACACTCCTCGCTGCCGTCAACATCCCGTCTCCAACGTCTTCGACGTCGTCGTCGTTGTCGTCGTCGTGTCCGCTGTCTCCGCTGACCGACGACCGGCTGCACTGCTGCACGTACCCGACGTGTGACAAGACTTACAGCAAGAGCTCACACCTCAAAGCTCACCTGCGCCGTCACACGGGCGAGAAGCCGTTCGCGTGCACGTGGCCCGAGTGCGACTGGCGTTTTTCGCGGTCCGACGAGCTGGCACGACATCGGCGTTCGCACTCAGGCGTCCGTCCGTACCCGTGCCGTCTGTGCGACAAACGATTCGCCCGTTCAGACCACCTCGCCAAACACCTTAAGGTTCACCGCAAACACAACGACCACCGACGATGATGATTTTCTCGTTAGGCGTAAAAAATTTCTGTGCTTTTGGTTGCCTCCCGTCTTTAAAATGTTTAACGAACCTTCAAAGATATTAGTGTGAGTTTTTGTTTGTTTTTCATAATTTTGTCACTTTGTTTTTACTTTATGTGTAATATTACACGGCACGTCATAAAATAAAAATACTCTTTTGCCGAACTGCAACCGGAAGCACAGGAATTTTTAGGCCTTACTTGGTGCTGACAACGCGTTACAAACGTAACCCAATTGACATACTGTATAGTTCCATGATCAGATCGAATTGATTCGATGGGTAAAAACTGCTTTCGCACCGTTGTACGAGTGAAAGATGACTTTGACATAAAAATAGATGTGCACTTTGTCGGCATTCGCTGAGCATGCAGTAATAAATTTTGCGTTTATTTTTTAGTAAATACGTAAGAAGGTAACTAGTTATTTCGAAGTAACTAGTAAAATAAACAATTTTAGAAAAAAGTAACTACAATTTATTTAGTAATTAGTTTGTCTCATTGTCGTATAAATTTAGCTAAAGGCAGGAGTTCAGCATACGTACTTGGTGTAAGTGACTAAATATTTATCTTAGCCGTGGAGACGGTTTTTGGCAGTCTATTTGATTGCATACATGGTGCAAAATCTTTATAAAATGTTAATGTATTTTGAAGATATTTTTTAGGAAAAATGACTGTATGCTAGAGACAAATCGATTAGTTTTGGGAAAGGATTTGGATTCCGGATTTTTTCTTCGCTGTTAGATTATTTTCGATAGAGTATGGGGCGTAACGACGTAAACTGGGAGGTTGCAGCGTCCTCGTATCTCAAGATAACATAAACGTTTTTGCTGAAGTACTTTGAAGGCGTGGGACGTGACCCAAGAACCAAGATTTATATTTTTGTGGTGATCTGAATTACGATCGGGATCAAGGAATTTTTCATGAAAAGATTTTTTCTTCTGACAATACTTGTAGTATGTGCTATAGTGGATGTTTTGTATAATGTAGTTGTTGTATCATATTTTCGCTCAGTATTAGAAACTTGATATTGTACACAATTAAACTTGTGTATAGTTGTTTTTCTGGTAGGCATCACTAATAGGCTATTTAACGAAACTATAATTATTTTGTAATGATGAGAATACGGAGTACCGTACTACCGGTACTGTTGTGGTTGTCTTTAGTTTGTGTTTTTTTCTATGAGAGTCGTGTTTTAAGACTTTTTGTTAAGTTTAAAGCTCTTTAGTGTGAAACTCGTTTGAATGTTTAAATGATTCACATTCGTGTATTTGTTAGCTTATAATGCTGAATAAAAATTTGTTATTTTGTGTACAGTGGGTGTGGTGTTTAATGCAGATTACACGCAGCAGAGCAACTTCATAGTTTTGCCTATTTGGGCCTATACACTGTTCTAAAAAAGCCATCTTTGTTCTCTTGTGTCCGCTATACTTTTGTGTGTTAATCACATGATAAAACGCACCTAGCAAATAATCTGTAAGCTTAATCCGTTGTTGTGGAATCTTATTTCATTTACGTTTTTTTCGAGTGTTAACGATAGCATTTCCGTCTCACTACGATAAACATCGCAAAGACGTGTGGATCTGCTGGCTGCATTAACTGACGTATCAATGACCACGAACGACAGTACAAATTCCTGGTAAACACCCAGGAAGATGACCACTGCAAAAAATAGACTAGACATTAAATTTCGCATTCGAATAGTCTTTTAAGATAACGACAGGCTGTGAAAGAGCCGTAGTCTATCCTCCAAAATGATTTTTTTTTGTTTTACATAACAGCACTTCCGTTTCAGTTTCATTTAAATTCCATTTAAAACATTTTCAGTTTTTTAGTTTGTGTTAAATTAAATAAACAGCTTGCCTGTTAGTTTTGTATTGCAAATTATTTTTCGTATCGTGTCGTAATGCTGACTTAAAGACAATAGATACCACAAGTAAATCGCCACATTCGAAGGCTGTAAATATCCGAAAAAGCAAGAAGGACAGCTAGCGGTGTTTAATGCATTAAAATTATGCCTCGTTTAATAGACACGCTATACGGTACGTGGTCTAATGTGCCATTTTGTTGCTTGTTTTTTTTGCGAATTGTGCACAGCAACTAGTCAGAATGTAGTCATTTTGCACAGAGTTCTCTGACAGTAATTACAACCTAGTACACCGATAAGTAGAGAGAATTAATTTATCCATGTAGCCTGAGCCGAATTGCGCATGATGAAATGCAATGCATTTATATCGGCTGATTAGCCGGGTACGTCAATGCGTACAGAGTGGGTTAATCATGTGTCGCGCTATACTGATGTGTAATTACGATCTATTGTCGGTACTTCCTGCGACACTGCACAGTCGATATCGATTTCACCAGTGGGTTATAATAAACTTTATCCACACGCTAAACAAATGCTGCATTACCGATCATCATCACGATCAAGAGTGCATTATGCGATTGTAGATTGTGTCGAGATGTGTGTTGTGCGCTCTTTTAACGATTAGGTAATCCAAACGATATAGAAATCGGGGCTGATCTTGGTTTTCTTAGGTCTCAGACGGACACCAGTTTACATTGCGAGATCACGGGTATGTGGCCACGCAGTAAGCCTCTTAACGTTCTGCAGCTTTCTGCAGCTCTGCAGCTGGTACCCATAATGCGCCTAAGAGGTTCAAGTCTCAAAGTTAAAGGTTGTGAGGCCTATAAGCCAGATCTTTATAGAAAACCCATAGCAGAGCTATACCTGCCATTAACTTGCAGGTTATGCGCAAATGCGTGGCCTACCCACCAAGGGATGGCCAGGCTTGAGTTGACAAGTTAAGATGTTGTATACGGCTTGTTGTACGACTTGATGTCAGATAAATCCACAAGAAGTTGAAATAGTGGAGTGTAACATAAGCTCTGTGTGTGGTTTAAACTTGCAGCAGAAACTTCAATCGTTTAGCAGCAGCAAACAAGAAAAGATGATGTGGTAGAATGACGACATAATATGTTATCATCTAAATTTTCCGTCCCAAGTATCAAACATAGCGTAACAACAGTACTAATTAGAAAACAGACTTGTTTGTTTTATGCTCTTTTGAGCGTGCAGTTATTACGGATGCCGAATGCAAACTACGGGCGCCCAGTGCTGTAAGTGCAAAATAATTATGCTTCATTTTCTTGGTGTTTTTGACATCCGGCGACCTTGACGTTTGACCTTTTAAACTTGGTACATTTTAAGCCAATTTTGTTTGCTTCTATGCCGTTTTGTTTTTGAGCGAAAAGCCCTTAAGGACAGACAAACAAACGGACAAGCGCATAAGTCCGGTACAACTTAATTCCACGTCTCTGGTAACAAATGTGTCAGCCTGTTAAGCAGGTGTGCGCACGACGCACGCATTAATTCTACTGCCCGGTGTCAGTCGCACTGAGCGTGTTATGAATACCAGAAGAGGGTTGCTGCATGGGAAGTCGTCTTGTTTGCCATGGTGCGACGGAAGACAAATCACTGATGCGCGATTCTGCTGACGGATCAAGCTTACACGCTTAGCCTACGCGCTGCTGCTGCTGCTGCTGTCGTCACAAGCCTGGCATAAGTGCAGCGTCGGAGACCACAAGACCCGTCAGCGGAGTGGCAGCTGCAGCCGTGAACACTCGAGTATCAATCTTATTTCGCAACGAGAAATTGGTAGCGCCGTGCTGCGCCGACCGGTGGGAAAGGATCGCATCAAGGCCGAGGCGAGGCAGTCGTCAGCGACATCTAACTTCACGGCATCGGCTTCCTTACATATCAAACAGAGAGTGGCGATCCATCCCAGCCAGCCTAGCGGGAAGACACGATCACGACGACGACGAATTGGTTTATTTCTGCCTGCGACGCAGCAGCGCATCAGCACTGCGACAGAACGGCAGCTGCATCGGTGCTCGTCTCAATGACACTCCGATATCCGTCTGCATGAAGCCTCCTTACATCGCGTCATATCGCTACGGCTCATTTCCTCGAATTGCTCGCTTTCGTACCTCATTTATTATGAGAAGAGACGTCTGATTTCTTGTCATTTTTTCTGTATTTTGTGTTAGGCCTATTACGCGTCACAGAACGTAGTGTTTAACGTACCAGCTACCGTAGTTCTGTCAGTCTGGCTGTCTGTCCGTCTGTCACGACCCGGTACCGATTCAAGCCCAGGTGAGATAAAAAAAACTCCGGATTGTTACTTGTGCTAGCGTAGAATCTCTAGTTTTTTTTGTAATAAGCATTGCTGCCGAGCTTTCCGGGGTACCGACATCGATAACCTTGAACAACCCCGAACCCACAAATTAAATAGAGGTTTTAATGAATTTTTTTGCGATTTCAGGCTGCGGTTCACATTTCAAGAGTGAATTGCACCAAAATGGCTGGAGATAGACCAAGACAACTTACGTACAAAATTTTTAGCATTAAACGTATAATTTAGCACTTTAAGCCTCGACTTCAAGGAGTCCTACGTACGGGGGCGTCAAATGTGAGCACCCCTTCAAAATGCGCAATTTCTGCTATTATCCACTAATTTTGCGTTTAAAAACGTTTACAGATATACGCAAATTTGCTGCTTATTACAGCACGCACTGCTGACAAGGTTTCCAGGGGTACTAACATTGATGACCTGATAACCTAGGTCGACTTTGAAATTAAAAAGTGAGTTTTTGATAATCTTTGTTTTGATATCAGGCTGCGACGTACATTTCAGCAGTGGACTGTGTCGAATTACTATATATGCAGGGTGTGCAAAAATGACCCAACTTGTTTTTGTCAGAACTTCGTCGAATCGCCACCAAATTTGATAATTTTTGGCGCACAAATAGTTAAAACGATAAAAATATGTAAGGTACATTCAATGTCCACCCCTCCTGTCAACGCACTACCGTGTAAAACGCAGATGCTCCAGATTGCTGCATAATGCTCAGTTGTTGTCTCCATAAAAGTTTTAACGACTTAATTAAGCACACAATAAACTAATATGTGATTTATTCAGCAGATTTATAAATTTTTGTAACAAACTGCTTTTAGATTATCAGAATTTATGCCTAAAATGTACACCATGGCATAGACGTGATGCAGGGGCGTTATTTAAGGGGGCTAGAAGGGTCTACGGACCCCAAGGATTTACGATTTTAGTTTTTTTGTAACTCGTACCTTTGAAACAGTGTTACTGCTGCAAAAACAATACGTTATGACCACTTTATTTCGACCAAGAGTCAGAATAATAAAAAACTAGGCTGAATGATGATAATGATGAAGATGAACAAAAAGTACAAATATTACAGAATAAAATGCTATGCTAAAAAATCAACGTGTCCATCTAACAATCATCAAAAATCTTACGCATAATCTCATATTTACTGTGACCGTAACAAACACAAAGTAAAATCCAGTCGGAACAGTTCAGGCGTAAGCTGGACCATAACACATTATGCAAAACGGTAAGGCCACTACTTCGTATGCAAACTTAGACCCCCAAGGATCACTGAGACTCTCAACGATTTACTGAAATAATGCCACTGACGTGACGCCACGGCTGACAGCGGCATTAACGATCACTGATCAAAATGCACAACACTCATTCATGGATAAAATGTGTTTTATGCTAATCAATCACTTATTCTGTTGTTTGCTGTTTTTAGCGTAAAATTTTTAATGCCACAAAATTATTAAATCCTATGGTGCCCTTTGTGGAATTGATATTGCACAAGTGAACAATCTGATAATCACCACGTAATGCAATAATTTGGAGCATCTGCGTTTTACACGGTAGTGCGTTAACATAAATTACGTGAGGTGGACAATGAGTATACCTTACATATTTCTATCGTCTTGGCTATCTGTATGACAAAACCCATCAAATTTGGTGGAGATTTGACAAAGTTCTGACAAAACAATTTGGGTCATTTTTGGCACACCCTGTAAAAAAGAATAGTGAGCGGGCGACAGCTGACAAGGCGGCAAGTAACAAGGAGGCAGCTGGCCAACGGTCACGTCTTCGTTCCAGTCGCCATAGAATCATAAGGGACATTGGCACCGGAAAGCAGTGGAATTAACGCAGGAGATGGGCCGACGAATAGTCTAGCACTGAAGACACCAGGGATAACTTATCTGCTCCAGCGGCTGTCAGTGGCTCTACATTGTGGGAATACAGTCTCTTTACACATCACTTTCACTACCGATTAAACTCCAATGTCAAATACGTTTAATTTCCATACGCCAAGCAATACAGTGTATGCGTACGTTCTCAGACGCATTATGAGACAATATCTTAAATTACGCCGCCATTAAAGTCACTGTAGCCATATGACGTATGAGTTTAATTTTGGTTAATTTTGTTTAAATTAATTTAGTTACTTTTAGGCTACAACTACAATAGGCCTGTTAATTTTTACCAGGTAAGTTTACATCATTCTAGGCGAAATCGTTCTAACGCAGGCGATTTCGCCTATAGTTACACATTTTCCATGGCGTAGTCTGTCGTCTGTCATATTCGTGCTCCTGCTTGAATGTTTGAAGGATTTCGATGCTATTTGGCAGATACACTTCTGGGGTCCAGTGACTCACCGTTAGATAAGGGTCACTAGCCCCGCAAGGAAGGAAAATATGGTTCGTCGAACTCCGCAGCCAAAACATGCAATTGCAAATTGCTGTTGCCACCTGCCGAATAAAAATGAAGCAATTTCGCCTAATACCGAACTACTATGGTTACTTGTAAGTTGTAACTGAGTTGTAAGTCTGTTAATTAAGCAGTTTAGCTCAACTATGGCTGCTCGTATAGCATTCAGAAACGAGTTTGCTGTATCGATCGCTGCGCCAGGAGCCTACTTTAGAAGCAGAGAGTTCTAGTTGACGAGAGAGACTAAGAGAGGGAGAGACGCTGCTGTCGACGACGAATATAACTTGGTATACTCGGTGATCGCATGACCACTAATGAACTAACTCGTTGGCAATGGAGCTGCTGCGTGAAACGTACACTAGCGTCGGCACGTCGACATGCCGTTAACGAACGCGCAAAGCACTCCCAGGTGACTCTACTCGACGCGCGCTCCCTCTGGCGAATGAACTCGCGGGCTCAGCCTCAGTGCCCCACCGAGCAAAATAAAGCTGTTATAGTTAACGAAGTCGCTGCCGTAGTTCCATCTGCTCTCAGCAACGAGTCGGCGCACCGGCGAGTGGCGTGTCCAAGTGTCTTTCCGCGCCTGTCAACGCGCGCCGATCGACTAACTGTAATACATGACGACCAAGAATTCCCCTCCCCCTCCGCCACTTTCAGTCGTTCGCTCACTCTCCCGCTGTCCGTCTCCTAGCTCTTCCATACTTCCATGTCCAGCAGGCGGCGTACACACGTCGTTGCCGTTTAATGCATCGCCGGGTCAGCCGCTGGTCGTCTTCTCGCCCGTGCCGACACCGGCGGCTCTGTGGCAATGCCAGTGCCACTTTAGCCACTTTAGGACCCGCTCGGAAGGTCAATCGGTAGCCATGACGACGCGTAATTGATACGTTCGGTCGCGGCGTGGCGCAGCACGACGATGTTTCTAGTGGGTTTTCCCGAACGTCGCGTGAGCAAAGAGATGCGATGTGACTTTAATCAGCGCCTGGCACACGATCACCGCCCCGCCAACACTACACCGACGGCTACTGCCGACAATTTTCTGTTCGCTATACTCGCTAAATTCATTCGGCGTCATTTCCGCTCTTACAACAATTTTGCCAGTTTATGTCGTGTTAGAAATTGTCGTTGCTAGAAAAAAATCGTGTACGCTGACGCTGTTCTTCAGTTATTGAAGAATGTCATGTTGCAGCGAAACTTTGAAAAGGCAAAAATACCGGTATTTTTCGAGAAACTGATTCAATGCATTTCGTTCCAGTTACAATTAAATAACATCGTTAATATCTCATAAATCTTTACTTTTGATGGTTTAACAAAAAGTAAACCTCGAAAACAATTAAAATATTTTATTTATACGTCGACGTTTAAATAACATGTTTTTTAATTGTGATTGGTATCAAAACCTTATCATAAACATAAACTGCTTAGGCCATTTGACAATCATATTTGTGTCAGCTATCGTTTTCGTGCCTATGCCAATGCACTGCATTTTGCTTGCTTCAGTGTCACTACATAGCGTCATCACATTATTCCGAGTAGCAGTCGCCAATAGTGCTGACGTCGCTCGTGTAGTGGTGTAAATCAAAGACGATGCCGCATAGAAATGTCGTCGTCCTCGTATATTGTCCAAATTACGCTCGACATACATGTATATGTCAAAGCATAGGGGCCTACAGCTCACAGCGGCAGATTGATGTGCCCACCTCAAGCTCTGCGCTAGGGGACTGGGACGTAGGCCGATATTTTAGAGGCCTAGAGCCGGGGCTTCCTTTGGCATGTAATGTTAGACAATTTTGACTCAAAATCGCGGAAAAAACTGTAGTTTTGTGACGCGCATAAAAATAAGAGCAAGTAATGTTTAAAATAACAGCGTATTTTGTAAATGTACATCTGAAAAGCAGACCTGGGCTCCCTTGATTCGGATTTCTAAATATCTCTTGCGCTAGTGAACAACATACATGTACTTGTATTAGTGAGTTAATAAATACCAGCAATCTACACCGTGGTCCATAAAAACGTGCCACTTTTATTTTTTGAATAGCTTCGTGAAACATTGATCAATTATATTAATTTTTGTGGCACGCGACATCAGAAAAAAACAACGCAAATGACTAGTTTTGGCCATCTTACTTCAATACTGTCGCTACACTACCTTCTGAAATGCAAAAGTCGTAGTTTGGTCATTTACAACAATGAATTCAAACTAGATATCGCATGCGTCGGCTCAGAAATGATTAACTAAAAAGCGACAAACACGATTGGCAACTACATGTATTGTATATCTCAAAAAGTCACACGTATCATATCACATCCTTTTTATTACAGCATGTGCTCAAAATGTCCTTTTTCAGCGCGAATACAAGTGGCAAACGTTGACACCACTCACATACAGCAGGCTCAACAACCTGTATTTCACAAGGTAGTGTAGCGACAATATTAAAGTGAAATGGTCAAAAGTAGAGTTATTTGCGTCGAGTTTCTTCCTAATGTTGCACGCCAAAAGTTATTAAAATCGGCCAATGCTACATGAAGCTATTCAAAAAACAAAAGTGGCACGTTTTATGGACCACGGTGTACATGCAATTTTTTGGGCTAGTTGCTTCTATAAATTACTTTAACTGTTAATAAGAAATCAAAGCAAAATCCGACAAAAAATGTCATCGAAATCACCACCAAATTTTTGGATTATGATTTTTCTGCAATAAATTGTATCAAAATTCATTTTGACAGAGAGACAGACAGACGAACAATTGTAATTATGAACATTATCTAACAATACAGTGCACAATATCCTTTCTACGAGCTGTAGGGGTAATAACGTAATATAGACTTATACGTCGTATAGAATATATGACAGCTCGCTGAAATGGCGAGGTGAGTCGTATTTCTACTCACCAAAGTGACACTTACATGGACGATGTGGCGTTGTCGATGTTTGTACGGTGCCATCAGTCACATCTAGAGTCTACTGCT
>Ga0209454_1001495_pt1 | contig 14726 bp, 8 predicted proteins | sample WorMetHERISLAND1_2_FD_187400 | JGI IMG/M metagenome (GOLD analysis project Ga0209454, IMG submission 187400) | Marine gutless worms symbiont microbial communities from Max Planck institute for Marine Microbiology, Germany - Olavius geniculatus... | ecosystem: Host-associated > Annelida >...
CACGGCTGGAACGGATTTTGGCTATTGAATATTTATAATTGCAAATGAGAAATTCACAGATGCACTTGTTAGGGCTCTCACAAAATCACATGTCCCAGGGCCTCGTGTTGAAAAATCTGACAGTAGACTACAGAAATGCCTTAAAACAGCGAGCCCAATTTTGCACCGATTGCGCTGGCACTTCAAATCGTTCCTAAGACGTCAAACATTACAATGACATCATATCCACTTTAGGCTCATATGTGTTTAGGAGAAACATGCGTTTTATTGGTGCATAGTTTTTTAGCCTAACATATCGACTTGTAAAACTTTTCGAACGCCCCTCGTACTGTCATGTATTAATTATCGACCTCTGTTTACATACCAAATTTCAGCTGAATAAAAAGTTTTTGTAAACAGATAGAAGGAGATACAAAAGTCTGAAAAGATAGCTCTCAGTACAACATTGACAGTAGTGTCAGAGCACAGAAATAGTAAACAACTCTTACCTCAAAGACATTCAAATAATGTCTCTAGAATGAACCAGTGGTAATAGCTACAGCAGAACAGTGTCCCCATGTCACCCAACCAAGAACATTGATGCACAAAAGAGTTATACTAGTTGTATAGTATACAGATATACTAGTTGATACATACAGCTGAATCGATGGCTTTGAAGCTGGCAAAGTTCTGTGCAAGGATCTCACAACTCTCGGCTTGGCCCCAATGAGCCGCAGCATGAAGTGGTGTCCAGCCATCATTATCACGAGCGCCAACGTCAGCACCGGCCTTTAACAATACCCTACAAACAGCACATCCATGGCATAAACAGTCATGGTACTGAAAAATATCCTGGCACTGCAACATGAAATGATAATAATAGACAGAAAAATGTGTGCCGATATACTGTGTAGCTGTGTGCATACACTGCACTGTTCAACCCTAACCCTATCCCTAGCCATCATCAACATGCAATTTTTGACCTTTTAAACTAAAAATTGGCACACAAATCTTTTCATTATGCCTATTCCCAGTCCCTACAAAAAGTGATGAAAATACGGAAACAAAAATAATGTTAGAAGTATTAGCAAATTGGGAGTGTGATATTTGACAAGAAATATTATTAGATTGGAATGTACACCTCGCATGCATTATTTTCTCCTGTATTCTTTTAACTGTTTTTCGTTCTCTTTGGCTTGAATTAGAAACTTGGCGTCTACTTGAGACCCGTTCAATATTATACTAATAGTCAGTAAAATATTGCAAGACTTTACGAACTAAAAAAAAATTTCCAATAATGGTCGATGATGCAAGTTGCCATTTGTTTTGTTATACCTCAATGCATGCATCTATCTTGCACCATTATGGAGATATGGCGCCTCAAAGATAATGGGGTCATGACCTTGACCTTTTGGTGTCACGTGACATCATCAGTCACGTGACTATTCGACTCGTGGTGGGTGACTTCCTATGGATGGTCCATTGTCTATCTAGCACCGTTATCATTATACGGCCATTTGAAGTTCTTTCGGGAAGGCTCTTCCAGGAACGGAGATCGGTCGATCCTCAATATTACACTGATTTCATATACTCTTCTTCGCTACGTTGGAAAGGTAGCACGCAAGGAGTAAAAATTCAGTGTTTCAAGTCTTACTCTCGTTACAACAACTTCAATTAATCTAGTACATTATCAGTATAATTTAGGACAGAAAAGCAGTGGTACAATTTTCTTTAAATTAATTTTTTTCACATGATCGTCTTTAACTTTAATGCAATACATATTACTGCCAATGCTGATCTTGTTCTGATAAAGCATTTCTTGAAAGCCACAAAACACGTTACATAACATAACAAACGAACAAAGACAGTCGAAAGAAGTAACAAAACACAGAGTTCAGTTTAACAATGAATTAGAATGAGCAAAAGCAAAGGACAAACTTGATCACGTTTGCATAGCCCTTGGCAGCTGCTATGTGGAGAGCCATTGCTCCAGTCTTGCTGTGTGGCTTCTCTGTGTAACTGCCAGTCGTTAGCCATCGGTTGGCATCGTCCAGCATCAGCATTTGTTCCTTGTTTCTAGCTGCATCTGTGTTCACACCTGCTCAGCGCACACAACAACAGGTGATTAAAGGTTGGCCCATATTATGTTTTTATGCCAGAAATTATCCACACCATGCATAAACTAACCGAAGACGTAGATTCACATATACTCATGGGAGCTCATCCGTGGCTGTTTGAGATGATGACGGCTGAACTGGCATAAAATCCATGTCAGCCAAATGGCCAGTTCTGTTAACAACCAGTGCCTTTAACCGACTATGTCATTATGCCAGCAGTTCTCTTTACGTGGGCTAGCTGTGGCAGAACTTGCCACTTCTACCCTGGCAGTGACTTTCCCTTACCATAGACGGATAGCCAGGTTGAGTTGGCCTGGACGGCTTGGTCAAATGACAAATATAAGACAGTTTAGTTACGAATGGTCACCTAATTTTGTAGTAACCCTGCTCTATTAACACAGAGTAACCAAGTCGCTGATGCAGCCAGTGATGCTACTACTAAATTATTCTGCCAGTGATTGTATGCAATGCACATTTTCCACCAGGCAGGCAGTTGCCTTCCCAGCTGCTAATCATTGATTACATACCATCTGACTGGCACAAAACTGCAATGGTTTCTGACATCACCAGTTGTAAGTACTTTACTGCGAATTTTTGAGGAAAAAATCAGCCATACTGCAGCCCCTATTAAGACATTTGCAGAATAATCAGAACAAAGTGTATGGGTACTGCATCAATTTAGCACAAGAAAATTCTCCACTCTAACAAAAAAAATCCAACAAACCCCTTAAAAGTCACTGCATATTAATCAGTAATTAGTTTAGTGATTTTCATTTAATTGTCTACCGGTACTAATTATTATGTTTAGAATACTAAGTGGCAATTGCTAGAATGGCAGGCAATATCACTAAAAATTAAATGCAAATGCTGTCTTTTGTACTTGACTGATTTATTTTATTTACAAGTACTCATTTATGTACTTGACAGGAAACATTGCAATGCGGTCCTGCTAGGTGGCTTAGCACAAGCTGTTGCTTTGTTATCTTACCACAATACTTACAGAATTCCAAGCATCAATGACTGTTACAAGCTAAGTGCTGCTGCTGCTAACGCCAGCTGCAATGCTTATCTAACATGCTAAGCACAGAGTACCTCCCCACCCTACCACATGTAATCAATGCTAGTTTCCTACAGGCATTATCACTATCAAGCCCCACTCCCCCACTCCCCCCATCCCACCACTCAATACCCACTCCCCAGGCCCAATCTACCCAGTGCAGTGCTTCTGTAAGCCTGTTCTCCATTATCTGCCTGTATACAATATAGACATGTACAATGCCTGCTGTTTTTATCAGTCATTTTTTCCACATTTACCTCCATTAGCAAACGTCTTGCGTATGTCCCTAAAGAGCAGAATATTTTCAGAGCTGCTTCCTAAAAAAACACTTGTTAAGGCAAACCTCAATGCCCTCAGTAGCACAAGCACCACAAAATATCATATTTATATCATAATGTAAAATAAGTGAAAAATACACAAAAAACTATAAAGTCAAACATTTATAAACTGAGTCAAAATGCTTATATAAAAATAACTTAAAAGTTGTCCATCTTGATATCAACCCAACTTGACAGCGCTAAAGCAGTAAAATCACCACATTCATGTGGAGTAAGAATAATAACATTAAGGGCAAGTTGCACCAACATCGTTCATGATGGCGGTTCAGCTGAACCTAGATCAAAAGTTGAACCAAGTTCACGCTAAATTACGTTGCACCAAGCTGAAATTGGATCAGCTGATCCCGTTCAGTTGAACGGCCGTGGTTATACCGTGCACGACGCTGATTGGTCAACCATGCTCGGCCTATGGGCCAACTACAATGACGTCACAGTCACACGCAATATGCTTACGAAACAGTCCTGTGTAGATTGGCCGTAATTTGTTCGAATTTTGATTTTTTGCTAAAGTTACTACACAATTTTCGCCTCAACAGTTGCATTGATAAAGTTCCGAAGATATGCATTTTGTGTTCCAATAGATATTTGTTAATCATTCTACATTCATTGTCAAGATAATTAGTGTGGCTCGGTAGTCTAACTGTAATGTGTCGGACTTGTAATCGTGAGGTAACTGGTGCAACGCGCCCTAAGAGTGAAAGAACGTCAGAAGTGTCCTGACCGAGTTTGTTCATGTATTCCATCAGAAGTGATTTCATTTCCTCGCCATCAGCCAGATCAAACGGAAGCTCGTTGTCATTGTTCGTTGCATCAAGAAGCGCTCCATTCTCTATCAGATACCTACATCATCATTAACATCATTATAAACACCATCATCGTTATTGTCATTATCTTCATCAGTGGTCATTCCATAGTTGCGCACGAATTTTCTATTGCTAGCACCATGTCTGCAGTGGCACAGCCAGTTCATTCCACGATTAAAGTGTGACAAAATGAACGGCAGTGTAGGCTACACAACCTAACAATGATGACTACGAAGTAAGTGTGTTGTGTTAAGCCACTGCTTGGAGTGTGCAAGTTAGTTTAACACTCACTTATTCTACTCTGGACAGTGGCTGCTAAACCTACACATATCTTTCATCTTTTCTTCTTTTTTTCCTACAAAGAGCAATATACAGGGTGGTCCAAAAAAACTGCACAAAGTTAATGACACCATAATTTTGCAACCTTACGTCAAAGAATATTTAACTGCTGTATTTAAACACTGACTTAAGTCATGTAAAGAATTTCTTTCAGAACATTTTGCTGAAAACCGCTTGACTCTGTGATGTACGGTTACAAAATTATGGTGCCATAAACTTTGTGCAGTTTTTTTTGGACCACCCTGTATAACCACTTAATTTTCTTTTTTGTAAACACTGTTGCTTCACTCCTTCTTATATCTCTGTACATCAATTTAAAACATAACGAAATTCTGTTCTACAAGCCTACAAGGCTCTGGTTTTACCAGGTTTATAGGTAAATCAATACCATTTATTCACAGAAATCACATGAGCAAGGCATTAAAGATATAAATGTAACCAACCGTGCAATGTCGATAAAGCCACAAGAAGACGTAGCATGTAGCACGGTCCAACCTTCATTATCACAAGCATTAATGGCTGCACCGTACTCGACTAAAAACTTCACGATCTTGAAATTGTCGTCAATGCATGCCTACAGCAGACCAAAGCCTAGACTCAACAGTGCTTGCAAGTCTTGACTGTGAGCACCAATACAGTGTGCTATGTTGCTGATATATTAGCATCAGAACTTGGCTTCTTGAATCTTGACCAAGTGTAAATCCTTCTTCATGGCCTGCTAATTCGAGTCAAATCTTCTTTGTAATTACGGCAGCCCCTATGTAATGTAAAAGAGGTCACTATGTTTTCTTGCTGATATTCATTTCATATTTTCTAAACGCACAAGCTCCAAGGTCCCTCTGATGATCATGATCGCCAAGAAACATTGCCACAGAATCATCAACGAATGTAATTTTTATAAACTAGACACCATAATTTTGGTGCCCTCCCCACTAATATCTTGCAGCAAATTTGCGAAAAATGATGCTGCTGTTGTTGTTGAGTTGTCATAGTTTGTGGCCACCGGCTTAAGATAGTAAGCTAATTTGTAGCATTGTTTTGGTAGGCCTACGCTATGTAGGACTTCACAAACTATGTGACCTGCGTTTTTTAGACAGCTGTTTTAGCAATAATGTTCTTATAATTAAAGTATTTCTTATGAAGTATAGAAAGCTAACTCCTAATAGCTTCAGGCCTACATGTTTTTCAGCTTCTTAAACGCTCCTTGACTACACCAATGGTAGCCATCCACTTTCCAGTCATCTTTTGTTTTTCGTCGCTGCATATGTACTTGTATGCAGTGTCTCCATTAGGCAGATGCCTAGGAGTGGTCTCTGGCTGTAATGTTTCGAATAAGTGAATTATGACGAGTGACATTTTGACGTGTCAAATGCGCAACGCCAAATGCAAGTGCTGTACGTTTGTCATCGCGATGAACGGCTCTAATACAGTGTCTCTGTCTGCTCAGTATAGGCCTAACTATCAGCGAACCATTCACGAGAGTCGCAATCATCTCTGGTCATCACAAGACTTACTTAATTACATGAGCAGACTTCTCGGCCGTCACCAAGGTGGCAACCGTTTTTGAGTAGGACTATTTGAGTCAAATTGTTTAGCTGTCTTTGATCGTGCCTTAATGGTAGTTCGCCAGGTGAAAAATCGCAGCAGCTAAACCTACTTAATAACCTGAGCAAGCGACTCAGTCTGTGCATTACCTAATCCGACGACTCGGCCCTAGCCGCGGTGGCAACCCTTTTGTCTTTGCACTGCGTCAGGAATCGTTTGTAGATTGTGTGTAGGCTACTTGAGTTGACCTTGCATTCTTGTGTGATGTGCAGGCTTCTGCTTGTGAGTTAACGGACTTCGAGGCGTCTCAAAAGTTAGGTTAAATTGGCCTACGTTGATATGTGATTACTGAGTCGATTCAAGACTTAAATGTGAGCCTAACCTATGCTAAGTTGATGATTTGACTTTATTTAAATTTTGCGGAATGCGGAAAAACTCAAATGCGTAATTTGCGGAACGTTCCGCAACGAAAATTCAGCAAAGTACACCTTCGCACACCAGGATTGCAATCCCTATTCAGAAGCCTATAGTTGATGTTAATACTTTGAATTCGAAGCGTAACAAACCTGATGTAATGCTGTCAGACCGTCGACGTTTGTGGAGTTAATATCGGCGCCTTTTGACAACAGCCGTTCTACCTCGTCAGTATCACAACTCGAACAAGCAGCCAGGAAAACGCAACCGTCGTTGAATTTCACGCGCGACTCCTCCAAATTTCTCGGTCTGTCAGACTCCTTATTCGTGTCCGATATATCCCATCGCTTGAGTTGTTCTTGGCGTCGTTTCAGAGCGTTTTTCGCGTCTTGAACACCCGCCATCGCTCAATAAAAGTTACAAAATCGATATCTATCGTCAGAAATAAACAGTAAACACTCAGACACTGACTCATGTAAGTAGTAAGTAAGTAACCACACTACCACAGTCCAAATACAAACGTACAAACGATTTAAACGAAAAACGTTTTAATTGTGAAAAAGTGATTTCGGTAACAGTAAAATACTTAAACATCGACAAAAACCCGACTGAAAAAATCGCGTACCGTTCAAAATTCAAAACTTATGTTAAATTAAATACATTGTATGACTGTACAAGTATTTTTATTTCCGACAATGGAACGAAGTGAATTAGAGGAGATTATGAGATTGGTCGATCTGTCCGTCTGTGTACACGAATTGGCGGAGATTTGCACTCTAACGAACGCCTTCTAGCTGGCATTTTTGTCCATTGTTTGTGCTTGAGCTTTCAGCATACATAAATTTAATTGTCTAGCCATGGAATCGTAGGCAAAGTCGGGGCACGGATGAAAGAATGGCTCAGTGGCAGGAAGCAAAGGGTCTGCATCAGCGGCTGTAAATCTTCTTGGAGAACGGTTAGTAGCAGAGTACCACAGGGGTCTGTTCTGGGTCCAGTTTTGTTTCTGATATTTATTAATTATCTGAAGCCAAATTCACAAAACATCTTAGGACAATTTTATGACATTTTGCACATGTACGCCAAAAAAGCGGCCAAGCCGCGGCCCGCCCAGCCCAATAGGCTCCGCCGCCAGTGGTTATTTATCTATCATGTATCCTATGCATGAAATAGGTCTAGTACAGCTAGAATAGGCATACAAAATCACAACCAATCTGTAAGCCTAAACCCAAAAACAGGATACTGGGATCCTAGGATTACAATTTTTTTTAATCTCAGATCCGAATCCTGGGATTGTGCAATCAGTAAGTCTGAGCATATTCTGAGATAACTTCAGCTGATTTATTGTTCTGCTGTTTGTAGAAGAAACATCTACAATTTATCATTATTATTATCATCAAAACACATGCCAGAAAATAATCATAGGCACACCGGCACAATAACACGATGAGCTGGTAATGTCATCGTATGCTGTCCCTCTGAGATACGGTGGTCAATGGTCATGAAAACTCCTTGCATCCCTAACATCAGCAACAGGAATAAAGGTGGGCTAGCGAAAAGTGGTGATATTCCGTATTTAAGTTACTGCATCTCTGAAACAAATCAAGAGAACAACAGTTAGTATAATTAGCTAACATAAAATTGTGTACGAATTTCGACTGGTACCACAACTGATGACCTTCGGTGACCCTGAATAGTCATTAACATAGCATATGACACAATCATGAACGTAGAGAACGTGACACACAGTTCGCCTGCCATGTAATTCAGAGATACAAGGACAGTTTCAGTGTCGAGAAGTGCACAACCAGTTCTGATTTGCCTTGTTCAGACCAAACGTAGGAGAGCAAACAAAAAACCAGCCAATGCTGGAAAACAGTCACTAAGATGTGGTGCAGATGGGTGAAAAAAATCAATTTTATTTAATATCAGTAACTGTTCTGCTGTTATCACACACAATAGTGACAAAAAATACGAGTTCTTTATCACAGCCGAAGTACACAACTTGTTCAAACTGCACCATGTTCAACATAATTACGTGATAAACATTCACCATAGTACACTAAACCGACTAATCACCGGGACTTTTTCCCTCTTGACTTTTTACTTTTTGACTTAGATTCCTTTTTCTTCCTCATATTGTCCTTTTTCATGCGAGGATCAACGACGCGGAAATGGCCTTTGACCCCGGGAGGTCGACTGACACGCTTGCCGACACCTTTCTTGCCAACGACGTAAGTGACGTTCTTCTTTTCAGACTTCAATAAACCGGCCTTCTTGTATATCCTGTTAGCACACGACAAATCATGGAGTTGATGCAGTGAAAAAATGAAGCCTTAAAAGTTCTGCTGTTGTTTGTGCACTAAAAGCCAACCAATGATATTCAGACAGTCTACCATCTCAGGTCAGCGGACGGCTACATGTATGCAGTGCCACGTGGCACAAACACAGTGCATGACAAAAAGCTATATGGCAGCTAGACCACAGCTACGGAAGAACCTGCTGGCCGAAGTTCGACAGCAAAACATTACTTCTGAACACTTTAAATAACTACTGAAAACACCGAGCCTGCACGCATTGCAGCATTTTTGTTTAAACTGTGCCAACCATAAGCACACTTACTTACTTCAGGGTGATCACTTTCCGGAGCACAAGATTCTACCAGACTTTTCCAGTAAGGCAGGCAAAGATTCAGTGATATACTATTTAACGATATTGTTGTTAAACAGTGACAGTTGTAATCGCTGCTTCACGTAACTAAAAACAGGCTAGGTAACCACATGCTTTTCAAGATGAATTGTGGCTGTAACAGCTGCAGAATGACATGCGAGCATAGCAAGCGTAACCATTTTTAAAAAGAAAATATGAAGTTAAGACCTCATGGTGCATATATGCCTAATGTCAACACTTTCGTTAATCGTTTTTCCAGTTTCCCTGATGTTTCCCCAACTTTTCAATTTTTCCCGACTTTACCCTGTCCACACAGAAATTCCCTGCCTTTCAAGGTTTCCAGATGAGTGGTCACCCTGTTACTTACTTACCAGGGTATCTTCAAAACTTCACAATAAAAGCTTACGATGCAGGCAGTAATTAGAGCTGCCAATGGTTTATTCCAATAACAAAGTGTTGAAATAAAAAAAAGTTTTGCTCACAAGCAGTTCACTGTGTTCATGTAGTCTTTAAATACTGTAGAAAGATTGGATTATCAGTTGCATACAAAAGCAATGATACAGTTCTCAAAATGAAATGTATTCGAGGTTTAACATATTTGCTGTTATTACCAAAAAAAGCCACTGAAGCCGTTGTCAATGACTGTGTATGTGGAAGCTATTAAAAAATTGTTCAGGTATATTCAACATAAGTGGCTCCAAAATGTTCGTGATCAACGTTTGTCTGTAGTAGGCATTCCAGAAAGAACAAATAATGGTGATATTTTAATTACTCGACATTTATACTTCACGGTCATTAGTCGGCATTTCTGTTACTTGACATTTCCAGTTTGTCGACGTTTCCGTTACTTGGCATATAAAGTCAATGACCATTACTTTACGTTTCAGTTACTCAGCCTTTCCTCGATCTACCGACATTTCTATTACTCGGCGTTTCGGTGCTACCGGTAAAAATGGCTGGAAAATATGAATATGTTTACAGTAAGAATAAAATCAACAAAAATTAGCACAGTTAACATCATTGATTTGCACCATTACCTGTTTTAAGAACCGGGTACCCGTTTGCAATTACCCAGGTACTCGGACCTGGTTTCAACTTTTAAGCAAGTAAGGAAAACCGAAAATAAAGTGACACATACACATCTAATTACACAGTAATTTTTCATTAAGTTAGGTTTTCATATAAAACGTCCATAACGTGTCTATGATATCAAATGTGTATAGGCTCAATAATGGTTCATCAACAAAAATAACTAAAGTTAAACCTCTCTTCCAGTACAGAACTTCGCCACAACAGCAGCAAAAAGTGCAAATTTCAATGGTTTCCTCTGAAATCAGTGCAGAAACAAGTAACAATTACCCGGATTTGGAACCAAATAACAAATTTTGGAAGTGGGTCCAAGTACCCAGTTCTTGCTACAAATCACTAGTTAACATTACTATCTGCACACTTACTCTTTCACTTGCTTCATCTTGGCCTTGTCAGAAATATCTACAGAATCGGTCACTGTTTCGGCTTTCTTTCTAGCTTTTTCTAGACGCTTCACCATCTGCAACATGCACATTCACATGTCAAAATCCATGATTCTGTGTCCAACGTGACAAAGTTGACCAAGAATTTATGTGTTGCATCTGCTGTATTTATTTCTCAGTGCAAGAGACTAACATTAATTTTAGTAAAGAAATAAAAATGTGTCCATTAACCTTAGATGATTAAAACTGGCTAGTGAAATCAGAATATTGAAAAAAACAACTATTATATATCTCCTAAAGATTTGGCGGTTGCCTGTCAGCAGATGCAAAACAGATCTTAACAGCTTCCCCCGCAGGAAACTGGACGAGACCACTGGGATGTCCTCGTATTACATGGATGAAAACCATTCAGCAGGATCTGAAATCCAGCGACCTTAACATAGACGACGCAGTCGACTTGGCTCAGAACCGTCCACTCTGGAGATTGATGTCTACGTTCAGCGCTACGCACTCTTAGTGGTGCTTGCCAGAAATGATGATGATGATGTCAACACTGAGCCCTATACAGATTTACTTAAGTATCGCTTATATGTACTTATTTACTCATAATGCAAAACACAAAGCAGCATCAAAAAAGCAGAACAAACTTTTCGCTTCTTCCTGGCTTTTGCTTCAGCAACTTTCTTTATTGGAGCTGCATCGATTGCCTTCTTCTTGGCTTTGTATGCTTCTATTTGCTCCTAAAAAGTTGACATAAACTGTTCAGATATTCAAAACTTCACAATATACTCTTGAAAGTCAGCGTCATTAAACACAACTAATTTCAACAAACAGCAATATTGTTAATATTCAGCAGTTGTAGACTAGACAGTGAGTATCCCGCTCAACACAATACATGTACCTTTAGGACCAAGTCTTATCAGGCAGTCGCTTACACTGGTAATGACAATAAAACTCAACGGCAACAAAATCATACAAACCAATACACAAAAAACCTCAATTACAACAATAAACTACCTAACACAAGCACAAACATAATATTAACAAACAAATTATCAACACCCATGAAACCCAACAATCAATACAAAACTAGAAACCTGGTTTGTGCCACGAAACCGACTGAGCCTATTCTATAGCTCCTGAAACCCATATGATGCATCAGTCATCTGGTACACTTAGATATCCAACAGTTTCACAAAAGAGACATACTTTTGTAATGGGTCTTTCAACACGGCAGTGCTTTCTCTCATCTTCAACAAACCAGTCCGGCAAACCTTCTTCTTCGCCATTTGTGTACCTGACATTGATAACAATGCAGTAAAAATTCACACTGATTTTACACAACACTTTTCATCATTATTGCTGTAGCTGCGAAATTTCTGAGAGTTACCCATGTAAGGCTGAGTTTCAAAAAAGCTTCTAGAAAAGTTGCAGCAATGTTTTGATCAGATCGAATGCCTTCTTGTTACACTATCGCAGGCACTAATGCACTTACGTAAAATCTACGGCAGTCTGAACATTTATATTAACACTACACCAAGGCTTCAAACACCGCACAGTGCAGCGTCAAATTTATGTGAAAAAGCGAATTAGTTTCTTGAAATTCCTAATGCAAGAAACTAAATTACATATCAGTGAGAATCATACCCAGGCTCTCTGTATAAAAGTGGAATAACTAACAAGCCGTGGCCAATCCGTCATTACTACTGAGAATAACTAGAAATGTCAGCCCAGTGCCAATGTATCATGCCATCTGGTTTTCCCAGACCTTTTTTCTTTTTGAGTTAGGAGCCTGTATGCAATGAACATATGAATGGGAAAGACCCGTACTGCAGCCTATTTCGATACTGAAATAAGCTAAGTTAGTAGACTGCACAGACAGACCGGTGGTATGACATATCAACAAGTTCTCGGCGACGTTTTCTCGACTTTGTCAGTTCCTCGCCAACAGCAAGTTCAAGTGGTGTCAACTTCACGGGCGGCTTGCTAGCTGTCAATACACAGACCCACAAACTCACACTGCACACTAGGTTGTCTGATTAGGATGGTGACATGTTTGCTGAATGAATGCCACAGGTCCAACTGTTCAACGGTGCAGATAGCGCACTGCTGTATCATTATCGCACATCAATCGGCTGCTAGCTTGGAGATAGTAAAGTGCATCTGGTCATGGGTCTCGACTCATGTAAGCAGTGCTTATATGAAGAATATGGGTCCGCCATTCCAAAAGACAGGCTGCCAAAAACCTGTTTTAGATGATGATGAAAGTTTACTTATGAAATGCTAAGCTAGCTCTTAACACTGACCTTAACCCTAACACAATTCCTAACCCTACACCTAACAATGGACATTCAGTATGGCGAGTGAGTGAGTAGGGTTTAACGTCCCACCCGACACAGTATAGGTCACTTCAGAATGGCAGGCCCACACCATATGCAGTAGTGTTACCTGACCTTTACTTTCACATTTTAGTATGAGACTATTACTTGGACAATAAAACTAGCTTAGTACGATCTGCTATGGGCATCTGTAAAAAATTCCTACATCTAGACTGCCACCAAAATATAACCACTTGTCATGCAGCAAACATACAAAAAATTTCTTCAAAATTGGTTCACAACTTCTTTTGAGTAATCTAGTAAGTAGACAGACACACAGTAACACAGACAAAAATAAAAACATAATCTCCTTCATTCAGTGAAGGTAACAATAAATCGGAATAGTTTCAGATGCTGCTATGTACTGAAGCTCACAGCAGCATATTGAAGATTCACAACTAACGAGTGAAGTAACAGATCAGCAAAAATTGAATTATCTTACACAAGCAAACGGAGCTCTGATGCCGTGCCATATTGCAACAAATAAACAGCATCAGTTAGACCAATATGGTGTTTCTGACATCGGTTAATAAAAGGACTACACGTGTTTATGAAATCTATTTTAGCAACTTTGTATGCTGACAACTGTCTTGCCAAAGCCTTGCATAACATCCAATTAGCTGTACTATGCGACAGAACTCTATGTCAACACACACAACTCACATGAAGTAGCAACAGCAGAACTGCCAGTTTTCTTGTCTTTTCCGAGTTCATTTTCACTTTCGCTTAGATCTCCACTCTCATACTTATCACTGTCATCGTCTGCTCAAAACACAACATCTGCATGCAGGAGAAATTTCTGAACTACAGCATTTATTTTAGATTTCACATTAACAAAAACTTAACGAATGCAATGAGATTCATGACAAACTCTGGTGGTATTCACTATTTCATACTTTTTTGTTGGATAATCAAAAAAAACAATTTAAATCATGTTCATAGTCTTTTTAAATTATATGGCTAAAAAGTTGCTGTCGCAAAAATATCCTTAAAATATGAGATACCACATATACTAAAAGTACATTACACATATAGTACCAAAAGTAAAGATAAACTATTATGGAGTAGTGCAATATATGATCTATTAAATTAATCATGACAGAAGTAAGTATAAAATTCAAAAAAATTCATATACAGTTAAGATGGTAAAAATACTGCATCACAAACCATCTGAGAAATCATCATTTGTTTTTGCCGGCTTTACTGGCACAACTTCAAAATCGTCATCATCATCATCATCTTTGATATCAGCGAACACTTCCTGTCAACAAGCACGAGGAAAGGTTTGATACTGTACTGCCTTCAATGGCATGGCAACTGCCGAAATACACGGTGGGCCAAAAGAAACATGCCACTTTACTTTTGTCTGTATCTTCACCAGTTATTGACCGATCTTCAAAATTCTTTCACTGGCACACTTTGCAGACAATTTCTCGAACTCATGACCCTTGTGGGCCGTTGAGGCCAGTGACTATTCTCCACTGTTCTGTTGTTAGCGAGTTGGACAGCTTCTGGCAATGTACAGTTGCACCAGTCTGTGATGTCATCCGACCATCTTCTCGGTGGTCTTCCGACAGGTCGCTCACCTTCCACCATTCCTAGCATTACCGTTTTCAC
>Ga0209454_1001496_pt1 | contig 14724 bp, 18 predicted proteins | sample WorMetHERISLAND1_2_FD_187400 | JGI IMG/M metagenome (GOLD analysis project Ga0209454, IMG submission 187400) | Marine gutless worms symbiont microbial communities from Max Planck institute for Marine Microbiology, Germany - Olavius geniculatus... | ecosystem: Host-associated > Annelida >...
AATAAAATACCGAATATAAATATAATAGCAGCATATATTGCCGAGCAATAGATTGGCTTACCGGTAGCCTTAAGCAGCTGTAAAAGTGCGACAAGTATTATAATTTTTACCATGTTCTATTTTATAATGCACCGATGAGCAGCGGCCTAAATAAGCCTCGATTTTGCACGGCATTAACGTAAAACCGCAATCTTCACGCCGTCTGCTCCATCGGTTTTGTTATACCCTACAAGTATTTTTTGTTGGTAATTCCATTGCTGTACAGAAAGCTTAAAATTATCTCCAACTGGGATTTATCTATGGATTCTGTGTTTAGCCAGCCCATTTGCTCGTGAGCAACAGTGCTAAGCCAAACTCGACCTTGCCTAATGTAAAAGGCGAGATCTTCCGGAAATTCTGGAGCCTCCCATTGATAGAGTCTATTTGCTGTTGCCAGCACTTTTGCTGTATCTTGGTTCAGTTCATAGGTACATAAATCTGCAGTTCCATTAAAAATTTCCGTTCCTGGCCATTTGTTAGTTCTGGTTTCAGCAACTAAGAAAGTCTGGAGTTCCTTTGCGATTTCATTTTCCGCTTTTTTGTTCCCCAAATCATCCCGCCACACAAGAGAAAATTCTGTGCATTGAATTTTAGCAAAATCGAGAAGTCGTTTGTACGCAGGACCACTTGGTTCGCCTGTAAAGCTAATTTCTCTCGGAATTTCTAAAGATTTTATTTTGGCCATTGATTTAATCTGTTACCGGTATAACGAAAAGGTGAGGCGCCGGGCCCATTGAACCCAGAAAATACTTTACGCCGCTCGCCTATGCATTCCAACAAAGTTTCTAAACGCCACGGTATGCCCATTCCCACTCAAGCGCTTGGTTAAATTCCCATGTTGATAAATTCTATGCAGTTTGAATTTATTTCTACACTTTTTAAATTTACAACCATTTCTCTCAACGCATCAAGCATTTCAGCATAATCATGCACCGAAGTCATACGCGGATGCGGGGAAAAAGGGACACGAATTATTTCAATTTCGCAAAATTTGGTTGGACCTTGTCCAAAACCTGGATCCCGCAAACCTTCTTCAGTGATGTATTCACCTCTAGGCAAGGGAAATTGCGGATAATAAAAGGTGTCATCCCCTTTATACTTAACTGTCAGCAAAAGCCTCGAAGCAAAGTTTGAATATTCAACCTTCTGTATGGATTTAATGAACTGAGTAATTTCTTTATTAGACATAGAATTTAACGCTGCTTATCAACCGCACGGATTTTTGTGTCGGCTGAATTAGCCTCGTTATGGGACAGAATTCCCTATTTTGCTATACGCATAGATGGTCCAATTCTACATAAAGAGAAAATACGATCAAAAACAATACAAATTAACCCTAACATTGCATAAATCCCCAATCGCCGGAGTTTCACCGTGACCCGATACTAGAGTTTTCCTGTTTCTTAATTTATATTCACATTCAAACTTTATTTCGCCAGCAACTCGCAAGTTTTGACCATCCGTATAAACTCGGCCCGATCGCCGTTTTCGTCCTTTCCTTTTGCCCTCTTGGCCCATTTCATCACATCACTGTATGTGAGATTTTCTTTGAATTTGGAATCCCGTAGCAACATTCCGAATCCTGCCACTGAAGCCGAAAACCTATAATTGTCGGATGTTTTTTCAAGAGGAATGGTTTCATCGAATACGACTTTCTCGATCATTTGACTCGTGTCCTTTCCGATAGGCTTATATCGGAACTTAATGGTCATCATCTCATCTGATTTATCGACTTCCGATTTTACCCGTGTTTCCTGGTATTTCAGTGGTGTAGCATCGGGTACTGGGACTCCGGCACTCGGTGGCACGATTTCATACAAAGCGGTGACCGTGTGACCAGCTCCCAGTTCGCCGGCGTCCTTGGTGTCGTCATCAAAGTCCTCCTTGGCAAGCACACGGTTTTCGTATCCTATAAGACGCCAGGCAATGATTTTTAACGGATTGAACTCAACCTGAATTTTTACGTCCCCAGCAATAGTAAACATATTGGCTCGCATTTCACGAACGAATACTTTTTCCGCTTCCCGGATATTGTCAATATAAAAATAATTTCCATTTCCGGCATTGCTGATTTGTTCCATTCGGCCATCCTTATAATTACCCATCCCGAATCCAAGGATGGTCAAATAAATTCCATCCCGGCGTTTTTCTTCGATGAGCCGAACCAAATCAGAAGTGGATGAAACACCGATGTTAAAATCTCCGTCCGTGGCCAGAATCACCCGGTTATTTCCATTCCGAATCAAGTTCTGTCCGGCAACTTCATAAGCCAACTGAATCCCCACACCGCCAGCGGTGGAGCCGCCGGCTCGAAGGCTGTCCAGTGCAGAAATAATATGTTCTTTTTGAGTGGCCGGTGTTGACGGCAGCACCAGCCCGGCGGAACCGGCATACGCCACTATCGCAATGCGATCATTTTCCCCCAGTTCATTCAACAACAGTTTAAATGATTTCTTCAACAAAGGAAGTTTATTACGATTCTGCATGGATCCCGATGAATCAATGAGAAACACCAGGTTGGCTGGTTTCAAATCTTCATAATTCAGGTTCATTCCCTGAATTCCAATATGAACGAGATGGTTTTGCTGGTTCCATGGACATTGTCCAACTTCGGTGTATATGGAAAACGGATGTTCACCGAGCGGTTCCGGATAATCATAGTCAAAATAATTGATCATCTCCTCGATGCGGACAGCGTCCTTGGGTGGCAACCGGTTTATGTTAACAAACCGGCGCACGTTGCTGTAAGATGCGGTGTCCACATCAATGGAAAAGGTGGATAATGGATTCTGAACGGTGTCTTTAAAAGTGTTTTCCCAAATATGGTCATATTCTTCGGTATTTAGCTCCGTTGCCACTACGATACTTTCCGTGGCCGGCATGGGGGCAGGGGCAGAATCGACCGTTTTTTTTGTACATCCAGTTAATTGAAGGGCGAAAGGAATCGACAGGAACAGCCAAAAAAGAGTCATTGCTTTCGGTTTGGTGAATGATCTCAATGTTTTCATATAGGTTCTCCTCACAATGCGATAACTTCGGTGGCTAACCAGTGGGCCATATGAGTTTCAAGCTAGCACGGCCCTTAAGTAAAACCGCATCGTTTTTCCTGCTGTGCCGGGGCGTAGCTCGCGAGAGCGGAGACTGGTCTGGTTCATCCCGTTGTTATCTTTTACGTTTTTGTATGTATTTTCGCATATTCCACCCGAAAAATCAAAAGAATAGATCTTAAGTACCTGAAATAATGTTAAAAAAACTCATCAATAAAGCTCAAGAATCAATCCAATGGAAACTCCCAGAAACGCAAAATTCATGATGTAGGAATACCATGTGAAATAATGGCATTTTCGAATAAAAAACAAGATTCAAAATCGAGGATTGTATAAGGTTTCTGGAAATTCGGGGCAAAGAGTATGAATCTCAAAATTAAGGGCGATTCAATTTAAGCGTGTAGTGACAATAGGGGCGAGATAACCAACAAACCCCGCAGTTCGGACCCGTATGCTGCGTGGTGTGGGAGGGTGGAGCTGTGAGGCTCCTCCCTATCCCGATATGCAGTTAATGCAATCCATTTGTCTTCACTCCTGTAAATTTATCATAATCTCGGCAGAACTTTCTCGACTTTTGGCCTAAGAAAGGAACAAACGTTTTTGGATCGATTTCATTAGGAACAAGGTTCATTATATTCTCGAGTAAACATGTGCATGCAGCATTTGCCTCATCACCTCCTAATACCACGACCGATTCAACAAATGAAAATACTTGCTCTGCATTTGTAAGGTTATTATTCTTTAGCCGGTCTATAACCAAGGTGCTGAAATCTGAAAATACTCCATAAATAGACGATTCTTCGCCGAAATTAAAACACGCATCATCAGAGTACCAATGCTCTTCAAAACTCGGAATAAGTTTTGACATTTTTTCAGTATATTCTTTAGCTTTCTCTTTCATGGTACGATGCATAATGCATGGGATGAGCTGCAGGCCACAATACTCCGAAAACCAGAGAATTTTACGTAAAACCGCTTAGCTTTTCCTGCCAGCTCCATCCCGTTTGTTCGGCGCTTTATTCAGAGTTTGATGTCGATCCGCTTTCCGGTTCAATTACTGCATTTTTTTCTGGAAAAAGTTCAAAGACACGTCCTTTTTCGTACCTCCTAGCAGAATGTTTGATCTTCATAAGATCTTCTCTAGTTGAATTTGAAATGCCTTTTGTAATGAAATTTATCCGTGCCTGAGTTAAACTCAAATGGTAGTTTGGTCCACCAACAACAATATCAACAGTTTTATTGTCCTGGCCATCGTCTTCCCACCAGCAGACTTTACAAATTTCGTAGCAACCTCTCTTACCTATTGTTCTGTACCTAAAGCAAGGGCAAAGCTCCAATGAAATAGGTGAACCTACAATTTCGTCAACTTCAGCACCTATTTCACATAGTTTTTCGATCAAATAATGGTTTGTCATTGCACCAAGGCTATCAGTAAGCCATATCGAAAGCACAGGATCATAACGTTTTGAGGATGCATTGTCTATTAGCTCTTGTTCATCGAATTCTCTTTGTATATCTTTTGATAAAGAACCCCAACGGGGATCATCTGACCAATTTTCAAGTGTTATGATCTCCAGCTGTTCGACTCTTTCATCGAAACTAAGTCGCTCAAGTTCAAACTGAGCAATTTTTTTATCGCTTCCTGTCTTTTCATTTTAATACTTTGTAGTTTCTTGGCGAACGGCGGCGGTCAGCGGCATCCAGGGACTCCACTGAAGCACTAAATAAACTATAGTGGCCGATTTTGGGAAAAACCACAAAACGTCCTGGCCCTGGCTGTCCACTGCACTGCCATTGTTACATTATGATTTATAGACAATTCTTTAATTTGTTAAAGTAGCATATTGTTTTCTTCAACTTGAGATCTGACAATATCTTCTTTCATGAAGATTAACGAGAGAAGATTATATCCATCACTTGGAATTTTGCCGGTACTCGTATTAACTTTAATAGGAAGAAGGTTGTAGCCAAGCTCAATAAGATTTGCCAAAAAGAACGCAGAGCTCACACCAAATTGATTTGTAAAAGTGCCTGTAAACAGATAATCGACTGGATAGTAAAGTAAAAAACAAACTATAACGATCAGATTGATTAAGGGTCCTCCTAATGTAATTAAAAACCGATTTCTGCGATATTTGAGATGATTGGTTATCAATGGAACTGTAGTCCCGCCAAAAGGTATGCTTCTAAATTCCCAACAAATGTTACAGAATTTAGCTATAAATACAGTCTTACCCATTCCAATAAAGACAAAAGGCACCTTTTCGCCAAGGGTCCTTGCTATGAGAACATGTCCACACTCATGCGGTAATAGCAGAAGGATACTAAAGAAGGTTACTAATGAGAGGTTTATAAGAATCCAGCCTGAAGTATCTTCAGGATTTATGGCAATAAGAATGATTCCAAAGCAAACCTGAAATAAAATTATAAAAAATGTGATCCTATAGGATCCGTAAGCTTTTTTATCATGGCAATTTTGACAGCAGATACTATTCCTACTAAATATCGATCCATGCCAAATTTTTGCTTTGATAATTCTATCAATCTTATTGCCACAAATTTCACAATGATATTCTTCTTTTCGTGGTTCGAAATATTTTGGATCAGTAATAATCGCTGCACCGGCTTTTATAGGATGCTTAATGCAAAATATAAAATATACAAACATTGGAATTAAGGTTAGGAAAAGCGATATATGAAACCAATATTCTCCAACATTAAAAAATCGTGCAATATAGGCCGACGGAAATATCAGTATACACCAGGCTATAAAGCCAGCTGGTATTCCAACAAATATAATCTTTAAATAATCCGGTTTCATTGATTTGAATTAAATATAATCGCTAATCAGCCGCGCGGCTTTTTTGCGTCGGCTGAATTAGCTTTGTTAGCTGCTGTATTTTTTAATACCCATTTATCAAAATTTGACCGTCTCCATAAGAATAAGCCAACAATTATTGTGATGATATGGGGCAAATAAACATGGGAATATATCAAGGGCTTAAACCTTTTAACAACTTGGCGTGACTCATCAAATTGTTTTATTTTAGACAGTGAAAATGTTGACTCCTTGCTGGTCTTATACCAGGACCAGTCGATTAACGGAGAAGATATTATATCAGGAGATTCTGCTTTGGTGGCAAAAACTTGCTCAATTTCATGCATTCTTGGATAATAGTTTGATTGATGCCATTTCATTTCTGCTTCAATTACCCAAAAACACAGTCCACTTAGTGCTGCGACTAAAAATAACCCACGAATTTGTTTTTGAAATCCCAAAGCAAGAGTAGCTAACCCGAATGTTACTCCCCAGCCTTTTACGATAAGTATGCGATCATCGAAATTAGTTATAATATCAACAAGCGTAAAATACTCTTTAATCATGATAGTTGTATAGTCCAATGTTGGCTCCTTTAGCTGCGCTTCAGCGGCGCGCTGTTTTTTGCGCGTCCGTCTGCAAACGCTTGGTTAGCCATCTTTTGCTTTGTTTGCATTGATGGCGTTATTTATCCAGGTAATTGTCTTATCAAACCACTTCAAAGAATCGCTTGAAGGAAACTCCTTTTTCCATCGTTCATACATCTCTGACAACTTATCACGATAAACAGTAGCTTTCTCTATATCGCCACTGTAAACCGCAGCTATTGCAACACCTGAAATCACACTGTGCGGTTCAGAAACGCCATATAAAAAAGGAGAACCTTCCATCGCAATTTCTGCCTTTTCAAAGGCTCTTATAGCACCTTCGTAATCACTTAACCTGTACAGCTTATCATAGCCCTCGGATCGAAGAATCGGTCCCTGGTATTTAGTTTTTATTGTCAAAATCGCTGCTGAGCGTTTTCTTCTTGCTTCCTCGTATTCACCCTTTTTTTCAAGAGATTTTATTTCAAGGTACTTTATAAAGGCATTTACTGGCTCCCTTGTCCTTGGAAAAAGATTTAGGAATCTAAGTATTTTGATATTTAGACGATAAATTAATTTCACTTATTTATAATGAAAGGCTAACGGCCCGAGATGAGCTGCAGGCCTCCATAGTTTGAGAACCTCATAACTTTACGTGACCCTCCCCGCTTTTCCTGTCAGCTCAATCTCGTTTGTTAGCTACGACTGCATTCGACCTTAATTAATTCTTGAAAGGATTGCGATTCATTCAATTCTTTCAAGGCTTTCTTGACATAAGCTTTAACATTTGTGCCTAAATAGGGATAAACATCTTTTTGATCGATTTTTTTCAATTTAAGAAAGATGGCCACCGAAAATGAGATCTCACTTTCAGTTAAATACCCACTTTTAGATGTTCTCCAACCATGAAACTCATCATCTGAGAATTGTTTTAATTTAAATGCGGAATTTGCCATAAAGATACCAAAGCCCATAAATACCGCTGCAATATCGGTAATGAACTCCCAGTTTTCCCAACCGCCTGGAGGGGGTTCTTGGCAGGTGCCGGTTAGATAGTGCGCAAGCTCATGTGCAAAGGTTGCCACAAGCTGAAATGGATCTGATACTATAGCGGGATTGTATGTGATTGCTATTTTTTTCGGATTTTTAGCAGAAAATGTTCCCAACGGGCTTTGGTCACCTCCCTGAATCAAAACAGTTGGTGCCAATTTTCGGTCTGGATCTGGTTCTTGGGCGTGTAAATCACAGGGCCAATTTTCCATGCCAGCATACTTTTTTACATACTTGAATGTAATCTTAGCAGCTTCTTCCGGAGAGTTAATTGATTCTGGGAAGAAGTCTTCTGTGGGAAGAACTAACGTAGTTTCTTCACAAAATTCATTTGCTCCAAAATTTTTTAAAAGCCATTTGTAGCTTTCAATTTGAAGTAAAAAATTCTCATCCGAAATAAGTTGTCTTCTTTTGAAAAAATTCAACATAATAAATTTCTGCCATGTATTGATCGCGAATAACGGCCGCCACAGAGCAGCGGCCTACACTAACTTCAAGTCCGCACGGCCTTTACGTAAAACCGCTATCTTTATGCAGCCGTGCCGGGGCGTAGCTCGGTAGAGCGAAGACAGGTCCGCTTCTGTGGTTTTGTTAGCCCTTTTCATATTTTGTAATTCAATACTAATCAGATGGTTGCTCTACACTGAAAGTATATTTTACGCGTTCTGATCTATATAAATATAAAGTCCAAACAACGAAATATGCTGTCGTTTTAATACAATATATCAAATTTTCATTTATAAGTTCCTGGTCTCCGGATGAATACGACAAAAAAACTTTGAATAGTGAATATAAAAAAAATAAGAATAAGAATAACTTCGCAGTTTTAACGCCATGAACTCTTTTCCTGATAATTGCAATACCGGCAATAATAGCTAAAATCATTAGACCAACGAAAATGATGTAATCTATAAACGCTGTTCGAAAATAAGTAGGGTACTCGTAGTAGTAGAACCCAAGCTCGCGAAAGAACTGGGAAGTCTGAATAAGGTTGATAATTGGAAATACTATCAAACATATACAAAAAAGTAATAACCAACCCCCAATATTTTTATATCTTTCTTCTGGCGGAATTGAATTAGGGCGAAACATAAACTTTCTCTCGTATATGTGATATGAGGCTATCCATTTTTGTCAGTAACTTTCTTTTTTGCTAAGCTTATTTTTTTTTGCTGAACTGATCTCAACAAATCGGCATACGGAGAAAGCAGTTCAATAAATTCACTATAACGACCTCCTCTAAATGATTCATCTGCTTTAACCGTAACACCCTCAAACCTATCCAACCGCATCTCCTCGGCAAATTGCTCTCGAGCCTCTAATTCTGCTTGTGTTTCCTTATGATACCCAGTTATTTCTCTGAGTTTCAAAGCTGAGAGAAAAGCCCAATAGGGATGATTCCAATCCGCATACGTCATTTCCGATTTATGCTTACTTAGATAATCAAGAGAAGAGCTCCATGATCTGATATCAGGATCACCTCGGTCCATGGCCTCACTGAATTCCTTCACCTCTTGTGGTCGCTCTTTCTTCATAATGGACACGAACTCATCTTGGTCATCAAGAGAAGGCCACCCCCAGCGTTCCACATAAGGGACCAACCAATGTATTTCCTTTGGGATCACAGATAAATCGAGCTTAAGCCCCGCGCCTTTATCTAAGTCCATAAAAATTAATCTCCATTCACTTCCACCGGCTAACGGGGCGTTTCACCTGCCGGCGGCGGGTTTAAACGCTACATTTAAAGGGCTGAAAAATCGGAGCCCCAACGAACGCTGTAAACCGCACGATATAGCCGGTCAGAGTACAAACGCATGGATATGTGTTCACGGTTTATTTGACCCATTCAACCTGTTCACAAAATTTCTCAACAGTTTTTACGGCGTCCTGTAACGAATCGTGGTAGCCACCACCCGATCTTGACTCTATACTATCAGTATACAGTGAATAACTGACCTGAAAAAAAGTACCAAATTGATCCTCACGCAATTCTTCAGGATCTTCATGATCCCCAGAACCTGGACGCCAGGAAGTTTCGACTATTTGGATTGTGCCAGTCGCAGTGCCTCCGTAGATGAAGATTCCTGTCTTTATAACTTTATTTTCGGGCATGATTTGAGTTGCTTAATTGATTTAACATAATGCGGATAACCAGCAGGCTTGATGCATTTCAAGCTAGCATGGTCTTTACGAAAAAACCGCATCGTTTTTCCCGTCTAGTACATCCGGCTGGTTAAGGCCAAACCTATCATTTACAGACTTTGAGCTTTCGTATGGCAGAAATAATGTTGGGAAAACCTTTCATTTCCTGAGCCTGAGTAATTTTAGTTAAATAATCACCATCACAAAGAATGGCGGCTTTAAAATGTTCAATAGGATCAGATTGTTCGATGAAAAGCTTGTACCAACCAAGAAGTGCATGCGCTTCTGCATATGACCCATCGGCTTTAATCGCGCGCTTAGCAAATGAGATCGCCGCATCATAATCCTTATGTTGATATTTCCACCTTGAAAATAAACAATATGAATAGGCCACACTAAATCCTTCAAAGGGCCGAATTCCTTTTTCTGCAAGGGAGATTAAATTTTCTTTTTTATCGATCTCATTTATGTGGTCCGCAGCAGCTGTCCCATACCTCATAAACTCCCACCAGTCGTAATGTCCCAAAGAATCGGTTTTATGACGGAATTTGATGAGTCCGGCTGAGCACAATTGATATGCCTCGTTGTAATTACCTACCTTTAAACACTGGTAAACTTTTCCCAGCATACCGCTAGCAGTTTTAGCAACAAATCTACGAGCAGGGGGGAAAATATTCAATGTGAAGTTCAGCGCTTTGACAAAGGCTTTAAACCAAAACTTTTCATAGAACTCTTTCTTTCCTAGAGTCGGTTGTGATTTCAAATATGTTACTTTAGAATTGATCATATTATAGGCCATAACGGTGAGTTAACCTGCCGGCCGACAAACTTTCGAGCCTGCACAAAATTTAACGAGAACCGTCATAGTTTTCCCGGCCAGGTTGAATGATTGGTTATCTTTTACGTTTTTGTAAGTATTTTCGCACATTCCACCCTAAAAATCAAAAGAATAGATCTTAAGTGCCTGAAATGAGAAGTAAAGAGCCCATCAACCAAGCTCAAGACGCAATCCAATAGAAACTCCCAAAAACCTAAAATTCCCGATATCGGAGTACCATGTGAAATAATGGAATTTTGGAATAATAAACAAGATTCAAAATGAAGGATTGTATAAGTTTTCTGGAAATCTGGGGCAAAGAGTATGAATCTCAAAATTAAGGGCGTTTAAATATAAACATATAGTGCCAATAGGGTCGAGATAACGTGAGCGTGAGCAGCGGCCCGAATGAGAGTCAATCCAGCACGTTTTTTTACGCAAAACCGCGATCTTCATGCCGTCTGCTCAAGTGGCATTTAATAAAAGCTCAACTATGTCCTTGAAAATTTTTTCAAATCGTTTCGCCGATAAGGACTTATCACTATATTGTTTCCCATCACTGCCAGGATTTTTTTTGCCATTGTATAATGCAATTATATCCTTTTTGAACCACTTCTTTTTTGTGCTCAAAGGCGATACTGCCAAGTGTTTGGGGAGAAACATCCAACCTTCTCCCGAAACTGAGATCAAAGGGTATTGTTTTTCAATATCAATTTCTAATTTATCAAGTTGCCTCGTGAATGAAACTTCGCTTTTAGCAGCTACTACGATACCATCAAAATCGCAGATTATTGGAAACTTTGGTTTTCTGAAAAGATAATTTAGCATGGGTATTAAGGCCATGTTCCAACCGGTATCCTAACGGTGAGTTAACCTGCCGGCCGTCAAACTTTCGAACCTATATTAATTTTAACGAAAATCGACATAGTTTTCTCGGTCAGGTTGAATGATTGGTTAGCAACTATTCAAACTTTATATCTTCTTTGATCGTCAATTTTTCTTTTGTATTATGATTGTAAAGATGCACTATCACCTTCATGATGCGATGTTCCATATCATAAGATTCAATCACAGTGCTGTGTTCAAATTTAGTTCGGTCGAGGTCTCCGAGGCCTTTTAGCATAATTTCTTCATGGCTACGTGATTCAAGGTTTAACTTAAAAATTCCGCCATTTCCGTATATCGCTTGAGTTGAAACATAGGCGTATGTCGAGCTGAATGCCCACATGAAACTTGTTATATCGGCCGCCCATTCTTTTTCTTGCCAGAAACGGTCGTGAAGCTTCCAATGATTTGCACCTTTCTGACTATGAATGATGCCTATATTTGTACCTCCTCCATCATCGCAAAAGATGAAAACTGAAAATGGCCCTTCATAAGGCTGGGAGTGTAAACCGTGAGGACAGGATTTATAATCTGTCGGAATCTTTATAAGTAAGCTTGGATCCTCTATAGCAAATGAAGATGTAAAGGGTAAAATGACATATGCTATGAGAACAATACAAAAAAAGTAACTTTTCATTGATAATTACCCAGATATGACTCACTTGCTAACGGTTCCGGTGAGCAGCGGCCCTCGAAAATATCGAGTTTGCAAGGCTTTTAACGTAAAACCGCGATCTTCACGCCGTCTGCTCCACTGATTGGTTCGGCGCTATATGTACTCAAAGTAACGCTCCCACTGTGAGCCAAGGTTCTCCAATTCTTTATTACAGCCAGTGTACGGCTCCTCTATGCTTCTTGCCGTCTGGTGAATGCAATTGTTCGGCAATTAGCCATTTAGTCTCCAGGAACTGCAGATTTTAGCGAATGAAGTCTTGTTCATTTTAGAATCTATTTCAGATTCTAAAAGGAATGTTGTCTTATCTAAAAAAATATAACAATATAGTTTTGTTACATTCTTGCTATCGCGTGTAGAATGACAACTAACTACTGATATATTAGCCTCAATGCCGTGAATTATAATATTTTCAGATGATAGAACTTTAAAGTTTGAAAAATAATTGCGCTGGGTATTTTTCTGTTTTATCCAAACTTCTTTATCTGCTGAATTTACATGTTCTTGGAGATTGAGAACTGCCAGGTAGGACTCATTTTTATTTTTTTTCGGAAAGCTGCCTGTCTCTGTGTAAAGCTCCATAATGCCATGTTGTTTGGCAAGCCCCCAGCCTTCAGGCAAATTAATCGAATATGGCAATTCAACTTTGTATTGTTCATTATTTATCTGGATGCTTTTTATGAGGCGAAGGATATCACTTTCAATAGAGGAAAAATGTATGCTTGGGGACGCAACTTGGATTTGAAAAATAGTTTCATTCCTCTCCTCAATAAAAACAATCCATTTTATATATTTAATAGAGTTAGCAAGCTGATTGGTTTTAAATATTATACCGCTGTTCGTTCCAGCATTAATTAGTTCCGTATTTTGTAGTTTAACACCTTTTGAGGCAAGTGCCTCGGGACTGAAATGACTTTTTATAAAAGGTATAAACTGCTCACCTTTGACCTTTGGAGGCCAAGGCAATTCCATGAAAACAATACTTGTTTGATACTTTGTGCTTTCTAAACCAACAAAGGCTTTAGATAAAACAAAATCATTTAGTGGAACACAGGAAATCTTTGTGCCAGGAATAGGAACTAATGGGATATTTCCAGCATAAACGAAATTAGTAGAAATTTGGACCAGGGTGACTATAAGTAAACATTTCAGAAATTTTTGCACTGTTTTCCTCCTTTTGAATTATATATGGTTGCCGAACGGCCCGAGATGAGCTGCAGGCCACCATACTTGGAGAACCTCAAAATTTTACGTGAACCGCCCGGCTTTTCCTGTCAGCTCCATCTCGTTTGCTATATGGTTGATATTTATTGCAATCTACTAAGCTTTTTTCCTAATGGAGTCTTTCCGATATCTACCTTAAATTCCTCCGGTTGCGGGCCATTCGGACTGAGTCTAATCAAGATATTGTTTTCGAAATGGAAACTGAAACCGGTGTAATCCTTTTGTTCATTAACAGGGATTCTGAGACTTGGTTTAATTGAGACAAATCCTGCCGAATCATTCAATGCGTGATAAGCACTTTTATCCAATCCAAACTCATATAGGAATTCATCAAGGGTCGAACCAACAGGCAAAACCATTGAAATTTGTGAAAGCATCTCAAGTTCAAACATTCGTGAGCGATGATACGTATTATGATCTTTGTATCGAACATACTGAAGTCCGTAATATGCGGTGGTAATTGCCAATACTGACGTTGAAATTATAAGGATAATATCTTTTTTACTCATAGTTGCATATAACGCCCGCGCATCACCTGCACCCAAAGCTATGAGTAGCTTGTAAAAGGCAATATATTTTGATTTGCCAAAAGAAAAAGATCTAAAGCGGCATTGCTTTGAATGTCAGAGTGCATGCGCATTGTTATGTTTTAAACGGCTTCATAACGAAGGAAACCTATTCCTCTTAGTCCTTTACCTTTTAGGCCATCAAGTAGAGTATCAGTTATGAATACCGCATAAGGCGATTCCTTGACTCTAAACATATGTACATTATGAGGAACTTTATCTCGCTGAATTGCCCATTTTTTGACTTTTTTGATCTTCTTACCAAAAAAAACAGATTTCTCGATATCAAGACATGGTAGAAGTCGAACAGGGTTGATTATCTTATATCCATTGACTGGTTCTTCATTTTTCTCGAATAATGGAGCCTCAAAAACTTCATAATCGGAGGAAGCTTTTCGGCCAAACAATTGGACTAATCTGTCCGAGCAAATCAACCACGATAGGGGGCCGCCAACAAGGTCACAAGGAGTTCCGGTCACATACAATTTCACATTAGAAATTGGAGGACCGTTGTATGGTTTTCCTTTCAATACGCCAAAATAATCGATATTAGATAGGTCATAGTTGTTGATAACCAAAGTGCAGGTATCTTCTTCGTATGTAATTTTATTAAAGTGTTCCATTGAGCAAATTAATCCTGAATTAAGCAAAACATAACGTGAAGCTGACTTGCCGCCAGAATGACATTCAAACTGCATTGGATTTTACGCAAAACGGCACCGGTCACGCGGTCAAGTCACGCGCATGGTTGTGTGCCGGGCACTGCCCGGCTGCTAAATGGTGCTGTCTGGTATTATGACACGCATACCAGGCAAAGTCCAGACCCAGCCTGACGGAGGCGAAGGGTAGCCGAAGGCAAGGGTGGTACAGCAATGT
>Ga0209454_1001498_pt1 | contig 14716 bp, 7 predicted proteins | sample WorMetHERISLAND1_2_FD_187400 | JGI IMG/M metagenome (GOLD analysis project Ga0209454, IMG submission 187400) | Marine gutless worms symbiont microbial communities from Max Planck institute for Marine Microbiology, Germany - Olavius geniculatus... | ecosystem: Host-associated > Annelida >...
CCCATAGGTACTGTGTCACTATATTTTGCAATGTGACAAACTTTTGTTGTAGATTTATGCACTTACCACCAGTAAACTGGTGGTAAGTGCATAAATTTACTGGTGTTGCACATAAAGAAATTGGTCAGGGAAAATCATTTATTTTGTCTAGAAAAGTCATGGAAAATGAGTTTTGCACAGTAGAAGGACCACGAAAACAGTGATAGAAGCATATGTATTGACGATGGTGCTATAAGTACATTTAGTGTAGTTGAGAAATGTAGAGGTGACTTGATATTGGTTTTGTTTGCATTCAGTATTCATTGTTTCGGTTTGACGCTTCATCGCATGCTCTGTCTATCAGCTCTTACCTGCGTGAACAGCGGCATGAAGCTGCTTCGTCGGTAATTACTTTTTTATTCTTTGGCCGCATTTTTACTGTTGAACTTAGTTTTGTTGTCACTATTTTGACGCTGTTACATTTTCTGGTGCTTTGAAGCTGTTGATTTGGCAAGCGAATCTGGCTGTAGCAATAACTGCTAAAACAATTTTGAAAAGTATATTTTTGGCAAACTTTACCATGACTAGCCAAATTTAGGAAAAAATGGCAGATTGCTCAAAAATCAGATGTAGGCTTATTGTAATATTCTGACGTGGCTGATTGTGTGTCAAGAATGGCATCAGTTACTATCAGTCCTGCTGAATAGTACATTTTGGCATACATCTGGAGACTAGCATTGTAGGAAGCCATTTAACATAATTTGAATATTGGTTTGGTGGCATAACACTTTGGATGCTGGACTATATGATTCAAAGTAGAGCTGTCGAAGCGTTAATTTTTTTAATGCATTAATTAACGCGTTGTTAAGTGCACCCAGGCCCGTTGAGAGGAAGAGTAGGGGGTGAGTTTCCCTGGGCTCTGCGATGTTTGGGAGGCACCTGTAGAATATAGAAAGTTAGAAACACATTTTACATACATATAACACATAACATATAACATACAAAACGCATAATCAACAATAACTGATGTCATATGTAGCATAGAAAATTAGAAATCTGTTAGCCTGTCGTCGGAATAAGTATCTATTTACAGTAGTGATGGAACGGCAACTACAGTTTAGTTACTTAAATTCATTCGATTGTCAAATAACTGCAGTTTAACGGAATGTTGGAACTTTTGCTTCGCAGAATTTAGTAAATTAACATAAATTTACGTACGTGTGTTAATTTTTTTAATGTGCGTTAATTTTTTTAAAGAGTGTTAATTTATTAACGCATTAATGCATTAATTAATGCATTAATTTGCCAGCTCTAATCTAGAAGTTATGCATTTGACTCATGTCTGTATCAAGTGGTTACTACTTGGATGGGTGTCAGGTAAACAATCTCAGTATATAGCCAACACTAAGGTCGACTCCGCCTTCTGTTTTTCCTATTCCTAGGTAAATTTAGTACTAGTCTGCATGGCTGGAGTTAATGCGGGGCACTCTTATCTGTGTTGAATGGCATGTAACATTGTGTGATCCCATATAACAGAAGTTGCTTCGTAGCTCTGCAGTGGGTTTCCCATAAAGAGCTACACACAGCCTTTAACACGTAGGTGTGTGTGTGTGTTGTGGATACACCCATGTTTGTCGGCTAGGTTGAAGTGTCGAGTGAACTGATGAGTCGAGAACAGAACAAGAACAAGTTCGTCTACGTCTGCAGGCGATCACCAACTAACATAACCAGTAAGTAAACTACACATTGTGGATCTGTGAATAACACAGATGTTCGAGAGAAGTATGCCTCCAATTTAATCTAGCATACAAAATCTGTTTGTATAAAGCTTGAGATCACACCTCACATGATAATGTGAGTGTTGTAAGGATGACCTTCTCAAGAATTGGAGTCCTACCATAACACTGGGCCTAGCTTAGCTGTTTCAGTTTTTTCCCTGCCATGGATAAGTTATTAGCATAGATATCATCTTAAAATCCGCATTAAACTTTGTCCATGTATTTTCTGCACTTTTGTTATAACACTGGACCAAACACAGCTCTTTCAGTTTTTTTATCTATTATTTATGAATGAAGTTGTTAGATGGATAAATATCATTTTAAAATTGTGCATTAGGGTATGTATTAACACTCATGCACTGAGGCTGTGAATCTTGGCGTGTGTCTGTGTGAATGAACTGGTACTCAGCAGTTAATTGTCAGCATCTTTGTATTTATTGTGACTTGCTCTGTGCATGTGTATGTGTGTTATTCTCAGCCATTTACAATGCACTGCAGAAGTATCTGTTAGAGATTGCTGGTGCTACCAACGTACAGCCAAGGTATTGCTGTTTGTTTGTATGACGATGATGTTGACTGTTTATTATTTTTGCTGTTCTTTCCATTTAGTGTTGTTTTTAGTGATATTGTAGTTCCCATGGGATTTTTTTGTGGTGTTGCTTTTTTGGTTTTTTTGCTTTGCTCTTTTACAGGTTTTTCTTACTTATCAGTACTTAAGTTTTTTTTTGGTTGAATTCTGTATTGTAAGATGGCTAAGAGATGATGCAATTCGGTGATGTAAATAGTAGTGGCAGATCACATGTAGTGAAGAAATAGTCTGGTGTTTATTGACTTGTATTAATTCATCAAACTTCGTTATTTCTTAAAGGCCAAGTTGTATCAATTTACGTAACTGTTATAAAGCGCTGATTGGTTTTATCAGATGTTAATTTGTCAATATTCATTAATCTTCTGCTTGCTAATACATCTGAATACCTTGAACATAAAGTTTATAGTACTCACTTTTTTCACGGCTTTGGCCGTTTTTGGAAATGCGATGTCACGTACAGGAGGGTTGCTAACTAGCTTTATTGCCTTGAAGTCAAATGCAGGTCAATTTACGGCCAAATAACCTCAAAAAAAGGCAAAATTTTCCATCAATAGTTAGCAACTAAAAAACCACAATATTCCAGCACATCATTAATTTTGCTAACCGCACATCTGTAGTAGTGAACAGATCAACATTGAAGTATTATCTGATGTCATCTATGCATCATTACTTGTACTATAATTCTGACATCATTCTGAGTAAAACCTTGAACGGATTTACTATGCTTTCAGCACGAATGTCAGTTTGTCAACAGAGCGTCCTGAATGTGACGTCATCAGTTATTGTGATACGTTCGGGTGCATTCGGCTCTCACAACATATTTCTTTAAAAATCACTTCAAAGCGATGTTTTCATTTTATTGGACCAGTGTATTATTAATAGGTGTTACATTCTACACATATTTAGCCAATATCTTTTTTTCATTCGACTTGAACTTTTAAGTTACTGACATTTAAGCAACCAGGGTTGCCTTCTTTGGAACGATTTATGTTTGCTGCTAGATGTTGCCACAATGAACAAGTTGTTGTAGATTTGAGAATGTAGGTAGGAAGTAAGTAGGCATCTTTTTCTTTCCTGATGTGCTGTAATGTATATTATGTTGTACGTGACAGTTCATTGCCATTGCATACCTTCATTAAAGACTTCATTCGCAATGTCTACCTTGGACAAGTTATCTACAGCATTGAGGCCAACATTTCTCAGGCTACAAAAAGTGAGTACTAAAGTAATGACATAGCTTAGACTTGCATTTGCTCTACCAGTTTTAGTGGTTAAAATTTTTGTTTTTTGTTGATAAAGTGTAGAACTGTCAAATTTACACGTTAATCAACACGTTAATACATAAATAAATTATCGCGTTAGAAAAATTAATGTACGTTAAAAAAATTAACGCACATGCGTAAATTTATTTAATTTACTAAATTCTGTGCAGCAGAAGTTTCAATATTCCGTTAAACTGTGGTTATTTGACAATTGAATGAATTCAACTAACTAAACTGTACTTGCTGTTCCATCATTACTGTAAATAAATACTATTTAGATGACAGGCTAATGGATTTCTATGCTAACGATGACGTCAGTTATTGTTGAAAAATGGGCTTCTATTTGCTTTATAACTCTCCATTTTCTACAGGTAGGCCCCTCAAACGTCACAGGGCCCGGGGTAACTTTCCCCCTACTCTCCATTTCAATGGGCCTGGGTGCATTAGTAATGCGTTAATTAATGCGTTAAAAAATTAATGCAGTGCGTTAATGCACTAAAAAATTAATACCTCGACAGCTCTAATAAAGTGTCATTGTTTGTTTTTAAGACTAAAGCTGTAGATAAACTTTAAGAGTTGTTTTTGCAACCACTGAGTTTTGCCTTGCGTATTTTTTTTTGGCTCGACACTGTGATGATGATGATGGTGGTGATTAGAATAATGCTGATAATTTGCGAAGGTTATGAGAGTCGTCGAAGTCTGGTCGAGCTTCCCACACAGAGAGAACTTTCTCTCAGGCGGCCGCTACTTCGGGTATATCACATTTTTCTAGTTGTGTAGTTTCTGTAGTCCTGCAGTGTTCTGTGTTTTCAGTTGTACAGTTGTTCCAAGCCTAAAGTGCTGCAATGCTTTTTGTCGGACAACAAGAAGGCATCTCGCCTGTAACAGATCTGCAGCTTGTAAAACCGAAGTTTAGACTGTACTGGCTTGAGTACATTTGGAAAAATTGGCTTATTAAACAAGGACTGATAATAGTAGTTGTAGTAATAGTAGCATTGGTAGCAGTGGTGGCAGCTGTAGTTCGTTTTTTTGTACATTGTGAGTCGCTGATAAACTTACTAGGAAATTTGCAATGAAAATGATCATCATATATCTATGCCACCAGACCGGTGTAGTTGAGTGGCTATTTCTTGTCGTGTCTCGTGTATATGTGTTATCACTGTAGAGTACAGTGTTGGTGGCACGTAGTATACAGGAGTTATGTGAACTGATGACTGACTTGCCTGACTACGCCAGTCACTTTGTCAACATGATCTGCAAGATTCTTCAGGAGTATCTTGACAGCTGTCAGCAGGCATATCATGGTTGGTACTAGAGACCTGCTTCTTCTTACACGTCAGTGTTTGTGTTTTGGCTCTTGCTGTTATTGATGTAGTCATTTGCTGTCTATCAACATGGCTGCAAACTGTAAGGCTATGCCCATTACATCTTGGACGAGTGACTCTTTGCAGACTGGTAAACCATCTCGGTATATAACCAGCCACCTAGGTAGGTCAAGTCAGCTTTTTGTCCCTTGAGAGTAGGTAAGTCAAGTAGCAGCTGGGTCAAAAGTGGCGCATGAGCGGCATGGTTTGACATAGTTTGATTCTGTATGGCAGGTTGTTATTCATGTAGTAACCATTCCCAGCATAGAGCTCTGTAGATTGGTTTCCATGAAGAGATGTTCAGATCTTTAGGCTGCGTTCACATAAACACGAGTACAAGTACGAGTTCAGGTCCGGATTTCGGTTTACAGCTCGTAGAAGCTTTACTCGTACAAGTGGAGCGTTTATGGTCACTTGTACCAGCACATAACTAAATGCGTGTCGGCCATACTAAATAAAATTGAATCAAAGAAATGCTTCACCATTAAACAACAAAATTCTACTGCAAAGTTAATATTTTTACAAACCGTACATCTCTAACGATGAACAATTTTACGGTGACGTCAGTTCTGATGTCAAATATGTGCCACGGTTTTTATAAAATATATTAATGCTATTTACGAGTAGTTTGCTTTCTACGAGTTGGATAAAAACACGACCTGTGCAGAAACTACTCATACGAGTGAAATTTACAGGTAACCCGTACTCGTATGTATGTGAATGGCCGCCATTGAAATACATGCAAACTCGTGTTTGCCGGAACTCATGTTTGCTGGAACTCGTATACGGGAACCCGTACAGTGCCAGACTCATACTCGTGTTTATGTGAATGCAGCCTAAACCTTTGCAGCAACATGCTGTGGTGTGCAGATGCTGGTTGTGTTTAAGTGCTTGCTGTCATGTGTCGCTGCTTGCAGAGTGTTTTGGTGTGTATGATGACGACCGTCGAATCACAAGTGCTGTCTGGGTGAAGGACAGTGACATCAACAGCTTTCTCAGGTAAGCTCCTATAGCTACACTGTGATTTACTTTATTCATTGTTGTTGTATCAGTGGTCTAAAAGTTGGTTTGGCAACAGGAAGGGCGTTTAGCCTGTAAAAGTTCTGACACAACAATTTCCAAATCATTTAATTTTTGGGGACTGGCTTAACGTGGAGTAATTTTTGTGAAAACAGGTTGCTTAAACAAAAATGGTTGTCTGTAAATATGTGCTTGCTTTTGCCAAAGAAGGAAGTTATGTGGTTTATTCAGTTCATTTGTATTTAAGATAACTCAGAAAATTATGAAGTGATATTATTGATGAAATTTGTTGAAGCGGAACCACTCCGATGTTGGTCCCAACCCGACTCAGGTTCTAGAACTCCATTTATTTTAGCACTATTCTCTGTGGAGGTTTGAGATCTCTGATCACTTTTTCAGTTTGCATGTCTATGCTTGTTTGTTTCAGGTCGTTGCCAAGCTGGCAGAACTTGAAGCCGCCGATGTTGTCTCACAGTCAGCTGGATGAAGACCTCATCGAACCTCCACAGATGTCTGATGATGACCTTTATCTGATGAACTCGAAGGAGTCCAGTGTTCTCACAAGCAACCTTCTGACCACCGAGTCTTCCGAATTGCAGCTGGAGATCATTGGTGATGCGGCCAACCTGCGTGCTCTCTGCAACCTCTGTGAGAGCATGGTGAGCTGGCTTTTCTTGGTGGCGTAACATTTAGGATGTTGGACTTGACATCAAGAGGTCACGGGTTAGACTCCCAGTCGGGTCGTTGTCACATGATTAGTACTAGGATGGGCGACTCTCTGTAGACTGGTAAGACATCTTGATAAATAACCAACCACTAAACTGAACTCAGCTGTTTATCCCTCCATGGTATGTAAATCAAAGTAGATAAGTTCACTTCTCTTTACTGCTTCCTATATACTCTGTACTGGTACTAGCACTGATACAAGAAACCATCATAAATCACTGTTTCTTTGGAAATATATAGTGTGAAGTTTAGACTGAAATAAAAATAGTAGACATCATGTATGTCTAACGTTTGAGTGATTTATTGCAGTACGTGGTGTCCACAACTTCACAGTCTACATCCACATATGCGCACTGAAGTGTGATCTGGTTTTTGTTTCTTCTGACAAACGAATGACTTGTGTATATATGCGGCAGGAATGGTTTTCAGAGAAGATCGAGTCTCTAGCCAGTAGCCTGAGTGCAGGACACGTAGCGTCAATAATTCCGTCAGCCGACAGTTCTGGTGTGAATGCGCCGAACTATTTGATGTCTGAGATTCCGTCGGAAAGCACAATCACGACGCTGCGGTCACTGGCACGGCACTACGTGGACATCAGTGAGCTGTGTGTGCTTGTGCTGCACGTGGAGGTCCGCATGCATTGTTTCCATCACCTGCTGGCCATAGCTCACGGTCCGCACACAGACTACCATGGCATCATCGACAAGATGGAGCCCGATGAAAACGTGACTCGACTCAACAAGGACCTCACTGCCATCGATGTTGATGTCATGCAACACACGCTGCAGCAGAGGAAGTTTAGGTAATCTGTTTTGTACGTAGGTTGGCACGTTGCTGGCATTATGTTGGCTGCAGGATGTATGCAGATAATTAACATCTGTTCATGAGTTTTGAGTAACCTTGTAAAATCTGTAGTACAGGATGAACTTCGTGTAGATCGTTTGTGTGTGTTTGGAGCAGTGAATTATGCTAGTAGGCTTTACTTACTGTTGTATTTTGTTTGGCAGTATAAAGAATGAACCAAAGTGTTATCATCAGTTTATGCCAATTAGCAGTTTTTGGGAAAAATGTTTCAGAACTGAGCATTTGTCAGAATTGTCAGGAATTGTTGAGGAAGATCGTTGTATAAATTGTTATGTTTCTGTATTTTGACAGGTATATATTTGAAGGACTTGGTCACCTCATCTCTACAATTCTCATTAATACTGCACAGTATCTGAAACGAATCAATGAAAATGGCATCAAGAAAATGTAAGAGTTTTATCAGTCAACATGTAGTGTTGGTTATATTGCTAATGTTTGGGTATGTTGCTGAATATGACTTCTATATCTTGTTATCACTGACAGTGCTTGAAGTTGAAATAGAGAAGCCAAGGTGCTGGTCAGTAAAATGTACTATCTAATGACACTGTTTTGTGTCTCTCAAAACTCTCAGTTGTTGTTGCTGAAACAACGTCTTTTTTGTCTCTTTGCCAAGGTCATGAAATCATTGAAAGGATACAAGCAAACATTATGGGGTTAAAAACATGCAACTGAATTATAGTGATGCTAAATTGGCTGGCTGCATTGCCATTTTAGTTTCCTTTGTATCGGACCACAGGTAGTGGATGGCTACATAATGAAGGAAGGAATGAATGAATTGATTAATTTCACGAATTAATAAATTCATCTAATTTATGAACATAACAAGCTGAGATAAGCTCATGCCAATCAGTTGCCATTCCTGAGATTGTAAAGTGTTGCAGCTCGCAAGTTTTGACTTATGTAGATTGAGATCTTTACATTGATCGGACAGTTACTTCCGAGACAGATATGTGGAAGTTAGGATCATGCATTATCTGTTGATGTCATATGCAGGTGTCGTAACATATTTTCCATTCAGCAATGCTTAACAAACATCACATCAAACCGTGAGTCAGACCTTGATCATGCCAGACAGTACTACGAGCTGCTTTATCTCCCACCTGATGTGAGTCTACTGCTTACCGTCTTAACAGTAAAAACTTCATTACATTGTTAGATCAGGAGACTACTGAAATGAGTATGAATTTTTTTAGGTTAGTTTGAGGACGAAGAATGAAAATACGGCAGCCCTTTAGTGTTCCCGAAATTCCAAGCATAGGCAGAATATTGTCAGTCTATCGCCTAAATGCTACAGAAAAAGAGAAAGAACACGTAATATGTTTGGCAGGAAAACATGAAAAAGTAATTATGTATTTCGCAGAAGTACATGTTTGTGATACAGAGTGACACACAAGGTTAGGCTATACCAGATTAGCGGTAGAAATGTAATTAGAAAACTAGATGCATCGCTGTGTATGCTGCCACTTGCTGCGAGTGGGAACTTGACGTAAGGTTGCAACTTTTGTTTAATTGTTGACGTTTTGGCAACTGTTGCTGCCTTTTTAGGACTACTTTTATTTCTCACTAGATATCGCTGTCGCTGAAATGTCAAAAACTTAAGAAACGAGTTGCGTTTGTTAATTTGAATGCAGTACTTTCATGCTTATTTGTCATTGGTTTTTAAAACAGTTGTCCCATTTAAGTCCAATGCTAAGTCCAAGTTAACATATAGCTTCTTGGTCACTGTTTTGGTCCAGCCTGTGAGTCTGATGATTGCTGTGACTCATGTTTGTGTTGTTGTGTCGTACAGGAGATAGTGAAAGTGATTGTAAACACAGGCCAGCAGTTCACTGAGCAGCAGTACGTGACTGTGCTCAGTCTCAGTCATCGCAGTGAATACGGTAGCACAGACGCCGAGCTTGAGTCCCGGCTTGCCAAGCTCAACGCCATCCTGTCGGCCAGTGCCGCCTCGGGCAGTCTGACGCCCGTCGGCCAGGCTAATGGCTGCCGTGATTACCATTTCCATTACTACCCACCTCCACCGCCACCACTGCCACTGACACTTGTCTTCTGGAGCTGAGCTCCTTTTCGAATGCTGGTGCCTCAAGTAGTCTGACCGCACTGTGTCCCAATGAAAAGTGGACCCCAAAATAAATATCCACAATTTAACAAAAGTTGTCAGTTTTGTCTGAGATTGTACACATGTATGATAACTGTAGATCAAGCCAAGCAGAATGGCTGCACTAATGGTGTGCAGTGTGGGATGGGTTAATTAAATGCCAGCAATGTCAGTGCTACAGACCCAAGTCTAGCCTTGCAAAACTAAATGCCATTCCTTTATGGCCAGTGCATCTGCTAGGTAGTCTGACACTTAATGGCCATACTAATGCAGTTCCTGGCTCACTAGACCAAGATGTGTACCAAAAAGATCCACCTTGTCATTTGCAATAACATTGACATATGTCAACAAGAAAACATGTCGTGTTCAAGTTTTTCCAAGATTGCAGTTACGGTTACGTAAACTGATGATGATAAATTGCAGATCTACTTATTGCGCATTTTTCAAAAATTGTGAAAATTGCTGTTTTTGGTACGCTGTGCTACTTTTGATGAAATCATGAGCTGTTGGAACATGTAGTGTGACTAGTCTGCCATTGTTAGCATGGTCACAAAGCACATCTGCATTGATTTAGGCATCAAACAGCTGAAGATTGCAGCGCATTATTGTTATAATTATGCACTTATCAGCACAATTCATTCTTCAGTGCTTTGATGCTCTTGGTTGGTGACAGCTTGTGTATGCAAGCCTGTAAAGTAAAAGGTGTTACTACATCAACTCCCAAATGTAAAGTTTTTGTGACCAGTTTAGCCTGGACTAACTGTGGAGGAAGGAGCTGGTTAAATATAAACTATCTGTTTGTATGGAAGCAGTGTTTTACTTTCTCTCTGTTTTTGCTGTGCTTTTTCTAAATTGGATGGGTCTGGTGTTCATTCAAGTGCTTTGGATTTTGCTGGTGTGAGAGTTTTTCTGGCAAAATATTAGGGCCCTATTCCTGCTGTGCCAACAGCATATTGCAGCACTGAAGTATTTTGTTAACTATTTGGCAATTAAGGCTCTTAATAATTATGGCAGCAACAAATCTGCAGTTGCATTTTTGGATGGAATTTTTGTACATATGCTGAATTTGTATCAACTGCAAGTATGAGAAGGCAGATAGTGCAAAATGTTTCATATTGAGAATCAAATGGTGGTGCAATACTTGCAGCTAATGTGGTGTTTGTAATGTCGTTGCTGTTGGCTTATTTATGTCTTAATTACTGGTACAAACTGCAACTGTGGTGTTGCCCCATCATGTGTTTGCTATTTTCCGACGTAAGTACAACAGCAGTGTTAAATGTTGACGATAGGCTACAAAACAAAACAACGAACGGTAAAAATGTGAAACAGATGTAATTAACACGGAAGACACGTGACAACAATAATTGCATAACATGGCATGACACGTTTCGTGCTGGGATCGTAACACTGTATGTTGGCTGCATAGTTACTCCAACTGCAGGCGTCTGTGGCTGTCAGTCACAGACCTCTCACTCTTAAGGGCAAGTCGCACTGGCTTACGTAACTGTTATAAAGCGCTATTTGGCTTTATCAAATGCTAATTGTCAGTATTCATTAATTTTCTGGTTTCTAATACATCTTAATACCTTAAAAATAAGGTACAAAATACTCAGTTTTCCCTTTTCACGGCTTCGGCAATTTTTGGAACTGTGACGTCACGTGCAGGAGGGTTGCTAACTAGCTTTATTGTTTTGAGGTCAAATGCAGCTTAATTTACAGCCGAATAGCCTCAAAAAGGCCAAATTTTTCATCAGTAGTTAACCCACCAAAAGCCTCTAGTAGTGAACAAATAAACAATGACGTAATTTCTGATGTCACCTATGTATCATTATTTGTACGATAAATCCAACATTATTCCGAGTAAAACTGATGGGTTTACTATGTTTTCAATGCGAATGTCAGTTTAGCAACAAAGTGAGTGATGTCATCTGTACTGTAGCACGTTCGAGTGTGTTCGGCTGGCACAACATATTGCTCTGAAAATTACTTCAAAGCGATATTTTCATTTCATTGGATCAGCATATTATTAATTAGTGTTACATTCTACACATACTTAGCCAATATCGTTTTTTGGTGCAACTTGGCCTTTAAGAATTTTTTCACAATACCAAAAACCCTCATAATTCAGCACATTTTGCATTTAGTTAGTACAACATTTAGTACGCATTTAGTAAGTAAGTTTGCATTTAGTAAATACAACCATGATGTACAATGTACACAAATGAGGTGATAAGGTCATATTTAACTGGAGACAAATATGACAAATCTGCTCGGATAACAGAATATCATATTCATAATTATTTCTAATGTATGCACAATTTCTTGTTTTAATTTTGCAGGATTTTCAGGAAACTGGCTTATTTCAGGAAATTAAGACCAGCTTCAAATTTCTAAACTAGGCTAGTGGGACGCCTGGCGGCCTGGCTGCACTTACATTGCATATGTCATCGAATGCTATTGCTTCGTTTTTTAAGCTTACTAAGAAAGTGTTACAATAATTATGCCAGCAAAATCCAGGATGGCTGCCAGTGCACTCAAGGTCATTTGATATCACAAAACGCTGAATGTCTCGAACACGACGTCACGCAAGGAAAACAATAACGTAGGCCTGCGTATAACGTAGAGCCTGCTATAGATTACACTATCGGCGATGACCGTTACCGGTCTGACAAATGTGACAGTGATACTTGATGTTACAAATAATAGTCTATAATCTCGCATAGGTGAATCGGGTCATGAAACCTACTCAAGTATTCGCACGTAAGACTACAATGAGCCGACAGTAAAACGTGAAGCTGAACGCAGATCTGGTTACAATAATCAGTCGCAATTATCACACGGTGCTTCTGCTTGGCCTTTGTTGGAACGATCAGTTTTTTGGGCAGCAGGCGTAGGCCTAAATTAGCGAACTTCCGTTTTATTGCTATTTTTTTAAAATTTGAACACGCGTTCTAAAAGTGCTAGAAGGTGGTCGACCGAACGTCCGAGCGTTATTTCTTTTCGTGGCTTCGAAGACAATGGATGACAAAGCATTGGACCGCCAGGACAGAAGAGGCTATCTATTGAAGAAGATGGTAGAGAATAGCAATGGTTACTTACTGGTTAGGCTTAAGTAGTGAGCTTGCTTCACAGTAGGAAAGGCTCATCAGTCATGGCATAAGTCAAAATACGGACGACACAAGGCAAATAAATGGACAGACATGGACATAGTACACTGTAGCGAGAGGGGGGGGGGCTAAGTTGGAGCATGGGCATCAGTTTAACCACTGGAGTACAGAAACTTATCGTGACGGTATCGACAACGGCACAAAAATGTCTCCAGCGTCGTCAGCTGTAGAAGCCCGACTAACGAATCAATGCTCCATAGCTCTGAGATGCGTTCCCATGAATAGGCTACCCTTTAACCGTTTTAACATTCCAATGGTTTAATACGTCGCAACAAAACTGCTATTTACTGTTATCATTATTAATAAAGCAGTTGCCGTCCATGCATTGCACTGGGCCACCGTGACCAGACGTCAGGCATTCAGCGGTTAGTGAGATTCGCAATACAAGATTTTTCTCCGTATATTGCAGTTGTATTGCATTTATGAAAACCGCATAAATGGACGGATAGACTTACGGTACGGACGGCCGGGTGAGCGGGAAGGACGTCTCCCCTATACTGTGCTATAGCCAGCTGACGTATACCAGCTGACCGTCAGTGGACAACTGTCTGAGGCGTCCTGTGTCGGCGCCTGCAGTCGATGTAGCAGTGGTAGCGGCCTGAGCACGTCGGTAGTGGACAACGCTGGACACTTTACGAGTGGTGAGTAGGTGATGGCGGCGAGGCCGATGGCATAGATAGGCGTGCCGTGACGTCAATGATGCTGCTGCTGCTGATGCTGCTGGCTTGATGCTCGTATCAGCCGCCCGGCGTCGTGGACGTCCGCACAGGTTTATAGTCAGCATCTGAACACACGCAAGCGGCCAGTCCAGTAATTTTACCACCACAGCTAACTCAATTACAACAAGACCGCAGCTATACGTAACGGTAATTGTATTGTAGGGCCTATGTCCTGTTTTTACAGGGACTAATCAATGGGCGGCATTGCGGCAGCAACCACGGTATGGCCTCGCATAGCCATGAACATATTCTTAGACTTGCTGTAGGGACGTGCCACAGTTGCTTTGGCCATAACAACTGTGTATTGTATAGGCCTACTGTTTCTTACAAATTTTGATATTTGAACACCGCACTGCGTTTGTGATAAGTGCACTGTGAGGCATAAAAACACCCAAAAATTATCGATCGTAACTTGAAGATGGATTACCAGATTTTAATAATTTTGGTATGAATATTCCAAACACAACTGGCCCTCAAACGACCATTTATGTTTCGCCTCACCGAACGTCTGTTTTTCTACTACCTGGGGAAAACAGAACAGACAAAATATTACATTTTTATTCAATGCAGTGTCATTATTTAACTCAAATAATGCACATTTAGCACATTTTATCTAAATTTCTGGCACTTTGGCTGACAGTCTATCCATTTGTCCAGTTGCGCAACTGCTGACAGTTAAATAGTCAAAATATGGGCCATTTGTGTAAACACATGCACGGACTAGGAGGATGCATTCTCCATTCATTGACAGCAGTGTTGATGATGTTCTGCTTCAGACTTTAAGCAGTCGTTTCTTGAGTTTTCGATATTTCTAGGCCTAAACGGTGTCACATAAACTCGTTGCTGCACAACACTGCAAACATTGTCGAATGGACTGTGATCAGGGCTGTTAGGGGTAAAAAAGGTAAAAGGTAAAGGTCGTCAATTTGTATAGCGCATCGTCGCAAACACGCCTCTAATGCGCTTTCGTCACTAACCAGAGCTGCCTGCCGCACGGCCGTCGCGTGCAGCCTGCAGACACAAGCTGGCGCAGCGGCCGGCTAGGCAACCCCAGTCAGCTGTACCAAGGTCCCCACCTTCCGTAACTCATGTAAATGAGTTACTACTCATTTTACCGTCCCACGGAGGGTAGAAGGCTGAGTCGACCTAG
>Ga0209454_1001500_pt1 | contig 14712 bp, 6 predicted proteins | sample WorMetHERISLAND1_2_FD_187400 | JGI IMG/M metagenome (GOLD analysis project Ga0209454, IMG submission 187400) | Marine gutless worms symbiont microbial communities from Max Planck institute for Marine Microbiology, Germany - Olavius geniculatus... | ecosystem: Host-associated > Annelida >...
AATACATATGTGTAATAGTATAAAATATAATTATATACATAAAGTACATATGATTAGCAGGGAAACCTACTAAGCAAGCTCATATTTAGCAGAAAAACACTTCATGCCACCGGCAAATGGGGCTGACGCTGTAGTGACGTTATTGAATTAGCAAACGGTGGCGAAGTGTGACGACCGTACGGAGTGCCATTAGAACGTTGTCGCCGACTTTCGTTTGCATCATCAGACAAGAAAAGCCCAGCTAACGCAAAAGGGAACGCGCGACAGCGATGCATACACCTGTATGTGAAGGCCCGGTGCGAACGAAATCTAAGCTCACAGCGATGTTTCATTTAGACTCGACGGCGGATGACGCCTAACGCCATATCCAGTGCATGAATTCCAGTATTGGCTAAAAATCGCAAATTTTTCCTACCCCTTCTCATTTAGCGCCTTTGTTTGGGGTGACCCCCTTCGAATTTATGGAAAAAGCTCTACGCTTCCTGAAACTAGAGTCTTTCGTGCAGCCGATGGTGAAGATTTGGTAATTCTAGCTTGCACCGTTTTTGACTGATCCACCCGTGTGACAGAAGGACGGACAGACGGACAGACAGAATTGCGATGGCTAAGACGCGCTACAGTAGTACGCGCGTAAAAACTAAATTTCATTATATCGATTTGATGTATAACAATCTGCACAACAACGACAAAATCTACAACAAATCAAAAATTTCCAGCAAATTTCGAACGCGCTGAACAAATCGACAAAACAAGGACCAAACTAATTTGCCAATAGGGGAGCCGCTTCCGTTTTCTATTCGTTAGGTGGCAGCAGCAATTCACAACTGCACGTCTAAGTTGGAGTTTCATCTCAAATATCCCCTTTTCGGGTCACGGACCTTATCTAAGACAACATGCCATTGGAGTTGATTGGACCTCACAAGTGTATAAATAGCATTTAAATCTCTCCAACGGTAATCATGCAGAGTGCACGAATGATAGATGAGAGACGACAGAAATACCACCCACGCTCAGTAGAAATGTTTAGGAATAGCCGGAATCGCCTGCACTGCAAGAAACAATTCCGCCTAAAATCGAAAGATGCGACAAATCTCCAACCAATTGACGTGTTAAGACGTGTACAGCTTGCTGCACGATTTATCGTTCAACGAATCTAGGACAGATCGAAGCAGTAGAGTTGAGGCTTTAATACTAATGACAACAACGAGATAAGGCATGACGTTTTGATGTGTTTTCGGACAAACAGCAGACGGGCTTGTGTCGTGTTTTTACCCGTCGTCTGATTAAACATTTTCAGATAGAATACTTCCTTCCCTTCGTTCTTTCTCCTTTTCTTCTTTCTTTTCTCCGTCCAATGGATAATTTTCTCCGACCCAAAACCCAGTTAGGAATTAGGTGAACGTTGTATTTAACTAACAGCCATATTTTGCTAAAATGTTTTGAATTAGTAAATCTATATTTGAGCTACAGTCGTTAAAATTGTAAGTAAATTGATTATCATTCGAGTGAAAGATAAAAGAAACATAAAAGACGCCTTTTTAATAGAAACACCGTGTGCATATGCCTACCTGCTAGTGATCTATCTAACACTGGAGAAAGTATAATGCAGCACTAAAGTTTTTCTTTAAATTCTGATCATCAGAGACGTCGAGCGCTACAACGGGGTCCGGGAAAACATTCTCGAAAAAGGAAAAATTTCTTTAAATTTTTTGTAAATGGCACATTCTGGTGTACTTTACATTTTTAGGCTACGGCGGGGCTTCCAAAAGTCGCGGAACCAGCCTGGGTAACTTACTCCTTACCCCTACCCCGCTTTTCGACGGGCTTTCTGATCATGTTGCATGATTCCGTCTTAGAAGTCGTGCAATTTAACTGATGTGACAGTGAGTCATTTTTGGCATAAGTAACAACAAAGAAATCCTACTTTTGAAAAATAGGCTTAAATGTAAAAGTAGGCCTAACTTGTTGCATGTGCTTCGTAACAGCATGTAACTGTACATGAAACCAATAAAAAATAGGCCAAATTGTAACAAGTTCAGCTACATTTTAAAAAGGAATCAACTCGATATTGCAACAGAGAATATGTTTCGCTACTACTGTGGCAACACTGTAAAATCATCATTGCGTAAACTGTCTAAAAATTGAACTTTTGATATTTTTTTAGTTTTTAAAAAGACGTTAATCCTAAGTTTTTTCGGACCAGTCTTCTAGTTTTGACACCACACGATAAGATAAGATTATCGTGGTACATAACGCAATAGCAGTGCAGCAACGACCACGTTGCACTGTTCGTAAATGACTTTTGTCACTGTGTCAACTCACACAATAGCTCCGTTGATACAGATATGTCTTCATCGACTGTCAAAACGCCGCGATAGAAGGCGCATGATAGCATGAACTGCAGCAAAACACTTTTTGGTGGAGCGCTTTCCCATCATTTTTTTCCTTTCTTTTTTCGCCGTCCAGTCTTTTTTCCTTAATTTTTTACGCAAAATCTAATCAAAGGTTTCGGGAACGCTGCTAGCTTCCCCAGAAGAGTCTAGGAGGGAGCATTTTATGTTTAAAAATCGCGATAGGTGGAAATAAGTTTTTGTCGATGCGTGGTCGAAAATGAAGCAAAGTTATGCAGAATGTAGGCTTAATAGCGATTTAGCAAACGGGAAAACATGAGTTCACTAAAAGATGTGTCACGTCTCTCTGGTAATAGCAAACAAATGTTTCGTTATCGCGCCAAGGCAAGAAAAAAACCAGGAAAAGGTTAATGACTAAAAGTGGTGTTATACTTCCTGATGGAAGTCCATCCCAAAGCTAAGGAGCGTCACCTGCCGTATGGGATCACACAGTGTTACCTGCCACCCGACAGAGGTGAACGCGCCCCGCCTTAACCCCAGCCAGATAGGCCGGTACTCGACTTACCTACCCCGGAGGGATGGAAGGCTGAGTTGACCTAGGCGGCTGGTTACATACCGAAATGGTTCACCTGCCCACAGGCAGTCACCCATCGCAGTACTAACCGGGCCTGGCGTACAGTAACTTCGTTGATCGAATAAAACGCGTTACCGCTAAGCCACGCCACCAACCCGATAGTCATTCATTGCGTGAACTGTCAATTCGGTAGCGCTAACGTCATACGCGATTTGGCTAGAGGCAACTTGCTTTCAAGGTAGGCTTAGGCCTGCTTCATTTTTGACAGTTTCATTTGCGACTTTGCCGTGTGCCAGTGCAAATAAAAATGTTATCGTCGTGCTAAAGCCAGAGTTGACCAACTATCAGCATTAGACATCGCACGTACGACAGTGTCAGGAAGCAGAAAATTTACACGAATGCCGTCTAACGATTTAAATGAAACTGTATAGTATGGTAGAGTGTAAACATGCTGCATCAAACGAAGAGCAACGAGTATAGATTTTTTTTATCTGCATTGCATTGGACAGAGTACAAAAATCACCTAAGCGTCCATCCGCGCGTGTGTCCGTGCGTCCGTCCAACTTTTAAACGCCATATCTCCATAACGGTGCAAATAAAATTGTTTTCGGCGATTTTTGTAGATTTTGGCTTGTGTAGCGCATGGTCACAATGGAACATTTTTACGCGCGCCTTAGCCATCGTCTGGGCGTCCGTCCGTCCGTCCGTCACACTGCGGTATTGTGTCAAAACGACGCAAGCCAGGATCACAAAATCTTTACATTGTGTTGCCGCAAAGACTATAGTTTATCGTGGCAGAATTTTATGGGTCAGGGGGTTCCTTTCGAACAGAAGCGTGAAAGAAAGATACCGCTTAAAATTTGCTTATTTTACCGATGTTGGCTCGTATAGCGTGTAAACGGTTACAGATAGGCACAAACATGCTGCTCATTATAACAAGCACTGGTGACGAGCTTTATAAGAATGTCAACATCGATGACCTTGAATGACTTTGAACCTCTAAAATAAGCTGTTTTAGTGATTTTTTTTCGCGATTTCAGGCTGTGACACACATTTTAAAAGTGAATTGCGCCGAAATGGCTGGAGATAGACCAAGACAATCTGCGTACGAAATGTTCAGCATTAAGCGTAGATTTTACTTCTGCAAGTTCCGAGTTCCGACCCTAGGTTTACGGGGGGGGGGCGGCGCACGCGAGCGTCAAAGAAGGGTACTTCTAAAAGTGGTTATTTTACCGCCATTGGCTTGTGTAGCGTGAAAACGCTTGCAGATAGACGCAGACATGCTGTTTATCATAACGAGCACTAGTGACACGTTTTTAATATGTCAACGTCAATGACCTTGAATGACATTGAACTCCCAAAATAGGGGGTTTAGAGTTTTTTTTGCGATTTTTCGGCTGCGAGGCACACAAAGAGTATTGCGCAGAAATGGCTGGCAATAGACAAGGACAACCTGCAAACAGTAACTGCCAAGGCTTTCGCGCGTCTCATGAGCTTTGCTCAAATTACTTGTTAGTAAAGCGCTGGTGACGAATCAAATGGTCACGTGACTGACAACGTTAATTATTTAGTTATAATAATAGCGAAGTATGACAATAACATTGCTGCTGTACAATTTAAAATTAAACATTTTGATTTTTTTCTGTTAGTCCAAACAGCTCACTGATTACATGCATACGGACATATACTGTAAACTATCAAAATGTATTGGACAGACTCTTATCTTGTTTGCAACAATATTCAGCATACATAGTTGTATGAAAATATGCCACAAAACAGCCTTTTTAACCGACTACTTATACTATTCGTAACAGTTCTAGTCGTAAGTAAACTTTTATTTTTTGCACTTTGGTACACAAGAGCACTATTAGCGTACGTCGGTACCACGATGACGCAAACTTCGACGCAGCTGTCAACAACTACGAAGTAGACTCTACATCGTTTAGTCACAGACTGCTTAGTGACGTAACAGGGTCGCTGTCGTAACTGTGCTGCTAAATAACAGCTGCAGGTCGTTTGCTGCTGTTCAGTCCTCTTGTGCAGACCACTTCAGATCATTCTGTTATCCGCAGAATGACCAACGCTCGTATAATGCGGTGGCGAGCGCCGCGCAAAACTCAACGTACCAGGTACACCACACTCGGTCGCTAATTCTTCGCACTTCTAGAGCTCTGACTGCTGATCGACTGCCGTCGCGTACTCGCCGATCGCCGTCTGGTGCTGAAAATGCGTGACTAATAAACTTAATACGTTTTGTTGCCTGTAAAACAAAAGTCAGCACGTTGTTACGTGTCTTCCTGTGCTTTATACAAGTGAGCAATTATTAGTTCAACTCCCGACGTCTGATCTTTCAAAATGTCTAATCTACTTCTGCAGAAAATAATCACAACGTAGCTTATCTTCATATTTGCGCCGATTCTCAGTTTGTGACTCAGTACAAAATTTGCAATAAGGATAAAGTTCACTACAGATTTCACCACACTCAATTGAAGGGGTCGCTACACTGCTTTGTGAAATACCAATAATAATTGCTCCAAATTGCACTCAAAGCAAACCAAGCGTACTATTATAGCACTGCAGAAATGTGTCAGCGATAGATAAGCTGAGCTGAAAGACTGAGCCAACGAATCTGATCTCGTAGAGTCAAAATCGATGCAACCTAACTAGCTTCTCTCGTGACACTTGCTGCCCGTCGTATGTCAAGTCTCCAGCGGTTTATGTTTATGCCTATGCCTATATGGCACGCTAGCTTTTAGCACTGATAAAATTTTGAAAGGCAATGTAGCGACGCAATTACCCAACATGGTGTGATCAATAATTTTGTTATATCTTCTACATTTTTACGCGCGAAAGCAGCTACTGCTTTCAGCGCGTCTTAGCCATCGCAAATCTGTCCGTCTGTCTGTCTGTCCGTTCGTCCGTCTGTCACACGGGTGGATCCGTCAAAAACGGAGCAAGATAGGATCACCAAATTTTCACCGTAGGCTGCACGGAAGACTCTAGTTTCAGAAACCGTAAAGTTGTTCCATAAATTCGAAAGGAGTCACGCCGAACGAAGGCGCTATATGAGAGAGGGGTGGGCAAAATTTGCGACTTTTGGCCAATAAGTCGTTGTGTCTCAGTAACGGTGCGAGATAGGGCCTAGGTTACTGTTAATCACTAATAGGAAGTGGTACACTGGCTCGATTGGCGCCAAATTCAATGACCATGAATGACCCTAAGCGCCAAAATAAAGGGTTTTATGGATTTTTTGGTGATTTTGGGCTGCGACACAAGTCTATATCATTCATTAGGTGGCGCCACGTTACTATCGTTAGGCTATGCGATCCAGGTAAAGAATTTGGTATTTGTATTTTAACTTAGCGTAAACACCCCAATTTTCAGCTAAACTACGGTACTGAATTGAAACTGCTATGCGCTTTCGCGCGTTTCGTGAGCATTAGCTCAAATTACTTGTTAATAAACAAAAGACGCAACACTAGCATTGTTGTTGATTTTTTTGGTGTCTGTAACAGTGAAAACAGTGAACGAGTCAGTCAGTAAGGAACGGACAAGAGTTTGGTGTCTTTTTTATGACTTACGGTGTACTTATCGCATTGAAGAATAAACAGATACCATGGTGGTCACAGATGCTAGAAATTGCAGACTGCTTGCTTTATACAGGCACCGTGTTAGTCGTACCGTCGCAAATTTGTTTTTTTTTCCGCATTATTTTGTCGTTGACAATATTTGGCGCGCTTTTTGGCTCGACGGATGGCCCGTACCAAATTGGTGGTTCGGAAATGTAATGCGTGAGCCAAACAAAGTGACAATCTTTCCAGCAACTTCGATATTGTGGCAAAATACTGCTAAGGAACTAAGTTATTGTTATTTATTTTTTTGAACAGTTTTAACATTCGCTATTAATGAAGCCTACTGACATTATGTGCTCATTCACTTGAAACATTTTACAATTATTCTATCGGAGTATACCGCGATGTTTCTCTATACGCATATTGCAAACCAAACACCGTTTTTGTTAGTCAATCAAGTCATTGCGTCTAAGTTACAATTTATTCACATAAAAACAAACCTACCCAAAAGGTGTCACGTTTTAGAACACCTTGTAAGCGGTTAGGTTTTCGCTTTATTTGTCGTTCAAGCAGTGATCTCTGTGTGCAGCGGCTTAACTTTTCACATCTCACCTCGTTACTGCCAATAGTACTACTCTCGATATTTTCTTCCGCCGTGTTATTTATCTTTGCGAGTCAAGATAGCCTACTGTAGCTACGGTCCACTAACTATATCGAGTACGACATGGGTTAGAAATAAAGTGAAGGTTGTAGTTAGCCATAGTTATAGAGGACTTCATCCGTAGCGGACTCTTACCTGGCGCTTAGAACGTGCCTATTTTCTACTTCTGCGATTTCAGTTGGTCCGCCGCGCTACTGTGATGTCAGTGGCGTTCGGACTGGGGAAGAGGCAGAGAGGGAGCAATTGTTTTCCAACGTTAAAGGTATCCAAAACTACATCAAAATTTGGTTCAAAAAATCGTTATTTTGGCGAAATTTAAGGGTTAGAATGCCATTTTGACCATTCACGATATTGCGTTTATAGAATCTGCAACCGTCTATCGGATAATTGCAACTTCCTGCTTCTTACTTTTTAGCCCACGAAGCTGATGCTGTAACAATGTCACAGGTCGAGTTTCTGACTATCTGAGAATATTCTGCATAGTGTCTAATAGTATGGTAACCAATTCATCGGGGGCCTCAGCGTTGCGGTGATCCATTCGGTCGGCAACGAACGAGAGCTTTGCTTTACAACAGTACTGTTATAGCATAGGCTGCAAATAGTGACTGACGTTCAGAACATTATCGGAAATTGTTACCGCATCGCGAAGTGCATGAATCCCACTGGCCCCGATCGTGTCACGTGACGTACATCAAACCAGTGACCGGGCTGCACCGACCGCTTCTGCTTTTCATAGCCTTGCGTAAGGCTTGCCAGTCTAGTCGAAATAATATTTCAGCACGATAACTTCGGTTTAAGTTTAATTAGTGGTCCATTTGAGTGCTTTGTAGCCGTTTTGACAAAATCCGCTAAATGACAGTAGGCTACTGACTTGCGTTTATTGTGCAATAATATTTGTGCAGGAACTACCTAAACAAAATGAAAGAAGATAATGAGGAAAGAAAAAAGCGGGGGCCTATTTCGATATTTTATTTAGGGGCCTCGAATTTCTTGTGACGCAACTACTTGAACCGTGTCAGTAGAACACTGCGTGTAAATTTCTACGTCAATTGTGAACTGCATTATGATTGACAATCGAATCGATGCTTCACTCCGCTGAGTAGTTTGGTGGAGTACGGGAAAGCATGGGACGTGCGATCAAAAGGTCGTGGGTTCGATTCCCAGTCGGGTCGTTACTTGGATGGGTAACTGTACGCGAACCGGTGAACCATCTCGGTAAGCCATATAACCAACGACCAAGGTCAACTCAAGGTCAACTCAGTCTTTCATCTCTCCGAGTACCAGCCTGTGTGACTGACGTCAAAGTGGGTGCGTTCCTGTGTGTCGGATGGCAGGTAGCACCGTGTGTTCTGATATGGCAGGTGACGTTCTGTAACTCTGACGTTCTGTGAAAAGCTGTACACACTTTTGACTATGTAGGGTAAGGGCAGTTATCTGAATATGCAATAAAGGTAATCTGTAAAAGGAAAAATACTATACCGGTAATAACATCACATAGTTTTTGACCAAATGAGCAAACGTTAGGCTATAATGACTTAGACCTATTACTAAAATGATCGGTCTGCTGTTATGAAAATAAATGTATAATTTGTGCAGAATCATGCGCTATTACACAATGTTTACACTTCTTGATCCTAAAGATTTGCTCAGCTGTGCAAACATTTTGCGTACATTGAACTAACAGCAAGATCTATTTTTAGTATTCCAAGATATGCGGCCGTCACATATCTGAATCCGGCTCTCGTGCCGCCGCCCCTACAATAAAGTGAAAATAACGGTAAAATTTAGTTTTCATGTAACTCAACGCACTCAACGCACTTTTCGACGCAACTGACGCAAGCAGCACAAGAAAAGTAAGTAAGCAAGCAAAATATTACGCTACGAACGCAATGAACTCGAAAAATTAAGTGACGCAAGCGATACAACCACCACAACGCAAGAATAGAAGTGGTATCTGTTTTGTTGCGCTGCGTACTTTGCGTCCCTTGCGTGCGTTGTGGTGGACGAATAACGTTGCAGCCAGTCATAAGGTGTTTTACACGATCCAGCAAACGTCCAGCATCAGCACGTGTATTTTGAATACATTTGCTGGAAGTTTGCTGAACGTTTGCTGAATCATGTAAACACCCGATACGACCGGTAGCTTCTGTTGGAACATCCTTCACGCAATGATGCGTGCATACGGTCGCCGTGAGCTGCTGCAACAAGACATTATGAAGCCAGTCACCCGCGCTAGAAAGGCAGACTTTGGACTTCATCATTAGGCGAAGTCACTCCAGCGCGTGGTCTGTCGTCTGTCTTCTGTATACTCGTGCATACCGCTTAAACAATTCGTTCGACGGGTATACATGGCGTTTGACAGGTAAGCCTACACTTGTAAGGTCCAAGGACTCCCAGGGAAAAGGAAGATTTAAGGTAAACCGGACTAATGAAAAATGCATTGCAAATTGCTGCTGCCACTTAGCGGATAGAAATGAGAAGTTGCGTGGGCCGGCGAGAGCGATTTCACTTTTTCAAATTACTTTGGACTTGTTTCGATTTACTGTAGATTAACTTGCTGTAGCCCACAACAAGTTGTTTAACTTGCTGTACGACTCGCTACTTTTTGACGAAGACATACAGCTTTTTGTGGATTTTTTTGTGTACTTGCTGTGAAATTTTATGACATCAAGAATGCCACCATAGCTAATCGTTCTGTTTCTGCCGAAAGTAGTCTCTGCCAATTTGCCGTGTAAACATAATACCGTGTTTAAACAGCAGCATGACGACAACCCATTTAATGACGGAGGCAAATCAAACAATGTCGCCATATATCAGTCGATCAATCAATCAATGGAAACACAGATGTATAACGTCATAAGTCGCGAGCGGATCAGATGCGCAATGCGTATGCCGGTCACCGTCTGTCGCATCTTGCCGACTGTGTTGCTGCTGCTGCTGTTGCTAGAGTTATATCAGCACATCAGCAGCAGCAGCAGCAGCAATAGTAGCTGTACCGTGTCGTTCGGTACGTCCCACAGTCACCAGTGCGCGACCAACCCCGCTGCGTGTGGTTTGGTCATAGTCCGTCGCACGCGGGCTCGAGAACCCCAACCACCTAGGAGCTCAATGCGTTGTCGGTTGGAGTCAGTAAGCGAGGACGCGGTACGATAATACTACTCCAGGCAGTGCAGTGTCGAACTTGAACCACGCTGAAATCGCATAGACCACACCGTCGTTTGCTGCGTGACGCACGACTGCAGCCGAGAGTTGCGAAAACAGTACCGGCGCAAGCTGAGTGTTGTCTGAGTCTATTGAAAAACGCGGCGTTCGCCCCCCCCCCCACGACGTATAGCAGAACCCACACGACGTTGAGACGTCATCAAAATGCCGCACTCGATCGTTTACATCAACGAATCCGACGTCAAATTTGAGCTCACCGATTCCCTGACGCCGTCCTGCGCCGACGATCCAGCCATCATGGTTCAAGAATGTCCGTGTGCCTCTTTTAATAGCAACAACAGCAGCTGTAACTCGACTTCCGCCGAAAACACGTCATCGCTGTCGTCACAGGTGACGTCACAGAGTACGCAGTCTGTGACCTGATGACGTCAGCATTGTCTCAAGTTCCACTAGAAACACGTCATCGGTGACGTTGGAGCAGGCGGCGTGCGACACGACCCAGTACGCGCTCGGTTGGCAGTTCCAACTGATCTACGTCGTCGCGTTTGTCTTCATCGTCGTCGTAGCTACCGGCGGCAATGCGATCGTCCCTGGCCACTCTGATCTATCTCTGAGACCTACGTGAGGTGATTGGTGTCAACTGAGTCGTTTCGGATATGCAGCCAGTCTCTTTCATCAGTGCATGGGGTTATATCGGTAGATACGATCCACAGACACAGGGTCTTCAGTGGAGGAATTACTTGAGTAAACTCCTTCATTACTGACAACCTAACAGCTTTTCTTCCTGGCTCTGATCTGCTTGTGTTGTCTTCTGAATCGTTTCTAATGTAAGGACAATTTCCACCAGTGCATGGGGTTACACTGACGACTCGTCGTGCATCTGTAAACCTGACACTCAATCTATGTGGGTGGCAATGCGATCGTCATCTGGGTGGTCGTTGCGCACAAACGCATGCGTACCGTCATCAACTATTTCCTGGTAAACTTGGCCGTCGCCGACGCGCTCATCTCTGTTCTGAACACGCTGTTCAACTTTGTCTATATGATCAACAACAACTGGCCGTTCGGTCGCGGCTATTGTCGCTTCGCTCAGTTCATTGCTCCGTGCACGATCTCCGCAAGCGTTTTCACCTTCATGGCCATCGCCATCGACAGGTGCGATGGAGATGTACAACTTTTTTCATTAGCTAACAGAATGTCACGAATACGCTGATATTTTGATCTATATTTACAATTGAAGTGTCCGAAATCGCGCCAAATTTTGAACGTTTTTGCCGTTTTACATTTTAAGGGTGCGCCCTCAAATGTTGAACAAATTTTTTATACTTGCCTCACAACACGTTATGTAAAAAGTTTCGTGAGGTTACTCGCGCTGACTCCAAAGTGAACAACAAATCGAGGTAACATTGAGTTTTGCCCAAACTACATTAACTAGACCTCAAACAACAAACAGCAAATCGTGCAACAAATTGCATGGCCTTTCGTACAAAACAAATCGGAGTGATGAAGTTTCAGAAGTTCGGGCCAGTATGTTTGCGGAAGAAATTAGCAAGGACTCGCGATAGGCGCCGTAAGCGCGCGCTTACTACTGCTGCGGTTTCTTACAGATTGAGTAAGTCAGTAAGTATGTAAGCCCTTTGTTACACATATTAATGATAGAGCCTAATGCTACATGCACATGTTCGCAGTAAAACGCGAGATATATAAACACACAAAAATGTAACACAATGAAACAAGTACATAACGTGAACACAGCAAAGCAGTGAAATAATCTACAACGTAAACTAGATATAGCCTAATATTATAAAAAGCTTGAACAATACAATTCTTTTTGTTAAAGTCGTATTTATAACGGATGGCAGTGTAAACTCATGTGCTTAAGTGATCATCTAGAACAAGTTTGAATTTGTGAAAAATGTAGATTTTTCACAGATTGATTTATTCTTTTAATAACACTTATAATATATACGCTATTCAAAACGTGTTTTTAAACAGCAGCGATTTTATGAAAGCAAAGCATCGCAGCGAACAGATATTCTGGTTTTATCGCACTATTGGCGCCGCTTAAGTCGAATTGCGTCCTCTGTCTGCGGAGCCATGCAAAACAGCTACCATACTTCATAAATAGCAAAAAATTGCCCGACGTCCGTCATTTACTGCATAACCAATGATTTTGTAGACGTAACGCTTACACCAAGAAGCGAAGTACGGAACTGCTAACGACTGTTTTTGCACAGAAATAAATTCAGTTAGCTTTTTTTTCTGTATTTGTTTTATGGTAACTAAGACCAGCGGAGCATTATGCAGTCAGTGGTGTCATTTTCCACGTTATGGTTAATTATCTGTCCTATTGCTATAGCACAGCAAGGGACAGATTATAAAATCACTTGCGTTTTTCTGTCATTTTGTCTTACGGCCTACGGCCGCAATTTTGATTCGATTTTGATGAAATTTTGCACAGTGATTCGGGGCCCGAAAAGTAAGATCGAGTTTGTTTGGGATAAAAAATCTCATAACTTTTTTCTTATTTTATCCCAATTTTATTGTTGAATATATTGTGTCCCGAAAAAATAAGACCCTAAATATTTTGCAATAACAAGAAAAAATCTGCATCGTGTTGATTGGTAATTTACACACATAAAATAAAATGGCATCTTTATTCTCAACACTACAGCGTAGTTTTGCAAAAAAATGACTGTGTTTTGTCTCTTCGGACACGCCGACTTTTAAATTTTAACACAATTAACACTGCCAACCTTGAGAGCTTTCATACATGGTTAATGTCGTTAAAAACAGTCAAACTGTTCAAATTAGATGTTCAGTGTCTCCTTTTCGCACGGATAAATTTAGGCAGTCGATCACGACACAGATTCATTGCACTGTCAATAATGTTCTGATCAAAGCGACGAAACTCTTCTGTTAGTCGTTCTTTCAGAATCTACAACGCGATTAACGTTCTCGTTGTGGGCTAGGCTTATAGTAAGCTACGCGCAGTGCGCCGTCGACCACTGCCGCTTTTGAAATCAGAAGTTTTATGGAAGCAAGAGATAAATTATTTTTTCAGAACATTAGCCACTACTTTTCTAGCACAGTATGTATTGTTTAAACTTTCAGTATTTTGGTTAGCCCGCGATCTTCGTTTTACACTACTTTCAAGTCATGTTGGAAAGGCAGATCTGCGACAACACTTAAAAAATAATCTTTTAAAACAGAACGACGGATGCTTGTTAAATTTTGCGTTCATGCACAAACGAATGGCTGATTGTTGTGTGTGTGTGTAATTTTTATTTGATTTTATGCATGCCTATTGTTGTTATTTCAAGATATTTAGAATTCACTTTTTCTGGATACATTGCATAATCGTTGTAGCGGTGGCGACAAAAGCTGCCAGTAAAAGTTGATGATCGTGCATCCGAGCAAAGTTGGAATATTTGTGATAACTTCTGACATTGAGTGCTCTTTTGCGGCGTTAAACGAAAAAAAATATCTTTGCGCTTGCCTGCATCTTACAGTCATTTGATATATTCATTAAAACAGGGCCGGGCTTTATGTTTGTTTTTGTATATGCCTAGGTATTCACGTCATTTCCTGTCCCATGTTTACATGTACCAGTATGAGAATTGCAGGGTAGGCCAAAAATGTATACTGCTTTAGCGTTGATAAATGATAATTTAGCGACTGTTCTTGATAGAAAGACGTGTGATAATTATGTCGAATGTTTTGGAATTTAACGTAAAAACAGTGCAGAACTTGCATAGCAGCCCGTTTAAATATTTTTCGTTCAATATTTATAAATTTTTCAACACTACTAAAGTTATACTGAATCTGGCAATAACATAGATGTGGAGCGATAATAACTTGACGACTGTTACCAATAGAAAAAAGGGAGTAATACATTTAAAGCTTTGAAATATTTTTTGCCTAAATTAGCTAACACGTTTTATAGTTATGCGCAATTATCTGACATTGGCTCGATTAATTTTGGCCCACCCGGTATAAGTTTACAAGTCATTCCGTCTTTTGCGTTTACTGGTCGCTATACAGTCTAGCTGTTTTATTAGAACTTTATCGCAGCGCACAGTTCCTAGAAAAGTTTCATAACTGACTGTACTGAAAGGTTCCATAACCTAGAGCCCTAAACTGGTTCCAAATAATTACCAAGGCATTGAACCGTAATGGGAGAGTGTAACGGAAGTCCCACATGTGCAATATAAAACTGCAGTAAAACATTTGGATGCGCGCTTGCCGTCGACTTCGTTTATCTGAGAGTATTATAGTCTACAGGCCTGTCAAGTCACTCGCACGAAGCTGGTGAAATGCACAATTTAACCTCGTCACCCGCGCAAAGTCAATTATTACCCGCCGACAGTGAATGTCTCTCATAGACTATCT
>Ga0209454_1001503_pt1 | contig 14700 bp, 10 predicted proteins | sample WorMetHERISLAND1_2_FD_187400 | JGI IMG/M metagenome (GOLD analysis project Ga0209454, IMG submission 187400) | Marine gutless worms symbiont microbial communities from Max Planck institute for Marine Microbiology, Germany - Olavius geniculatus... | ecosystem: Host-associated > Annelida >...
GTGCGAGATAGGGCTTAGGTTACTATTAATCACTAATAGAAAGTTGTACACTGGCTCTCGATTGGCGCCGAATTCAATGACCATAAATGACCTTGAACGCCAAAATAGGGAGTTTTATGGATTTTTTGGCGATTTCGGGCTGAGACACAAGTCTATATCATTCACAAGGTGGCGCCACGGAACTATCGTTATGCGATCCAGATAGAGAATTTGGTATCTGTATATTAACTTAGCGTGAACACCCCAATTTTCAGCTAAACTGCTGAGCCGGAACTGCTATAGGCTTTCGCGCGTTTTGTGAGCATTATCTCAAATTTCTTGTTTTCCTTGCGCACGGCTACAGACCAGCCCGTTCGGCCCCGTTGGACCGACCGACGCCGCTAATGGCTTAAACGAAACGTCCTGACGCCGGACACATTCTTCATACGTTTACTATTAAAATGTTTAAAATTTACCCCTTTTATGCCCCCATGTTCAAAAATTTGCATTCTGGTCTATAAAGACTTCAAAGCGGTATAACTCGGTCCCCGTAAAAGATAGTTGTGCGCTGTTTGCACTTACCCCCCCCCATTTTCGTGGTCGGGCAATCTAACGGTGTCATTTAAATGTGCCCCTAACGATCCCTGGTGCCATAGCAACCATTCAAAAGTTGCAAAATTTTGCATTACAGCCAATGGAGAGTTTAAAGCGGTATAACTCGATCCCGTAAGAGATAATTGCGCGCTGTTTGCACCTACCCTCCTCCCCCTATTTTCGGACCCGGGCTATCGAATGCTCTGATGACAGATAGATCTAAAAGGCCTTGAAATGATGTTTTAATTTACTCCTAGTATCTTAGTAAATACTATTTTGTTTTTGCCATCGCCGAAGAATCGGTGGAGGTTATCTTTCTGGATCTAAAATGTGTGCAAAATAACTTTGTTCACCACACAAAATCGGACTTTAAAAACCTGGACGTGTTTTCAAAATCCGAATAAACTTGGTACTTAAGTTTAAATGTCGAAATCTAACTGAGTTTTAAAGACTACTCTAAAAATCGCTGCTGTCGAATTTTGTCATTATGATTATGAGGTTTCACGTTTGCGAAAAGTGCCGATTACATTGTGTCGTTGTAGAACCTTATGCGTGAAACAGTCACTGATGCAATTCAGTCACGGTTCGAACTATTATTCTGTAGAGAAAGATATCGAGAGAGGGCGCGCGTTTGTCGCACGGTGTGGAAGACAATGATTTTGTTGCTGTGAACGCTTAGATACACGGCACAAGTCATCGTCATTCGCTGCCGAGGGTAGGAGGCTGAGTTGACCTGACTAGCAGTAGTACTTCAATACACGGCACAAGTCATCGTCTGCCAACACTGTGGCAAGCAGTCAGCGAACAGCGTCGTTGTCGTCATTCTGTCTGTTTGTTATACAGGGTGGGCCAAAAAACTGGCACAGTGTTTTTATACGCCAATAACTTCATCAAAAATTAACCGATTTTCAAAATTCTTTCTCTGTCAAATCAGGAGAAAAATTGTAGTAACACTAGGACTAAAAATCTCACCACATCTCAAGTGTGTCGCTACACTACCTAATAAAATATCGGCGTCTTTAAAGCGACAATTGAAAACAATACGATATTTGTAACAACACACAATATTGTAAGAAATTAACAACACGAAACCATCTGTTTATTGTCTCAGTTACTGTCCAAAGTAACTGCAACATCTTACACTTTTCACATCAAATGTTCAATGCGTCCGCCGGACGATGCACTCAAGCCGGCGACGCCACTGACCAATGGCGCGATTAACTAAACGCTGCGACAGTTTGCCCCACTCAGTGACGATCGCTTGCTTCAACTAGGCCTAGTTGACTGTCATGAATCGTCAACATTGATAGACCATCTGTTGATGGGCCCCCCAAACAGCATAATCGACCGGATTTAAGTCTGGGCTGTTTGGGGGCCTCGCGTCAGGCTCGATCAACGTTGATCAGGCAATTGATCAGTGTCTTCGCCGGCTTGAGTCTGACATTTCACAAGGTAGTGTAGCGACACATATGAGGTGTGGTGGGATGTTCAGTGATAGTGTTACAAAGAATGTTTCGCTGATTCCGACTGTGAAAGAACTTAAAAAATTGGTTAACAATTGACGAAGTTATTGGCATATAAACGCATTGTGCCAGTTTTATTTAGCCCACCCTGTACGCAATGTTCCAAAATGGAAGTCGACAAACTTTCGGCAATAACTTTTCTCAAATCTTTAACGATTTTCGTTATTCTTTTACTGCTGAAAAAACGATAAATTTTTCAACAAAAAGCCCAGCTGTCGCTAGGATAGCCGATCGTACTAGTTGTCAGTGACTTTCAAGGTTATCCGAGATCGATAATTTTCATTTTATCTGAAAGGGCGTATGCGACTTCCTATTAGTGATTAATAGTAACCTTAGCCGTATCTTTCGCCGTTTCCGAAATGGGTGGCAACTTTTCCGCTGAAAAACGCACATTTTTACCGCCTTTCCATTCAACCCCGAATTTGAAAATGTTTCCTTGCACTAGATCGTTGGAAGTTTGCATGCCAAGGTTTATGCCATAAAGCTAATTATTCGTGTAAAAGTTTTCCCTTACGACCTACCGATTAGCCACAATACATCCGTGACAGACGATCCGTGACAGAAGGACAGACATACAGACGTACGGACGACAACTGTAGGCCCCCTACTAATAGCTCCATCCTTACTTAAGTACGGTCGGCTAACAAAATCGCGTAATATTTTCCACCACATCTTAAGTATGTTTTCGCGCTATCTTAAGAAAGTTCACAGTTTAAATGCGACGAACACCGACCAGAGCATCATTGATAGTGCAAAATGACGAGTGGCGCAAGCGTCTTCGCGCTTGCGTGCAGGCAAACGGCAAACATCTTGAGCAATATTAATGCTGAAGAAAACAACACGCTTATCTCCTTTCAACCGTATGACAACATAAACGTTTCCTTTTTTGTCAAATACAATACGCTTTTTAATTTTTCTGTTGTAATTTGCAATAAATTGAAACTATTAAATTTCCCAAGGTAGTGCGCGAACATACTTAGCCTAAAAATGGTGAAAAGTATTAGGCGATTGTGTTGGAAATTTTATGCTCCATGGTTCCTTGGCCTATTGCTCTGAAGAATTCATTTTCCCTGACTTTCCAAGATAAAATGAATCGTTTTCCCCGACTAATTTGTTGACGCGAAATACGAATAAAACAACAGTAGTTCAGCAAATGCGTGACATGTTGTAAAATACTGTAACAAGAAGTCACCGGATCGGGACGTAAGAAGCATAATAAGAATTTCTGCTAAGTAGGCTATGCAAGTAAACAAATGCAAGTGTTTGTCGCTTTGAAGAAATGTTTGTGCAACTCTGTAAACTTTTGCACCTTGGTACATTTTACATTGCCTGACTTTACCTGACCCACTGAGATTTCCCTGACCTTCCATGACCGTAGGAACAATGATTCTTTTTTGTTAAGCCGTCTTCGAAGTTGAGGACTGTTTGAGCACCTTATACCGGGTGTACTCGTAGAGATGTGTAGGCTATACGGTATCTATGTGCAGAGTTCCGACTTGCGACTTGTTTCAGTTTCTCAGAAGAAAAAAACTTAGGCCTATCCGTTGCTTCTAATCGCCTGCAGTCCGCCAATTAGCGCAATCTGACACCAACAGAGCTTCCGGAAGACGGAAGTGATTGCACAGAACATTTGCAAATGTTTTTAGAAAAACTTTTTTCATGCAATCAACAGGTGAGATTGTGACACTGTCAGTTTATCACTATCCGTGCGGTTATCTCGTCAGCGACGCTGAAATACTCGAGCAAAACGACTCTTTTTCAAGTTTTTAATCACAAAAACGCCGAAACAAAACAGCAGTCACCTAATGCACAACGAACGGCAAAGAAATCAGAACAAGTTGACAAACACCCTACTCACTCACTCACTCACTCACTCACTCAGAAACAGTTTCAAAAGTCTCTCAGGCAAACATCCAATGTTGATACGACGGAATGTTCATCATTATCATCACCATCAGCAGCAATTGTACAAAAATATAAACGTCAGCCCAACACAAGATTGCAAGAACAAGGCTAATTACTGCCCGCGGTAGAAGCAGTAGCGTGCTGCGATATACAAAACGACAAAAATAAAACCAAATAAACTGGAAATTTCATTTACTTTCCATTAGTTCGGTTTAAATCTGTCACTATGAACACTCCTTAACAGTTCAAAACGTCCACAGCCCTAGTTACTGCAAAAATGTAACAGGGCAGGCCTACAACACATTACTGGCACTTAATTAATTTTCCCGATTCAGCCCAACTGGCCTTTAAATTTCACCAATTTCGGGAAATTCGAACAACATGCATGAAAGAGCATTGTATCCTTGGCAGACAATTGAAAAATATATAAAAAATTGCACGTTGTTTAGCAACATGTATTAAACATAGTCTGTACAATTACAAAAAGAAACAGACGGACGGACAGACAGACAGGCAGTAACACTAACAGCCTGCTGATATCACTTAGGACGGAATGTACCGTATAAACACAATGATAATCATAGCATTGTCAGAATATCCCGATGTAGCTTCTGATTAAAAAAATAAAGCAACAAACGGTGAAGGGATCAGCGTACGATGAACGCAGAAAAATGTCATTTCAGCAACGAGGCCTAAACCAATGCAACAACATTATTTTCCAGTAAAAAAATCCATCAAAATGTAGAAAAAGCGACTGATTACAGTGCAGTTTAATCACTGAAGCTTCAGTCAACTTAACTATAGATAGTGAACATATTTACACTATGAAAGAATAACAAAATATTAAAAAAACACTCGCCCGCTTCAAATGGCCATTCTGCCACCAAACTTTGGCCACAATAAAAATGTTCTTTTATCATTTTGGGGGGGGCACAAAGACAGTAAAAACCAAAAAAAAACTTTTTGTGACACAAAATTTTCGGAAAAAGCTGCTTCAAATTATTTAGGCTGTAAACCTACACTGTCTCTTACTTACCTGATTCACAGAAATTTTGATAAGAGAAAGTTAAAGTTTAAATAATTAAGCGCTACAATAACCTTAACTAACCTCAACAAAAAATCCATACTGTCACACATTTACAGCAAAAAACACAGTAATTGCATGAAAATTAGGCACAGGCTTGCAAAAGTTTTCAAAACATGCACAACCAACTATAATGCAAATAATCATCCGTTAATACTGTGACGGAACAAATTAGATGCATCCTTTTACTGGCACACCCTGTATACAAAAATCAGCATGCAAACTAAACTAAAAACGATCATTACAATCACAACTGTCATTACTTGGCCTCTGGCTATATGTGACATACAAAAACAGCTGAAAAAATGTTGCAAGTGTACGCAAAATTATTGCAGAAACATTAAAATTTGTACCGCAAGTCAGTTTGAACAAATAACTGCAAAATGTACAATCAAAACGAATACAAAAACATCGCAGCATATAAGATGTCTCAAAACAAGCAACCGAATGAAACATGTTGCAACAATAACAGGATGCTGGAACAAAAACAAAAAACAGTCTCCGCAACTGGTTGCAGAAACAGTTTACTCTGGCAAACGTATCACGAAACACACGAAAATGGTTCTGCATCTTCTTTGGATCAGAAGCGAAAAAAACACCTAAACAATACTGCAGAGTTGTATGAGATGGAAACTGAACAGCTAAGAGACATCCAGAACGGTCTGGTTTTTGAGACAATCATATGTACACCAATCAGCGTTCCCACACTTCCGCCGACAAAAAATTCCAAGACTTTTCCCGGACTTCTGAGAAACGTCGGAACGTTTTCCAGGACCTTCTTGTAGCCCGCCAGCATTTAAATACAAATACAAACAAACAGCAGTTACTGAATGTACACAGAAAGTGTAATTTAATGCACAAAGTTCTTTATAAGGCAGACGGAACGACAAATGCTTCAAAATTTATTTCATATCTGTAGTTCAGGAAGTAAGTGGTACCCTAGTGCTACACGTTGTTTATTCTGAACCCACAGTAAATTAATCCACTATCGTAGACTTTCATCCTTTGGTAAGTTCAGTAAGTAAGTGGTACCCTAGTGCTATATGTTGCAGTAAATTAATGAACTATCCTGGACTTTCATCCTTCGGGACTTTCCATCACCTGGAAAATCAAAGAAAAAATCAAATCCGGGACTTTCCGGAATGAATGCAAACCCTGACTGACAGAGAGATTGAATACAAAATGCAGTGATGCAAACAAAATGAAAATAAATGCAAATTAATCAACGGCAAGAAAATTGGCATGCGGAAATTCAAAACATCACATATTTGCTCATTAAAGGCAGATACATTTGTACATCAATATTTACAGTAATTCTACCAAAAATGCATCAACACTGAACGAACAATACACTGTGCCACACAACTGACTAAATGCACAAAGCATTGCAACGTACGTACACCCTATACATTAAAACACCGCTGAAACAGTTGTCTGCAACAGTTTCACAGACTAGTAATCACACAGAAAGGCAACTCCAGCAGTACTTTAACCAAGCATTTAATAAAAAAAACTATCAAAAACTAGAAAAAAGTTGATTGCTGATCTCCAAAAGTAGACTCTTTATGACAGAACTTATACAAAAGCAGAAAGGCAGATAGACGAAATAATGGCAGAACAATAACAGAAGAGAAAAACACAGGGTTCCCACTCTTACTGACAAAAATCCAGGACTTTTCCAAAACTTTCCCAGACCCCCATGAAAAATTTTCCAGGACCTTTTCGTAATCCACGTTTGTTTGAATATAACAAATAAACTAAGTATTCAAGCAACCGAAGCAAGCCGAAAAATCTTTAAACTGTTATATGCAGTGTTTAAGTAAGCTACAGTCAACACAAACTGGGTGATATACTATTGTTGCTCGTTTTCCATTTGAGCCCATGAAAAAACGGGTGATTTTTAAGGATATTTTTCCAGGACCTTCCAGTATAATGAGCTTTAATTTTCAGAACTTTCCAGGACGAAAGTAATTTTCCAGGACTTTCCAGGAAGCGTGGAAACCCTGAAAACTATCACTGATTGTTAGTCGATAAAACCGACTGATCGCACACCGGAAACGGCAAATACTGCTATAACTACTGGCGCTGCAATGACTGATACACAGCAGATTACACAGCACACAAAGCCTATCAGAGACTAAACTAGAAGCTCTCTCAAGCATCCAACAAGATCGGTCCTGCCACCAGGCAAACGCAACCCGATGCCCATCTCCTACTGGCGAACAATCCTGAACTGCAATCCAAAATCCACAGAATATCCCAATCGCCACCAGAATCTAACTACTCCCTTCCAGAGCCATGTGCAACTATTGAAAAATTTCGTCCAGATCTGTTAAGGCTTTCTCTTGGTTATCCCGGATACAAACAAAAGGGCAGAAACATAATTTTTTTGGCAACAGATCAAAACAAAAGAGTGAACAAACGGATACAGGTGTGATGCGAAAACAAGAGATCAACCAGTAGTCACTGCTCATGGTGGGCAAAAACTAGCACAAAACAGTCTCGTGAAACAGTTTCATGAAACAGTTTCAATCGATTCATCAAACACCAATAGCTGAAAATGCATCAGCTACGTTTCAACATAATAACCACTAGGATGAGAGGCACAATTGATAAGGGGACTTTATAACTGCCCCCTGGGCGTGCAATACTGGAAAATTTGATCTGAAAATGTGTTAAAAACTAGTTTTTCGACACACCATGAGCAACAAATGCTAATAACTTCTCCAACGAATTTCTGCAGAAGTATATCCAGGCCCCCTTTTCAGGTATCAAGATTTAACAAAAAAGCCTACCTAATGCAAAGGAAACGCATGACAGCAGTGCATGTATAAAGGCCCACTGAGCACTGGGGTGTTCATGCTAAGTTAATATACAAATACCAAAATCTCCATCTGCATTGCATAACGAGTTAGTTGTGTGGCGACATCTTGCGAACACTAAAGTTGTGTCGCAGCCAAAAAACGCCAAAAAATCCATAAAACCACCTATTTTAGCGTTCAAGGTCATCCAAGGTCATTGCTCTGGGTGCCAATCAAAAGCCTATGTACGACTTCCTATTAGTGATTAATAGTAACCTAGGCCCTATCTCGCACCATTTCTGAGATACAGTGACTTATTGGCTCAAAATCGTAAAATTTTCCTACCCCTCTTATTTTGCGCCCTTGCTAGGGGTGATCCCTTTCGAATTTATGGATAAGCTTTACAGTTCCTGAAACTAGAGTCTTCCTGGCAGCCGACAGTGAAAATTTGGTAATCCTAGCTTGCACCGTTTTCGACTGGTAAACCCGTGCGACGGACGGAGGGACAGAATTGCGATGGCTAAGACGCACTATAGCAGTACCTGCTGTTGCACATAAAAATAAACTTATGCAAAAGCACACCCAGGGACCCCATTTCATAACAGCCCCTGACAAAGATAACAGAAATAAGGAACAACCAATATTGCATCAGAAATGGAGTATTAATTGCATGCAATAGTCTAATAGTGTGTGGCTCGGTAGTCTAATGGTAACGTGTCGGAATTGTAATCCTAAGGTCACTCAGGGGGCGCAGGTTCGAATACGCACCGGGACACTGCTGGGTAACGTTCTTAGTCAAGTTGTTCACACACGTGTGCCTCCGTCACCAAGCAGTATAATTTGGTACCGGCTTCACTGCTAGGACGTAAACAGGCACACCACGCGATACACTGGCCCCGTATCCGAGGTCTCGCAATGTAAAAACTGTTGTCTGGCTGAGGGCCTTAGGAAACGGAGATCAGCGCCGCATTATGGGCCGTAAGGCTCGAGAAGGACTTCACTTTACAATAGTCTAGAATGTTTCAAACGCCAATTCAATCACAAATTAGCACAATAATCACCTCAAAACTACGATAATTATCAGCAGTTAGCATAGAGACAATGCAGACTAGTACAAAATGCCAGTATTATTACCCAGTCTAAAGCTGATGCAAATGCAAGTTATCAGAAAATGCAGTAAAACTTTTAAAAAATTTCCATGCTTCCAGTTGCCGTCTGTCCCAAGAATATAACTGTGTCCCCAAAATTTTCTTTGGATCTCCAAAAATATTGTGCTGTTTTTAGTTTGCTTTCAAAGTCTTACTGAAAAAAAACTGTTCGCATCCAGTCTGTTATGCCTCAGTGTCTTTACTCTGCAGGGCACGGCAAAAAAAGTAGCCACCTAAAGTTTTTCGCCATTTTCTCAGCAACCGTTTGGGATTTTAATTTGGAATTTTACAGCTTTATCTGCTGAAACCTTCTACATCTAACTGCCAAGTAAAGCGTGACTGTGTTGAAAAATGACAAAGTTATAGACTTTTTAGCGGTTGTTGCGAAAACAGCAAAAAACTTTAGGGGGCTACTTCTTTGATGCACCCTGCAGCTTTCATGGCTACTATGCAGTGTGTGACTTTGTTGTGTAAACATTCAACAACACGCAATAATATAAAAATTAAAATATAAAAAATCCGATCCTCCCTCCTGTCCCTACTTTTTGCCAGCTGCAACCGGAAGCAAAGAAATTTTTTAGGCTGTACCATACACATGTACCAAGTCTAAGGCTGCATTCACATAAACACGAGTACGAGTCCGGCATTGTATTGTTCATCGTTAGAGATGTGCGGTTTGTAAAAATAGTAACTTTGTAGTGAAATATTGTTGTTTAATGGCAAATCATTTCCTCGATTCGATTTCACTACGAATGTTCAATATGGCCAACATGCATTAAGTTATGTGCTTGTACAAGTGACCGTGAACGTTCCACTCGTATGAATGAAGCTTCTACGGGCCATAAACGGAAACCCAGACCCTTACTCGTACTTGTGTCTATGTGACCGCAGCCTAAGGATGGTGCAACACAAGCAAGTAAAAGTCATTATTTCACACGAAATAGTGGGCATAAAAAACAAAATGCCATCATTAATCATACGGTATAAAGCTAGCAAAACAGAAGCTCAAAAGTCAGCCGAACTGTCAATTATTACCAGCAAAAATTACACTGAATCATCCACAATGGAACAAATCCACACATCCTGGCCTGCTAAGCACAGAATTTGCACCAAAAAAGCACAAAATATTAACAAATAAGCACACCAAAATGGAAGCAATTATGAAACAAACTATCGAATTATCATCAGCAGATGTTGACATAAAATGACTGCACACACAAAAAAAACAAAAGAAATTAACACATCCTGCCATGCTAAATCACACAAAAGTTGCACCAGAGATAATGCAAAAACAATTTCATGAAACAATTGCACGAGTAACAAAATAGTTTCACAAAACAGTTGCAACAAATACCACACTGTTAACTAAAAACATAACAAGAAAAACATCGCCAAGTTCTGACTGGGAATGTGATTTGAAAAACGTTTCAAAGACACTAGGTACAGAAGATGAAGCATACTTCCATGAAACAGTTTCAACGAAAACAATTACAGAAAGATAACCGACACTGTCAGTTGCTGGCATGAACGACGAAATACAAAAAAAAACTGGCAAAAAATACTGAATAATCGTAACAAAAACAGCAGACTACCACGGAGCTGGAAAGATGCACAAGCGGTTTGTGAGAACACTTCATGAACCAACATCAGCCCCAAATCATCACCAAAACACCACAATGTCTGGAGTGAATAAACTGACTAACTGATGAGGGACGTCTGTCATCCGCGACTAGTATGAAATTCAATAAAAATACCGCTTCATGACAAAAATTCTGAACTATAATAGAGTACTGAATGCTCAAAGGTAATGATGGAACACAGAACACATCGTCAACCCCGAAAACTCATAACCATCATGTCTGGGGTGGCATAAACTGACCGACAGTTGAAGAAAACAAGTTATCTCTAGTAGGGATGGACGGAAGTAAAAAAATACTGCATTGGAACAAGAAAAAAATGAACAGCAACGAGTAGAAAATGCTCAATGTTGACTGAGAACACTTCACGGATGACTGATATCATCAACCATCGTGTCTGGAGTGGTATAAATTGAAGGATTGAGTCATCGGCGGTAAGGATGGAAGGAGGCTGAGATGCTGTTAGCGTGATTGTTTGCCAGACGACTGAACGACACGTAACCAGCGTCAACGCCACCTACAACAACAACTACATGTTACTACTACACCCTGCGTCACTACAACACTCTACTACTACTACTACTACTGGCCTATGTAGCCGGACAACTGAATGACATGAAATCGGCATCAGCGCCACCTGCAACTACTAAAGGGTGAACCAAAAAAAGTGACCTATTTCGACAGCATATATAACCATTGTCAGTTTTTTTGGCAGCTGATCGATCGCTGGAGTCAATGTGTCCAGAATCAGCTGAGCCCAGCATTCGATTAGCACACGTTTTAGCTGGTCAGTTACTGAAATTTTGTGGCCTTGATATCTGTTGCAATGCCCCCACACCGAATAATTCACAAGATAACATCCAGACTACTTTGCAGCAAGTTTTTGAGTTCAGTGAACTCGGGCACATGGGAGCGCAGGCGAATGCTTAATTTCAGGGGAGATAATTTCTCCAAATCAAGCAAAGAATATTTAAATGCACTGCTGCGCAAGTCTGCCACTTTTTCCCTACAGTATTCTAGAGATGACTGATATCATCAACCATTGTGTCTGGAGTGGTATAAATTGTATTCCAAAAAATTCTGATATAACACGCACATTCCTACCACTGACCGTGCTGAGTTGGCAACATTCAAACGAACGCAAGCGGTGGACGTTGACACCGCTTGCCAACAGCGCGCTCAGTAACCGCTAACACAGAGCGCCTCACTCGATGCTGATGCGTCATTTCAGTTCGTAGACACACAATATTAAATGGAATATCATAACTGTTATATACTTAACAAATTTTTAATAATTTTGTGGTTTCAATGATTGTCTGAGCCGATGCATGCGCTAATTCACTGTTGTGAATGGCCAAACTACAACTTCTGCATTTTGCAAGGCAGTGTAGCGATGGTATTAAGGTGAGGTGGGCTAAACTTTGCGATGTTAGGTGGCAAAAATTATCAAAATTGGCCAGTCTTTCACGGAGTTATTCAATAATAAAAACCAAGAGTTCCCGTAGTTATGAATCACTGTGTAGTAATGCTACAACAACCCCTATTACTTCTACTTACCCAGTGCAATCTGATATGGCTTGTCAGCTAGCAAAGAAGTACTTGACATTGAACCGTTTAGCATGCCGACTGGACCAACTGCAATGAACAATCAGTAACCAATCGTAACCATTTATAATCACAATAGTATTTGTCATACGAAAATCGTAATAAACAAATTCCACTTTCTGCAGTGTAAAGTAAAAAAACAGCAAAATCACGTTACCATACATGTTGCAAAATTTACAACTATCGGTAATCAGTTTTAAACACTGATCAGCACACCATTAGTGCCTCTGTATTTTAGTATGCCGTTATGCACTATAGAAATTTTATTATTATTATTTTTTTTTTACCCTCAGTACTCCGTTCCTGAGGGAGCCTAAAAATTAACTACGAAATACAAAGGTGGGTACGATCGTCAGTCCGTGCAGTCAGCGGCCGGCAAACTGGCAAAATTATAATATAATAATTAGAGCTGTCACAGTTGACGCGTTAATTAACGCGTTGATGCGTTAATAAATTAACGCGCGTTAAAAAAAATAACGCCTTGACAGCTCTAATAATAATGCATTTAATGATAATAGAGATTTTATCACCAACCATGCTACTAGGAATGAAATCGTGGCATTATGGGTAATACTAAATGTGTTTCATAAAGTGTGGGCAAACCTCATTAATATGTTGATTAATGCAGCAGCCAGTTTCTATTCGAATAATAAATGATTTAGCACTAATGGTGATGCTAAGGGTTCTTCAGTGACCTTTGTGCTACATTAATATGTTAATTAATGCAAATTAACTGACAATACTAACAGTAGTTAGGTGGTGAAGCCAAGGGTGCTTCATAGAGTGCAGGTGAACCACAGAACGTAGCAATATCAGCAGTAGGCGGAGACTGGGGCCAGGCCAGGCTGTCAGTTGACCCCGCCCTCGTGCCTACAACTCATTGTAATATTATAATATCAACAGTGGGTGGAGACTGAGGCCAGGCCAAGCTGTCTGACCCCACCCTCATACCTACAACTCACCCTGCCTTCAAACCTACCGACAACTCATTAGTCATTGGCTCGCAACGCATCGGATTAGCATAAACCTTATTTTTACTGAAATTTCTTTTTTACTGCATAGGGCAGTACAGCGCTATGCTTCTGCATCTCGACATCTTCAAATGTGAATAACTCAGCAACCGAGCATCGAATTCACTTCCAATTTGGTTCTATGGTAAAGTAATCAGAGTAAGTGGATCCAACGTTCAACGCGACTAATCAGGTCACATGACCCCAAAAGGTCAAGGTCGTGCCCCCAATATCTTTGAGGCGTCATAACTGTGCAAGACAGACCTGTGGTCATCGGTGACCAAAAATAGGGAATCAAGTTCCCCCCAACAGATTTGAAACATTACCAAATAAAAATGGTGCAAATTGCCAGCAGCTCCTGATATCAGTTCTCAATCTCTAACTATCTGCACACCTCTAAATAAAACATTATAATGTTGGAAGTAAGCAAAAAACAAAACATCTAAAAACTAAAGACTAAATATCTAAAGCTAAATACCTAAAACAGCTAAAATATCTACTGAAATGCTGTCTGATAGGCCATCAGTTGCAAATAAAAACTACTTTAGGGCAGCATAAATATCAAAGAGTACAAAGATCATTAAACATCATAAACATCATATATGAATCATGTACAAATCAACTGGTCACAGCTGCCTAAGTAGCAAAAGTATTTAAATGCTAATAGAAAAATGTTAGGGTTAGATAAAGATGTTGGGGTGTGATTTTCTGCAGAAACAGTGACAGCTAAGAGAACTGCTCAGCAAACAACAATAAGTTATACACTATCTAACACTAGTTCTATACTGTGTCCCAAAAAAACATCCCCAACATTTTTAACTGTAACTTAAAAACCAATTACTGGATTTTGATAATTTTTGGTAGGAATATTCCTGACACAACTTGCCATCAAATGACCATTTAGTTTTCTACCTCACCTAATGTATGCTTCTGCACTACCTAGAAAAAGCAGATCAAGCGAAATATGTGTTGAAATAAACAGAAAACCTGAAAAAAACATCCCGGCATTATCGATCGTAACTTAAATAAAGATCAGCAGATTTTAATAATTTTTGGCAGAAATATTTCTGACAGAACTGGCTATTAAAAAAATGTTTTAGTTTCCATCTCATCCAACGTCTGTTTCTGCATTACCTGGGGAAATCAGACCAAGCATAATACACGCTAAAATAAATGAAAAACATCGATAAATTCCATCTATCCTAATCTGTGGGCCTCTAACAGCCGGTCTATTACAAGGTCCGACTGTCATGCAGCAGTGTGTTTACCAGATGAAGTTTAGGAATGTTTGTGAAATTAAAAAGTGACTGGTACAGCCTGGATTGGTCTGGAGCAGAACATTATTGATACTGCTGTCAATGAATGGAGAAAGCGTCTCCTTGCCTGTGTTCGCATAGTAAGCCAACACTGCAAG
>Ga0209454_1001506_pt1 | contig 14687 bp, 3 predicted proteins | sample WorMetHERISLAND1_2_FD_187400 | JGI IMG/M metagenome (GOLD analysis project Ga0209454, IMG submission 187400) | Marine gutless worms symbiont microbial communities from Max Planck institute for Marine Microbiology, Germany - Olavius geniculatus... | ecosystem: Host-associated > Annelida >...
CGAGATCTCGGTGCATTGTGGCTATCTGTTAAATTGCGCCTGCTAAGTCATCTTACTTACTTACTTTTGCAGCGGTGAGAAAATCTTAGAAAAAGGCTAATGTTTGACAAGGTTATGCCAAAAACTCGACGACGGTATACTTTTTTCGACTTCGAGTGTATATCTGGAAGCTAACTGACTGACAGATTGTCTTGTATTGCGCGGCATAATGACGCTAGATAGCCAACGGACACGTCGGTCTGACGGCCGTCTGGTTAATAAGCCCAGAAAAATAGTCGAGTAAAAGCAAATCAATTTATTAACAGCAGCTCATCATGCGGTTATCCGGGCGTACGGGAAATCGTACAGTCGTACCACAGTACATAATCTCCGCCTGCGTATATAGGCCCTAATGTATGCACTGTTGTCGTACTATCCCTGAGACGATCAGTCCAAACGTTGGCACTACGTTACTAACTTATCCTGACAGGGGCGTCATTTAGGAGGGGGGGCTGGAGGGGTCTCCGGACTTACCGAGGATTTATGAGTTTAATTTTTTCCGCTGTGAATCGTACTTTTGAAACAGTGTTACTGCTGCAAGAACAATATGTTACGTAGACTGAGACTCAAAAAGATTACTGAGACCCCTCACACCAATGATTTACTGAAATGACGCCACTGTATCCTGATGTAAACGGAAGTACCACACAATCTGGTGCCTCTGCGATGTTAAGAGTAGACTTTGAAGGTGCGCTATAAGTAATAAACGATCGTGCATTTCTGAGCAAAGAGTACGCTTACGCTTTTAATAGACTCAGCAAGCGTCATCAATAATTGGTGCATGCAGTTTCACAACAAAACCTAATTCTGCAACACGAAACAACAGCAAGTCGCTAGAAACTATACGCTGCAACAACAGCATCGTCAGCACAGCGAAATGCGGCACGAACAGCAATTATCTAAGGGGAATCAGATGGGTTTGATCGACCCCCACTACCGTCAGCCGGAATCAGGAAATATTGCATAAATATTATAATCAAGAACGTGAGCATCATATGCGCTTATCACACGCGAAATGCACTAAAATGCGTTTGTGGCCGAGACATTGTCCCAGACCTCAACGGGGGAGCTTACAGCAATAGCCCATTCCCGCAGCGGGATTAATCGCGGGCTACAAAGCGGTCCAGAGAAGTGGAGACAAACAACTCCCCATTTGCAGAAGTCTGCCTGCGGGCCTGCCACGCACTATTTCACAACTATAATCTGGTGCAGACAAGAAAATAAGAGACAACTCCTTTCTTCCTTCTATGCCTTCATAATAAAGGTTCCGCAGCCCTCCCAAACACATCAGCTAGCATCTGGTCAACATTTTAATGAATGCACTCTGATCCAGCAGGCTACGAAGTGTCGTTTTAAATACTTCAAAAGTATGTGATTGTAAGCTGAAAACCACCGGATGTCATATGCTATAAACTCTCTTTGTACAAACTATACGTCAACAATTTCTGACTAAGTAGGAAGGGCGTGTTCAAACCTAAGGAAGGGGCTGAATAAATCCCTGACATGAAACGCAAGGCAGCTCGGCAGTAACTACATAAGAGAAAAGCACTCTTTTTCATGCTAATAACATCAACAAGAAAAGCCCAGCTAACGCAAACGGGAACGCGCAACAGCGGTGCATGCTTGAAAGCCCAGAAAAACAAAGTCTAAGTTAGTCGATAGAAAGGGCCAGACGACTGGCGGCTAATTATCTATAGTGTTTTACTCGTACTCACCAGAGGGCGTGACCTGTGTCGCTCAGCCAACGCCGTATCGGCTGGAAATCGCAAATTTTCCCTACAGCCTCTCATTTAGCGCCCTCGTTCGGGGTGACCCCCTTCGAATCTATAGAAAAGCTTCATGGTTTCTGAAACTAGTCTTCCAGGCAGCCGACGGTGAAAATTTGGTGATCCTAGCTTGCACCGTTTTTGACTGATCCACCCGTGTGACGGACAGACGGACAGAATTGCAATGGCTAAGACGCGCTACAGCAGTAGCTGCTGTTGCGCGTAAAAATCGAAATATTTCACAGAAACGTCAACGTCAACAACTATATACTGTAACACGTAACAGCACTATGGTGACAACATTATACACGGTAAGCTACATTGCTTCAATGCTGCAGACGCCGTAATAACAGTCGACGAACAGAGATGCAGAATGAATGTAAATGTATTGCTGTAGCGTTGTGATGATTGGTGTTGGTATGCATATTGCATACCGGCAATAAATAGTAAATACCAGCACTAAACATCGCTGAACAGCTATAAAATTCTCGGCAGAATGTCACATGCTTCAACCGCACACTGACGCTAGAAACATGGGTCAATCCAATGCCGACTTATTGCGCGGCCGTCGGCCCAGAGCGACACAACTATAATGACAACTATAACCCTGACCTTTGAACGTTCAACTAAAAAAATTTCGCACACCAGTCACTCTTGCATGGTTCCTATTACTCTTCAGAATTAATTGTCCCCGACTTTCCAGGACAAATCGAATCGTTTTCCCTGACCAATTTGTTCATGCGAACAAAATACCAATCAAACAACAGCAGTTGTATTATTATGTCAAATGTGTGACATATTGTAAAATACTGTAATAAGTAGTAAATGGTGCTTGCAGCGTTTGCTTTCGAATCGGAACGTATGTAAACAGTATTATAATAAAAATTTTTGATAAATAAGCAAGTAAACTAATGCAAGCGTTTGTCACTTTGAAGAAATTTGTGTGCATCTTTGTTAACTTTGCACCCTGGTACTTTTACATTCCCTGATTTTCCCTGACTTCCCCTGACTGTGGAAACCATGTCCTGCCATGGGCAACGTTCACAGCAATTTTGGTTCCTGTAAACTTTTTAGTGTACGAGTTATGAGCCCGTAAAAGACGGCACTGTTAGCCACGTCGTGGCTATATACCCACATCATACACACTAATGGTTTAATAAAGAAACATAAGAGAAACAACAACAACAACAACGTAATAATGCAGCGCAATGCGCCACAAAATGCACCATATTATGCTACTACTATGCATACTGGTAAACAATGACGTCACCACAAACATAGGGATAAGTTTTTCAATCCCGGATAACTGCCAAATTCTGTAACACACCACGTTTTCCGGATAAGCGATGTAACATCAGCGAATCCAGAACAAAATCTCCCTCCTCCCTGTTTTATGATCCTGCTTTCACTGTTTTAATAGGCAGTAGGGTGTGACAGACAGACAGACAGACAAACATACGCCTCTGCCATAGTTAAGACATGGCATCTGCATAACAAGCTATGCTCAGTGCTCACGCCCTGTAAAAACTAAGATTAGGTAAAGGTAAAAAGGTAAAGGTCGTCAATTTGTATAGCGCATCGTCGCGAACACACCCCTAATGCGCTTTCGTCACTAACCAGAGCCGCCTGCCGCACGGCTACCGTGTGCAGCCTGCAGACACAGGCTGGCGCAGCGGCCGGCTAGGCAGCCACAGTCAGCTGTACTAAGGTCCCCACCTTCCGTAACCCATATAAATGGGCTACTACTCATTTAACTGACCCCAGAGGGATGGCAGGCTGAGTTGGCCTTGTTGACAGTAGACACTTTACCCACAAAGTGGTCAAACAGTCATCCATCAGTCTAGCGCAGGATAGGAAAAGTTCGCCGGCCAGGACCGACGTTCTAACCACTATGCTACGACATGAACTTACGTAGGCTTACGCTATCACAAGCTCGTTGAGGTAAGCAAGTAATGTTCTATCATAGTGGGGAGACTTTGTCAAAGATGTGGCCTTCAAGATGGGGATTCTATCCAAAGGATTTTGTCTGAAGAACTATGTCTGGGGTGGTGGATTCTGTCCATTCCCCAAGTTCAACAAAAACAAACGGAGGTCCAGGTTTTTGGGCTTATGTTAAGTGTCACACTATATACTGAATCTGTTTCACTGTGCGGCATTAGACTATGTTTTATACAGTCTATTCCTCAATCTCCAAACGTAAGCTAAAAGATGCAGTTGGACAGAATACACAACTGCTACCAGATTATGTGGACAAACAGAAATGCCATAACATATAGCACAGTTGTATAGCATAGTGTGATAAAACAAGTGACCACACACTAACAAAGGCACTTGTGTCAGCAACAAATGACTGCAACATTCTAACATACCGCAGCGCACACAATCATTTTATCATCATTATCAGCTTACTGTCTAAAATGCTGCCTTTGTACACACAATAAATGTATGATTAATAATAATAACTAGTAATAATAACTAATACACTGTGATTGTCCGTCTTCAATTATACATAATGCCAATCTGGATCATTTTTTCTAAGAACAAAATAAATATAACTCCATGCATATTTGCAGTATAAACATATTACGTGTTCTAAACAAAGCAATGCCATGCAAAAAGAAACATCCAACTTGTATGAAATATCTTACTTCAACAAAAAACTCGGTGGTTTCAACTGAGCATTAAGGTCGTTTCTGAAGACATAGTACAATGCTTCAAACGCTGCATGACTTGAGCACACATGTGATGATGCACAATGAAACCATCAGATTTTTGCGAAGAAGCCACATAACTTTGGAAATGTTTTCAATTTATTTAGTTCAAACAAGTTTTGACTACTATCTCTCAGCCCCCTAAGACTCATCTTTCCACCGTACATGCCAACTTTCACTGTCAACTGACACTGTATTTTCAAATCACTCTACCGGTATATTTTATTTCTGCCGAAAATGTATAAAGCCCCGTAGATTGCACAACCTTGAATGCCTACCTTTCCAGCTTTGATATTTATCCACCCTCAAATCCTGAATACTAGAAATCAGGTATTGCTCACGTTCGTGTTTGTCTGAAAAGGATTTTCACTTAACCACAGCATCTAAGCACACACTTCTTACATTTAACTTTTACTTAGATGCTGAAATGTATGCATGCAGACACAGTCAAGCTATGATATGGAACAAGCTAATGCCAAGACTGCCACTGCAACTAACTGACTGATGATAAGACACGAGGCATAACGTGGTGACAGGGACGTCAAGTATCATACAGTCAGTCAATAAACTGCCACATGACCAGCTACAAGCTGACCTCACAATAAATCTGTAATGTGTATTATGCATCCAGTTGGGGTGGGAATTACTGCCTTCCCCTTCCTTTCATTCACTATTCCTCCGCCCACTACAACTCAAAAACATCCCCGCATACGCAGCTAGTTCGGAGGAAATACTGTAAGATTTAACAGTAGGTCTACCCTAAGGAAATAATGGCAGCCAAACTGGACTTAATGCGGAAGGAAGGTGAAATGTGAGCTTTTTTGGTTTAAGAAATAAGCAGCCTATTCGCATTTTGATTTTTGTTTCAGCTGTTATTCGGTTGGGAAACAGGGACATTGCGGATGTAGTTAGCATTGTCAAGCGCTCGTTGCCCAAATGAATCATCCAATGTAAATTAAGCCTGAAGACACGTCAGCCATCGCACAAGTAATGACGTCTATGCAAACTGTTCGCATGCACACCGCCGGAAACAAGATCTATCCAATCACAGTAGTATAAAGCACAGGAACATCCAACAACATGCTGCTTTATGCATCATTCAGCAACGAAGGACTAGTTGAGTAAAATGCAAACACAATTAACAACAGCTTAATGTTCCAGCAACATCAAACAGTCGCATCTACATCATGTAAACCTTGCAGCAAATACTCTATCACAAAAGTGGGACAGGTGGGGGGGGGGTTCAAGCCTTCCAGGGAGGAAGCTGGCAGAAGTTAAAACCTAAATTATAATTTTTGGACCTATCAACTTTTCCTGTGTTTTTCAAGCCGAGAATGCCTCAAATTTGATGGTTACAAGGCTCAATAAGTGAGCTTACAGCAAAAGGTAAAGGTAAAGGTAAAGGTTGTCAATTTGTATAGCGCACTGTCGTGTACGATGTACACCTCTAATGCGCTTTTCGTCATTAACCAAAGCCGTCGATCGCACAGCCGCCGCGTGCAGTGTGCAAACACAGGCTGGCGCACCGGCCGGCCAAGCAGCCAAGTCAGCTGTACAAAAGTCCCCACCTTCTGTAACCCATATAATGGGTTACTACTCATTTAACCGACCCCGGAGGAATGGCAGGCTGAGTTGGCCTTGTTGGCTGACTGATAGCGGACGCCGTACCCACAATGTGGTCAAGCAGCCATCCATCAGTCTAGCACAGGATAAGAAAACTCCCCAGCACTCCCCAGACTCGTAGGAAAAGGCCACAAAAAGAGGAAAAGATAAGAAAAGAGAGGAAGAAAAAATGAGAAAGAACTGGGAAAGGCTTGCTGCAAGGTGTTGAGGAGGACAGAAACACTGATCAGCATTTTACAGTTATCGGCTATTAGCCCAATATCTTCAATACTGCCATATGCCAATATTGCAAACCACTCGCTGTTAAACAACTCAATAAGTTGATGAAACTGACATTTACGCCATGGTCCCTAAAAACGTGCCACTTTTATTTTCTGAATAGCTAAGTGCAGCATGGGCCGATTTTTCATAATTTTTAGTGTGCAACATCAGGAAGAAACTCGACGCAAACGTCTATAGTTTTGGCCACCTCACTTTAATACTGTCACTACACTACCTTGTGAAATACAAGTTGTTGAGCCTGTTGTTTGCAAGTGGTGTCAAGTTGTCAACGTTTGCCGCTTGCACTCGCTCTGGGAGAGGACATTTTGAGCACATAGTGCAATAAAAAATGTGATGTGTCATGTGCGACTTTTTGAGATACAATAGTTGCCAGTCGTGTTTGTCGCTTTTCAGTTAATCATTTTTGAGCCAAAGTGTGCGCTCTCCAGTATGATTCATTGTTGTAAATAGCCAAACTATGACTTCTGCATGTCACAAGGTAGTGTAGCGACAGTATGAAAGTGAGGTGGCCAAACAGTCACTTACGTCAAGTTCTTTCTTGATGTCGCGTGTCAAATATTATTAAAATCGGCCAATGTTTCATTAAGCTATTCAAAAAATAAAAATGGCACGTTTTTATGGACCACGGTGTATATTGCAACACAGCAATGACGACATGCTGACAAAACACTGTTTACGGTACACGGATACAAACTCAATTCAACAAGTCATTTGGTTTACCAGTCTATCAACATGCTGTCTTCCCACATCACGTCTGCAAACTAACTTCCATCTAGCAACTCGAAATGTGCACAATTCAAAGAACGTATTTTACACAAAAAAGTAGTGGGAAAGACTACAAAGCAAAAACCTTAACATACCTATGCAGTTAGCATTCTTCACATCGAAATAACTTCTGTAAAGTTATTTACCAATTCAGCTATTTACATTCTAAGTTTTGCTGCACATCTGCGGAAACAAAAACTTCATACATTGTCAGATTACAGACAAAGATAATTAATTCTACGCGAATAAGCAAGTCTATACACAGCACATAATGTACAAGCAAACACAAATCTACATCGTGTCCAAATAAACAGGAGCAAATGGCTTCCTTTGCCACAAAATTTTGAAAATATTTTTCATTTATTTGGTTTAAACAAGATTCAGGAGCATGTCTGCCAATTATATTTTCATTTATTAACACTGCCATTGGAAAGATCAGGTGCCAGTTCTTTATTTGGACACTGTGTATAATATACAAACTGCACAGAATGATAATAAGGCTTTAGATTATGCAATGCCACTTGTGACTGATATCGCATTAACAATGGCGAGCGAAAGGCATCTTTATTTGAGCAGTAACATCTACAAAGGCCGCAGCATAACAACTGATAATAACTATACATCACTGTCTGTGCCTAGTGGCCGACAACAGGCACACACAAACTAAATCGTTAAGTCATTAAGACTACTCTGCCGATTCTGATTTCACAACGTGGTAACCACTTCCACCGTTATAAGTAAACCACTATAACAATTAAGTCACGCACACCTGCTAAGTACTTCTATCCGTCAATCAAAAACGGCGAGAGTTTTTCGAAACAAAGTTACCGCAGTTCTCAACTCAGACCCCTAATAGCCTTGGTCAGTTGCAATGCTCTCTGCTGCCAGTAAAGTCAGAAAGAGTTATAACGTGTTCACACGGGTGGAGTTATAGTGCGTTCACACGTCAGGGACACCATCGCTCTGAATGCGGCTGAATACTCTGAGGTAATGAGACTTGCTTGTTGCCAACGTCATCACCTCCAGCCACCTGTTAACATCAAGCATCATTACTAGGGCCTACAGTTTTCCATGGTAAATTCTGCCAAATTCCGCGGGGTAATTCACAAAATTCTGTGGCTCACCGTGGCAAAATTGTCCAAAGGCGGATCAGTCAAAAGCGGTGCAAGCTAGAATCACTAAATCTTCACCGTTGGCTGCCTGGAAGACTCTAGCTCCAGGAACTGTAAAGCTTTTCCATAAATTCAAAAGGAGTCACCCCAAACGAGGGCGCTAAATGAGAGGAGGTGGGCAAAATTTGCGATTTTTGGCCAATAAATCGCTGTATCTCAATAATGGTGCGAGATAGGGCCTAGGTTACTATTAATCACTGATAGCAGAAGAAGAAGATCTTCACAAGAAAAAATGACATGCAGTAAATGATAAGTTAATGATGCAATGTTAACAAAAAGAGCACCTACCGCTCAAACGTGTACTGGCTTTCGGCTAGAAAGAGATAAATGTGGTTCTTGAACTGAAGCTTGAAAACGAAATCCTTCTGAATACCATCAGCAGGTGTTGGCAGCTGAATGGTGTAGCCAAGTAAAGGCAGGCTAGCCAATGGGTGGTCATCCTGCATACATTAAATCAATCAGACGTTCTAAACAAATCTACAGGGCAGGCCAAAAAAACACGGTACTTTGCTTCTGTCCATCTCTTCGCCAATTATTGACCGATTTTCAAAATTACTTCACTGGGACACTTTGCGGACAATTTGCAATAACGTGACTGTTATATATCCCACCATCACACCATAAGTGCATCTCTACACTACCTCGCATATAGCACCGTATGTTGCAAATGACTCGGAAGTGCATACATTCAAAGTCGGACCCGGCACTAAAACCCCGTGAGACTGTCAGCAGCCTAATACTGAGACCAAGGCTATGTATGACGATAAACTTTTCATTTGAGAACAACAACAACAATAACAACAAAAATAACCGATGAAGCACATAACTCGCCCCCTCCCCCAAAACCAAAAAAAACAAAAATGTCAATAAATGTTACTAAAGTGCAATATATCAGAAAAAATTTTGCACTGTATTTGGAAGATAAAGATGAAGATAGAGAAGAAAAAAAGCAGAAAAAGATAACTAAAGAATGGAAATTGTAATTGCTTACTAATGGAAACTCTCATTACAAACTCTGCATAAAAATGCATAGCAATACATGTATCTCCGTTTTCTACCAACGCAATAACACATCAATACCAAAAACAATATCCTAATCATCATAGACCACTAGCTGTAATTTTAACCAGTTCACGTGCTGTTTATGCAAATAAAAAGGTGCTTCCGCTGTATGCAAACTTTTCTTCCATCCACTAGGTTGCTTATTATCCCATTTTCATTACCAGATTAAGCTATTGCCAACTCCACAAACCAAACTTTATTCAGCAACAGCAATACCATAAGCAATAAATAGCTTCCAATTAACACACACTTAGCCACTCTTAACATTAAATGCAGTAAAATGTTTGTTATAAAATGAGATGTGCTAGATTATAGTTCATTAATCACAAACTAAACTTAAACAGTTAATACAGCAAGATATTATTTTAACAGCAGAAAAAATACAGCAATAATTTACCTGGTGCGACTTGTAGAAAAACAGACAGAAATTTGTGAAGACGACCCACAGTTTCTGCCAACCGGAACCACTCTTAAACTTGCGCAGCAGATACCCACTCAACAAGTTCTGCGAGTCATAACGGTTCACACAGAAAACACAAATAAAATCACCTGCTATTTTTTCATGCTGACCCATGTAACAAAGCTACCACAAAGGCTACTATCAAACCAATGCACGGTTCTCAACTATTCTGCACAGCTTCAATTTCTGCCCTGGACCACTGTAATAACTAAATTTTTAGGTCCGGCCCAGCCCAGCCTAGAATCATGATGCTGACTGTACACCAGATGGATTTCCATTACCACAAAAACGCAGAGTTCCAGTGCCGAACGAGTTAATATCATACAAAGCTGCAAGTAACCTTGGATCAAATGGGCCAAAGCCACCTGGCCTATTGATTTTTCAGCACAAGCAGGTCTGTGCGACTATGTCAATTTTTCTAGGCCCAGAGCCTAGTAGTCATGTGATGAGGTATGGGTTTAATTAGAACAAGAAGCCCAGCTGTCACTAAGGTAGCCAACTGTACTGGTTGTCAGTGATCTTCAAGATCATCCAAGGTTGATGATTTTCATCTCATCTGAAAAGGAGTATGTGATTTCCTATTAGTGATCAATAGCAACCTTGGCCCTATCTCTCACCGTTCCTAAGATATACCAAGTAGTCAGTTTTCCATCAAAAAGATGCACATTTTCACACCCCCTCCATTCAAACCAAATTTTTAAAATGTTCTCCTTGCACTAGATCGCTGAAATTTTGCATGCCTAGGTCTAGAACAAATAGCTAATTACTCGTGTAAAGAATTCCCCCTAAGACCTACCCGTTAGCCAGAATACATCTGTTACAGACTGACAGACAGATGACAACCATACCATAAGCTCGACCATTACTTAAGTATGGTCAGCTAAAAAGCCAAGTTTAGAGATCACCACAGAAGACTGACAGCAACCGTCTGAGACAGGTCATGTCGTTTGGCAAAATGTTTCGGGTGTGGGGCTGGCAACTGAAAAACACTACAGGTATAAACCAACTGATGACAGTTTGAAAGATGTCACAAGCAGATGACAGATATTACTACCGCAGCACAACGTCTGTCAACCAAACAGATTGACAACTGAAACGAACAACTAAACTGTATTAGAATAACAGCACAGTACGTTTGTATTCTCTAGAGTGTGTCAAAATCCATCCACAACTCGTTGAGATACAGTGCAAATGGTCACTTCATGTGCTATTTCGTAATGGAAAAAGATAATGAACTGTGGACCAGAATCCACAAAAGACTCTGAATTGCCGCCAAAACCTGATCAGTTCCTTCTTGGGCCACGATCAACCTCTCCACTAAATTTTGCGACAGTCTGTTTCTCATCTTTTAAAGTTATCCAACTCCAAACAGACAAACCAAAAGACAGACAAACTATAAAACAGACCCCATCATATAACATAATAACATAACATAACACACATTTATTGTTATTGCAGCTATTAAAATGGCTGGATTAGATGTAAAATAAATTAGAACATTGCAAGCATGATAAAACACAAATGTCCAACATGACCGAAATACTAAAAACCACAGAATCTACAATACTAGGCCTACTAAAAATTTGTAACAAAATATGGAATTTTAAAAAGTTAAAAAAACTGCTTTGCGTTTGATTTAATATTCTCAACAGGTCACCTAACCGTCTTTGGCTACGGCAGAATATCAGTGTAAAATATCAGTACACAGAGGAACATTAAAATGTAAAAACATGTGGAGGGTTGGACTGACCCGGACAGCGAGGCTTCGTTCGACCATGCTGACGCTGGTGTTGCGATGCCAGCAGACATGCATCAATGTGTTGGTCCGATGCTGAATCTGTCGATCAACGCTCTCAGCATCCGAATCATCTGACACCTCAGATGAACCTAAAATAAACACGCCACACAGGTCTCTCTATCTCTCAATCTACGGTGCCCCAACAAAAACAATGTCCCAGAAAAAAACTATATTTGCAGAATTGTAGCAGATTTTTTTCAGCAAATCTGCAGTGCACATAGATAAGGATTTCAACCACATGTCCAGTAAGTTTCATTAAAATGGATGAATTTCAATAAAATATATTTATCGTATCATACACGGACTGAACCGACTGCATAGAGAATGTAATCAACTCTAACCCCAATCCAGAAGACTGACTACCTTCACCTTTAACATAACAGCAACAAGATCGTTCAGCCTAACGAACAAGCAGTAACACTAAGTGTTCAAATGTTTACAAAAACGACAGACAGATATCTAAAAAGACTACCGACATCAGACACTGTCTTTAAATAGTCTCAAAGGCTGAAATTGTAAGTAGCAAATTATATACATTTATCAAAATACAGCAGTCATTTCAATGAATTGAATTGATTAATTAATTAATCAAAATCAAACAAAGGTTGTATTCTGATGACTTTATACAACTTATTAATTGTCACTAACTGTTTGACTTGAGGCTGCAGTATCGCAGCTGGTCAATCTCAAGCTTGTTGCTTGGATCATCTATCACCGACTGCAAATCCTCCATCCATTTGCTTTTCTCAATCTCCGAGCTTGCAGCAACCACCAGAAGCCGGTTCCCGGTGTACACCGTAAAACTGTTTGCAGCGGCCATCTTGGAATCTGTCTCTTTGATCTATGGCAAGCAATGAAATAGCAATACAAATTACTCCAAACTAACAACCGCAATCCCAGGATTTAATTCTATTCATCATAGATAGCTAGAATTGTTATTCGTATCATGCAGCCTTCAAAAAGTATTATTTAATAAATTTTTTGTAATCCTGAAATACCAAGATTGGGATGCCACCAATTGCGAGATTCAGAATTGGTAAAAAAGGCTGGGATCCTGGGACTGCAAACCCTAGTCCAAAACAACCAAAACAATCAATAAAATAAGAAACCAAATAATCACCATAGAAAAATGCATAAGCTTGCCAACTTGCCAAAGCCAAAACCATCTAGACAGCCTGGAAATATGACCGTTTCTAAGATTATATACGACTGTGTGCTCAAGCCAACTCAGTCTCCTACCCTTCATGGGACAGGAAATGAGTAGTAGCTTATGGAATACAGGGTGGAGGCCTAGTGTGGCTGATTGGGGCGGTGGTATGTCTGCTAGCTGCAAACCACAATTCCAATTGTTCGTTTGCGCAGACAACGGATGGCCGCATAGTGCGCTGCAATATTATTAGCTTATGCCAATCAGCTGCCACTTCCAAGGTTGTAAAGCGCTTGTGGTCTTGAGTCTGTCTCATGTAAGAAGCGCTATAGTAAGTGCTGGACTTTACCTTTACCTTTACTATAGCTATTAGATAAACAATTACTGCTCTGAACTAAGACAGACTACTGTAGTACATGCACTACACCTACTTTCCACTACTTCTACAGGGTGCGGCCAAAAAAGTGGACCTCTAAATTTTTTCGCCGTTTTCTCAGCAAACATTTAAGATTTTAATGTGAAATTTTACAGCTTTATTTAGTGAAACCTTCTACATCTAACTGCCAAGTAAAATGTTGAAAAATGACGAAGTTATAGACTTTTTAACATGACCGCCTAACGATTTTTCAGCATTAAAAATGTTCAAGCTAAAAATGCTATTTAACTTTCAAAAACTGGTTACACGTTACTGCCGATGACGTCACAGTGACGTCTTGACAAACAGTAATTTATATTGTTTATAAATTATCACCAAATTATCGTTCCTTTAAAGCAATCGCCGGCTGCCCACGGGATTCATCTTCCAGAACGGCGCGTCAGCACACACAGCACGCAACGCCGTGCAGCGCACAGAACTGGCTGCGGGCCAGCTGTCTAGATATCATCACAAAAGACCAATGGCCTCCAAATTCGCTGAATATAAACTATCATGTAGGCAGTCACATTAAAAAGTTTGTAGCTTTGTCGTTTTTCAACAGAATCACATTTTATTTGGCAGTTAGATGTAGAAGGTTTTAGGAAACAAATCTGTAAAATTTCAAATTCAAGTTTGTATCATATTTCCAAAAATGTGCTTCTAATTCAGCAAATATTCACATGCAAACAATACGGCGCCCATAGGCCTGATTCCCAGCAGCCTAATCCGTCGGATGACTTGCCTATAGATAAGCACTGGCCTTGACCCCATCAAAGACAGACCGGCACCAACAAGGCATTTCTGATTTATTTAACGACATGACAGTTGCTGGCACTGTATCAAATGGTTCTTAGATTCGATTAAATTAGATTAGCCGATTACTGAATCAGACAATAAGCACTGTCCACTGCAACATTGCAAGCAAGCAGTTCAAAGCACAAAACATTAACACTGCACTCACAGCCATTCCAGCGACTGGCAGTCGACCGTGAACTTTGAACTGTAGTGACCTCGTTGCAGTCCGACTGGCATAGATCAGCATGTCCGTGAACTGTTACAAATGCACAGCAAACTTATCAGAGCTGCAGAAATTAACAAGTAATCAACGATTAGACGTAATCATCGAAAAATTAATACAAATTTAAATCTTCAAAATTTTTGATTAAAGGCAAATATTAAAGTCAAATAAAAAACATTTTAAACATAATAAACTGGGAAAAATGCCATCATGACAAGCATTTTAGTCAGTTTTTTCCCAGAAAAAAATCAACATATTAATCTCCCTACAAGACTGGGTTAAGAAAACACTCAATGTTTGTGTCTCAATGCATCTGTGAGAGCTTAGAGCTCAGTAAGTGAAAAAAACTTGCTAGACAAGAATTAAGCATTTTCTATTACAACTACCACTGTTAGCTTTCAATCAGAAATAATGATTAATCATAAATTT
>Ga0209454_1001507_pt1 | contig 14678 bp, 5 predicted proteins | sample WorMetHERISLAND1_2_FD_187400 | JGI IMG/M metagenome (GOLD analysis project Ga0209454, IMG submission 187400) | Marine gutless worms symbiont microbial communities from Max Planck institute for Marine Microbiology, Germany - Olavius geniculatus... | ecosystem: Host-associated > Annelida >...
GCTTGTAACAGTGAAAGAATGGTTAAAATCGGTGCTGAATTACCGAAGTTATCCCAAAAATAAAACTGGGTATCCGTTTTTTGGACCACCCTGTATATATAATTAAAAGCTCTAAAAAATTCATTCTCTTGGCTGCAAATGAGACTTTGAGTTTCAAGCCAGTCTCAAAAGTAACACCCAAGTATTTGACTGTCGACCATTCACAAAGTAAATTACCATTTAGAAAATGGCTTCTTGTATCTAGGACCACACCTCAGCAGACATGACTTATTAACATTAAAACACATATCCAACCAGGTCATTTCACCTTCACATATTTCAATCATTTTTCTCAGATCACAATTTGAGGCAGAAATCAACAGTAGGCCTAGGCCCCCTGTAGATCCTAAATTTTAGGCAGTCGGAAAATTGTCAGAAAAATCTTTTCTGGCAGAAAACATTTTGGCCCAACAATGCGAAATTTGGCGCTGGAAACTTTTAGACTAATTTTGGGGATAAATAAAATTTTCACCACGCATAATCGCCTGCGTAGGAAATTTAAAACTTCCTAGCTGCCCGCCTACTTTTTGAAGCTACAACGCCACGCTGGAGCGCAGTGCCGAAATTTTTGAAGCTAAACTTAGCCTATATCACTACAGACAGGTCTAGAAGAGTTTCTGTCTACCCATTCTTATAGCAAAGCTATCACGAACCTGCTGATGTAGGTTAATGCTACGTGTCTTATTAGGCACTTCAGTTTTCAGACGACTGCATTTAGAGGGAGGCGACCGCAGCGATACAGGTCGATCTGCTAGTCTCGAACACAGCAGCTGTTAGAGGCTATAATTTCAAACTGCGGTGAGAAGGAAGTGACATCGTTTCAACTGAATGCAGTAGGCCTATGTAGGTACTTTGTAGCCCATGAAGTTTTAAACTAAGTCAAAATTCTACTTCTAGGACTCCCCTGGTTTCCTATAGCGCAGTGTTCGGGCGTACCGTTGGAGGTAGCACTGTTTGGCCAGGTAGCTGCCGTCTGGATTGCAGGAAGGTGAGAAAGCGTAGCTTGGAGCCTTCATCGCATGAATCCAACAGTTTGACATCATCTTTGGTTCTTTCCACGCCACGTTAGCTATGAGCACACACGCAGTCACCAGCAACTGTGCACGTACAGAGCGACCGAAATAAACTGAACTGAAAAGAACTGAACACTCATTCAGTTCGCTCGCTTACGGCCAATTTCGACTGAGCGGATTAGCCTCAAACTGGTTACTCGGGTTTCCATAAAACCAGGAGCGCTGAGACAACTCAAAATTCCGACGAGAACAGTGTTGCCACCTGGCGAATAGTACGGCCTTTACGTCTGCTGTATGTGGTATAGGCCTAACGGTTTTTTCTTGTTCAACGGGGAATGAATGTCGTTGATAACGCCGTTTACCGCTTGTCGATATCTCTATGCGTTCCACAGATATTCGCGGTCAAAGTCGAAAGTTGTCCTAAATCGCACCGAATTTTGGACATTTTTGGGCTCCCAGATTTTAATTTTGGGGAGATCCGTAGATACCCCAGCCCCCTAAATGACGCCCCTGATAAGGCAGGCTTGGAGCCATGCACCTACCCTGCGGGTTGTCTGAGAAGACGTCAAGACTGTTCATCGTGTCCTCGTGTTTGAGTTGTTCGTTGATCTTGTTCAGGTCGCTCATCGTCATCTTGTCGGGGTCCGGCAGCTGACCGTGCAGCCACGGCGGCAGGTTGTCGTCCTGTGTCTCGCCCGCCGGTCCACTGGGACCCCCGCCACCACGACCCAAGCCATCGATATCCACCTCTATGCCGGTAGCAGATGACTTGATGACGCCCAGCTTTTCACCGCCGTGTACGGTCACGTTCTGACGTCTCGGCTCAGTCGCTTTTCCTAACAAGTAAGTAGGTAAGTAAGTAAACTAACTTAGTTTACTTACTTACCTAGTTTAACTAAGTATTTTTTATTGACATGTGTCAATCGCACAAACATTAAGGCGCGTACAAAGCGACGTAACTGAACTGAACTAGCACGGTTTAGTTTTAAACGAACTGCCTAATGGGTAAGCAGTCCGAGCCTATTGGTCATTGATTGATGCGTACGTGAGCGTAGTCACGTAGGCTCCGACGCCGTTAGACGGTGTCTATTGTAATGCATTACTGCTTGTCCACTGATCAGTTTGTCAAAAATTAGACCACGTCAGTTCAGTTCAGTTACGTCGCTCTGTACGCGCCTTTACAGTAGACCTACACTGAAAGATACAAACACACAATGTCGATAATATGCAGAGTTACATAAAAATACGCAATCATAAAGGCAAAACAACATTATCTGTATACACAAACTGGAAAATCTACAAACAAATTAAAGAGAACTTGGTGACCAAAGAAGTATGACAAAAATTAAGGTAAAATCGCCGTCGCAAGTCCACTCAAGTCCTCGTTTGTACGTCAGGTGGCAGCACTGGACTGACGGTTTGGCTGCAGTTTTCAATAACTGCATGTTTTGGCTTCACAATATAATTATTAACTTCCTTGGGTGGTCGGAGACCTCCGTGTGACATACGTGTTTTTGGACCCCACATGTGTACCTGCCAAAAGGCACGTAAATCTGTCGAATGGTTCAAGCACGGTGGACAAATGTGACAGACGACAGACAGACGACAGACCACGCTACGAAGAAATGTATAGAAATAAGAAAATTCGCTTACACTGCAGGAGAAATTGCGCCTAAAAGGCACACAAATTTGCAGGCATTTGTCCGAACTGCACTTCGTTTGTTTACGTTAAATAAGCATTAAGCAAATCACATTGGAACTCCGATAAATAACAGCATGCCATTAATAGGGTTATTTGAAAAGGATTTTTTCACACTTGGGGTCAAGCAATGGACGGCCGGATCAGGCGCCAAAAGCAACTAATTTTATGACTACTGATAGACCTAATTTACTGTCAAAGCCTGAGACGCTCAACATCTGGTCGGACGGCCGCATGTTCTGTCAGCACTCACCACCAAGATCTTGCTAAACAAAATTTGACGCGACGCGAATTATTTATTATTGAATATATTGATGACATACAGGGTGCGGCAAAAAAGTAGCCCCTAAAGTTTTTCGCTGTTTTCTCAGCAACCTTTTGGAATTTTAATTTGAAATTTTACAGATGTATTTACTGAAGCGTTCTACATGTAACCGCCAAGCGAAACATGATGCTGTTGAAAAACGACAAAGTTATAGACTTTTTAATATGACTGACTACCGATTTTTAGCACTAAAATGTTCAAGCTAAAATGCTATTTAATATTTAAAACCCGGTTACCACATTACTGCCGATGACGTCGCAGTGACGATTTAATAAACAGTAATTTTTTTGTTTATAAATTATCACAAAATTATTGTTTTTTAAAAGCAATCGCTAGCTGGCTGCCCACCCCGGATTCATCTTCCAGCAGGACGGCGCGTCAGCACACACAGCGCGCAACAGTGACAATGAAATTCTAACATCTAATCATTAGTTAACTGCGTTGTTTCAACCATGCTACTGAATTGGTTTTGTAGCTTGAAAATTTGTAATGCTAAAATTGGTAAGCGATCATGTTAAAAAATCTATAACTTCGCCAGTTTTCAATAGAATTATATTTCACTTGGCAGTTAACCGTAGAACATCTCAGGAAATAAATGTGTAAAATTTCAGAATAAAATGCCAAACGGTTGCACAAAAAAACAGCAAAAAACTTTAGGGGGCTACTTTTTCTGCCACACTCTGTATAGGGGCCTAATTTTATTTCGTCTCGTAGGCAGCAAGCAAGAGATAACGACATGCAGGGGAACACTAGAGCAATAAAATAAAATTAAAAGAAAAAAATAGGCCTACTAGGATGTACAAAGCCTAATAAAAACATTACATATGAACAGAAAATCGTACTCCACTGTGAAAACTCCGAACAAATTCGCGGTAAACACACACAATAAAAAATGCTGCGAATAACAGCTAAGAGGGGCTTATCACTCGTCCTCCATTAGACGGTGTATGAAATTGCTTTGATATAGGCTACGCGTAATACGTGGTAACAGGTTTCCATCTAAATGCAACGAACGCAAGAACGGTACGCAACAAATACAGCTGACGCAACGGCCAAAAGGCAATGGATAGATGCCGTCGTTGCGTCTTTTGCGTTTGTTGCGTTGCGTACGCGTACGCTGTGTGCGTTGCGTTGGCTGTAAGCTGCACGCTGAAATCGCACTATGTACCTCCAAGACTGCCAGACGACGAGTCAGCGTCCGCCGCTCGTTCACTGCGGTCAAACACCTCTTCATCTTGTTGTTCTTCGTCCGCTGCGTTCTTCGACAGAGCGAAATAATCACTGATGTCCTTCTTCACCAGCAGCTGGTTGTATCTCTTTAGCTGAGACAGCAACACCTCTTTGTCCTCTTCCTCATTTTTTTGTTTCTCGTTCTTTTTCTGTTTCTCTTTCTTTTTGTTTTCTTTGTTCCTCCCTCTTCTTATCTGTTTGTTTCTGTCCGTGTCCTTGTCTCTCTTCTTTTTTGCTCGAAGGTTCTTTTCGTCATCTACCACCTTATATTTGATCCTGATTTTCTCGTTTTCGTTCTTTTCGTCTTTCTCTCTGTGCTTGCGTCTCCCTGTCTGTCTCCGTCTCTTCGTATCTCTGGCTCTCTTCTTCTGATACTTTTCGTTATCTCTGTCGTCTCTGATGTATTCTTCTTCGTCCTCGTCTTTGTTTTGGTCTCTGTCTCTGTGCTTTCTTGTATGTCTGCGTCTGAATCTGTCCCAGTATTTTTCTTTCTCATACTCATTATTACTGTCTCTGCCCTGCTTTGTATCTTTTTTTTCGTCGTCGTCTTCATCATCGTCGTCGTCATCATCTCTCCTTGTCCGTCTTTTTACAAACAAACAAACAAAAATGCACACGTATGTACATAAACGCTTATTTGCCAAAGAAAAGCTGAGCGTTACGTCGATAAAATATACTGCATGGACTGAACAGAAAGGTCTAGCGGCGGACACTAGTAACAATAAAACACAAATATCATTATATAAAAAGTAAATAAAAAAGCACAAATGCGCGGTATAATAACATGAAACAAAACTAGCTAGACCCAATAAATGTATAGCACATTTCAAAACTGATACTGATGACAACGCCAGAATTAAACTGCTATTATACTCCAATGACACGCTCAATCGTCAAATTACAACATTATATGCTAATTCGTTTTATCTTCGGAACAATTTCTGTTCTCTGCTCGATGTCGCCTGGACGAATAAATTGTTATAGATATAAAAGGCATTTGGTAGGACCACTGGTCTCGGTTTTTTGACTTGTCTTGTTCTTTTTAGGCTGCGTGTTTTTCTTCCCCGATCCACCGGTCCATCCTGTTCCTTTCTCTGTCAACCACCTTGGTGCGAGACCAGTCTGCATGACTGCATGACTGATCTATGATTAACATTTTCGCCGACGATACTATGAATAAAGGGCCTATTTTTCCAGAATTTCGTAAGGAGCTCTGAAAAACGCATAAGTTGTGCAGCCAGTAAAACACGGTACGGTTGTTCAAAGTCATTCAAGGTTATTGGTTGTCGGACCAATAAAAATAGAGTGTATAGACAACTTACAATACAGATTGCATTTTGATGAATTTACACAGCTTAATAACTTATAGCGAGTTCATAAAAAGTCGTGGCTCAGAAGCTTCTATCCCCGAAATCTAGAATTAAAATTGGACTTACGTTTCCTTTCTTTTTTCTTCTCCCTTTTCTCTCCATTTTCCGTTTTTATGCTTTATGTTTTTTTCCTTCACTATCTTTTTCTTTCCTCTTGTTATTTTTTATTTTGCCTTTTTTGTCTCCTGACGTTTGGAGCTAAAAACATCGCTTCTGAGGACAGCAATTTACACATATATTGTATACATCTTTAACTTAACTGACATCCCTATATTTTACAGGGCGCAAGCTGCGCTTACCGGGTATGGGGATAATAGCCCCTAACGTGGCTGACCTTCTGTCTGTGTACCAGTCGCTCTTATTCCTGTTCTTTCTTCGTGACACACGCCGTCTGTTCTTCCTCGATTGCAGGTTTCTGCGTCGTCTGTAAGTCTGATGTTTGGATGTCTGACGCCGCTGTTTTCCCGCCCTGTGTCTGTCACTCACACTACGTCGGAACTGCGTCCGGTAGCGCGGAAGTATACTCCACCCGACCGCTAAAAGAACATAAAATATTTTATTAGAAATGGAGCCCGGGTGGTTAAAAAGCTACAGAATAGTACAAATAGTACACAATAAGTTAAACGGCTATGTAAAGCAACGGATACAACCATCTGTCGCCGAATAGTTAATCGAGTAAATGATAAACCACTGTCTGGTGAAGAATAAATGAATGTTAAACGAACGTTTAACACTTAGGCATATAGGCCTACACTTTATACAGTAGTTTAACCAGCACTCATTTCACGCTGACCGACCGTCGGTCGTGTTGGCTACACTGTCGTTTTTTTCACGCATGACTGCGCTGGTGGATTATCGACACGTTATCCCACTGTAGACAGTACGGTAGACATAAGCAGGACTGTAGGCCTACGCCCTACGAATATCAGTGTGAAATAAACGTATAATAAATCGACAAGACCAATATGCAAATATTCAAAACGAAAATTTGTAGAGCGCCCTTCAACCCAAGAGCCATCTTAATGCCTGATTTACGACACTGTATAAGCCTATACAACCAGAAAGACACCCAGAGAGTGCAAACCTCCGCCAACAGTATGTAGATTTTCCGTTGCGTTCGCCAGGAGACAGCACTGTATTCAGCTTAGCCTTACTGTGAAAACGGTAAAAAATCCTTCAATTCTATCTTGTATCCGGAAGCTAATCCGGATCACTAACAGAATCTCTAATTACTTCTAATTTGGGCCAAGTCTAAAATTTCCTGAAATTTTTTTTCGTTCTTGGCAAAGGTAAACGCGCACGCGCTAGACGTTTAAAATAGCCTGGATAACTTCTGGCAAAATCACGATATTGTGTACCGGTATGACTTGAAAGCACGAATTCGCGGAACCTGAAGTCGCAGCGTGTTCTAATTACGAAATTTGGGCTTGAAGATCATACTGAAGCGGCGGGCCTAAAGACGAATGCCTGTGTCCACTGCATGTCATCTCTTTCTACATCTACGTCAAGTTCAACGCACGTTTGGTTTTCTTCGGAGTTTTCTGCTGTTTCTGCATTTCAGCAGCAGGACTGCCGGGGGTGGGGCCATGTCCGACCGGCTGTTCCTCTTGCTCGTCCGCCGCCCCCTGCTCCTGCTGGTCGTTGTTGGCGGTTCCGGTAATCCTCCCGTTCTGCTGGTAACTGATGTCGAAGTCGACGTCTTCGTTGAATGTTTCTGTGTCCGGCGGGTCGTCTGCGCTGGCAGCCGGCTCACCGCCGCCCTCCGTGCCTACAGCCATGTACACAGCGACAGAACTCAACTGAACTAAACTAAACCGAACTATTAGTTCGCTCGCTTATACCCCGTTTACACGATCAAGCTGGCTCGCTGTGTTCAGAAAAAAACACCCACTCATGTTTTTTTTATATCTCCGTGGAAAATGTCTAAATTTTCACAAAATTTTCAGAGAGTATTTAGGAGAAATCAAATATTTTACCGGTGGAAAACATGAACAGTCTTTTCCACCAATGACGTCACAATGACGTCATACTTCCGTGTTTGGAAATTATGGGTTTTACAGTTGAAGACAGACATTTGATGAAATGTTTGCCAGTCAGCGAGGGTTATGAAGCCACAAGTTTGTGCGAGATGTTTCTGGACAATGGACGAACAATTGAACATTGATAGAATGAAACTTTTGATTAAAAAAAATCACATGACTTGCAGTATCAAGCCGTTCAACTGATAGCAGGCACGTGGTCATCCACGCAGTGACCCAGTGCGTGTACTCCTATCGACATCAGAAAAATTGAGTTATCTCGCACTAAGCCAAGAAGATAAATCACCAAAATAGTTTACGGTGAAAAACTGTATGACAGATTAGCATATTTTGGGTTCAGTCACTCCGTGATCAATCGATGTGTTTTAACATTTTCTCAAATGTTTGTCTTCAACGGTAAAACCAATAATTTACAAACACGAAAGTATGACGTCATCATGACGTCACCGATGGCAAAAATACTTAACTTTTCACCGGTGGAATACTCGTTTTTTGCTAAACATTTCCTGAAAACTTTGTGAAATTCTAAACATTTTCCACAGAAATATTAAAGAAAACGTGAGTGGGTGTTTTTTTCTGAACACTGCAGTGTACACGTATGTTGGCACTTTAGCGAACCAAAAATCTCTTCACTACAAACCATGAAAAAAACAATATCGCGATATGCCAGAAATTTCTATATACACCTAGTTCTGCTACAATGGGAACATGACTTGTGTCTCAAGAACACGACGGAAAACAGGCGGATGCCCAGTTAGCGGTAGGCGTGGTGTAGTGGTAACGCGTCTGATCCGATCAGCGAAGTTACTGTACGCCGGGCCCGGTTAATACCGTGATGGGTGACTGCCTATGGGCAGGTAAACCATCTCGGGATGTAACCAACCGCCTAGATCAACTCAGCGTTCCATCCCTCCGGGGTAGGTAAACCGAGTACCGGCCTATCTGGCTGGAATTAAGGCGGGGCGCGTTCACCTCTGTCGGGTGGCAAGTAACATTGTGTGATCCCATATGACAAGTGACGCTCCGTAGCTATGAGATGGGTTCGCTCATTAGGAGCTCTATGCGACCTTTAACCTTTAACCTTTTTAGCAAGGACGCTTGTGCGAAAGGTGAGCTGACACTCTAGCTGACGAGATAACGCGAATAGGCCCTACTTGACACCAAAATTTGATTCAGGAACCCAACAAATGAAATAACCCCTCAATTTAGCTCTGTGGCAGTTCGGCGATACGAATAACTACGTGAATATCGAAACGATAAGTAGATCGTATCGAACGTTAATATTTCGACACATCGATTCATGCAGTAGCTTATAGTCGTACCCATGGACACAGAGATCCTAGCAGTCTCACGACCGTCGTCTGATATCTCGTTCGTCATCTCACCCTCGTCTCGTTTTCCGCGCCAACCTCCAACAGACGACTTCATACACACACAACAGGGGTGGAGGTTTTCGAGAACTGTCTCCAATCTCAAGAACAGCTTGAGAACAATAAATCGTGGCCTAGGCCTTGGCCGTAGCCTCGAAAACCACTGGCCTTGGCCTTGGTTTTGACATCGACGCATTCAGTACATTCTTATGGTAACGATAAAACTGGTTTTTGCAATCCGACTGATGAATAAAATTCGAATTCCGGGATACTAGCTGAAACCATGTTGTGTTGACTTATATTTAGCGGTGAATTAACTAGTCTGAAACATTGAGCAGACGCTGTTTGTCTGAGCATTTTTACAGTTCATTGCGGTTTAAATAAAATTAAGCTGGCTTTCGGCGCACAGTATAAAATTGTCATACTTACTTTACATATTGCTTACTTAAGCTCAAAAATGCTGGCCTGGTTGCGTAGCATAGTGGTTAGAACGTCGGTCCTGGCCGGCGAACTTTCCCTATCCTGCGTTAGACTGATGGATGGCTGCTTGACCACTTTGTGGGTACGGCGTCGCTATCAGTCTACCAACAAGGCCAACTCAGCCTGCCATCCCTCCGGGGTCGGTTAAATGAGTAGTAACCCATAATGGGTTACGGAAGGTAGTACAGCTGACTGGGGCTGCCTAGCCGGCCGCTGCGCCAGCTTGTGTCTGCAGGCTGCACGCGGTGGCTGTGCGGCCGGCGGCTCTGGTTAGTGACGAAAAGCGCATTAGAGGCATGTTCGCGACGATGCGCTATACAAATTGACGACATTTACTTATTCTTTTTTTACCTCGAACCCATCCCTGACCCACAGTCATAAAGCTAAAACTGCACTTGCTTTAACTTGATGTGGATTTGTCGTACAGCAAGCTGTATGTACAACAAATTCGCGATAAATAAAAAGATCACATCGAATCCGCCACAAGCTGTCCGACATGTCGCCTACACAGAATAGGCTGTCGAAAGGCGACAACAGATATACAACATCTTGACTTTTGACATGTCAAGATGTTGCACTGCTTGTGTTGCGATTTGTTGTGCAACTATACTTAGTCTACAACAAAATTGGCGAGTACAGAGCGACGTAACTAAACCGAATTTAACTTAACTGACACGGTTTAGTTTTTGACCAACTGGTTAATGGGCGAACTCATTGGTCATTGGTTGACGCGTATGTGAGCGTAGTCAAGTGGGCCACCGACGCCGTTAGATGGTACCTACTGTAATGCATTAGCCTACTGCTTGTCCACTGCATGGTCATTTCGTCAAAAACGTAACTATATCCATTCAGTTCAGTTTAGTTTAATTTCGTTATGCTACGTCGCTCTGTTCCCGCGTTTACGTCGCTTTGGTGAAAATTGGGCTTACAGCCGAGTAGACATTACCGGTCGTTTATTTGCAGCGCTGTTTATAGTTTCATATCACAAATAACCTTGGGTTTAAACGGCCATCCAAAAGTTATGAGTTCGCAACTCTATATCTAGAGTCCAGATCACATTTTAAGTTAGATTATAGTTAGGTCTATTTATAAGAAATTAGCTAAATAGACGCTATACCAGTCTTCTGGCTGAAGCGCCTGGTAGACTTACGGCATCGCATAACAGTACGGCGACTATCAGCAATGTAAGACAATGAACACGTAGTTTTGCCATCATTATGTGCATGTGGCTTCTACCACACGTACGATAGGCTACATCAACTGCTTGCTGCTTAAGAGACTCAACATCTCCCGTGACGTCACCGTCATATTTCTGTGACGTCATGTATGCGTCGTGTTCAACGTCATTCTACGCCGTGAGCCAGAAAAAAATCGTCATCGTCGCCCACATTCCAGTGCTTCAGTTTTATCGCAAGTGTGGGCAAAAAGTAAGCTTCAAACTTTTGTTCTGATCTTTGCCAAATGTTGACCGATTTTTAAACTTTTTTATCAGCATATTCTGCAGAAACTTTGCAGTGAGGTGGTTATTAGACGTACTGTGGAAAAACTCACAATATTGTTGCATTTTTTCACAAAGTTTTTAATTTCCGAAAAGACCCTATAAATTCTGATACTAAAGTTTTTCACCTAGCTAATAATAGAAAGTTTATGATCCTAGCTTGCGTCATTTTTATAGAATCGCTAATTGTAAACAGACAAGCTTCTAGGCGACGTTGTTCGCGACTGTAGCTGCGGACAAACACTTCCGCATGCAGACTGGGTGGACAGACACGTTGTTTGACAATAAGAGTCGTTTAAGAACAATCGCCAGCCAGCGGTCAGACTGGACAGACAAAACCTTTACGATAGGATGGGGCATGAGGAAAGCAAGCTATGCTGACGCCTGTAAAAAAGCTAAAGCTCTGCTTTTATGACCTGCGCTGTATGCCATTGCAGCATGCATGACCTTGGTAACGTCGTGTGAGAATTAATGGCCGTCAATCTTAACTGTATATGATTGGCAAACAGATATCAAGAGAGTATTGTATGCCGTGCACGATAGATTAAAAGGTATACAAAAACAAGCCTGTAGGCATTAGTGATTGCAATCCAGGAATTGAATTCTCATCAGATCCGGGAATAAGAAATTTGTAATCCCGGTATCTCGAAATCTCGTTTCACGCGTAAATAAAAACATTAAATTTAGCAACATGCATGGCGACAGACAAAGTACGTGTAGTAAATATCCGTAGTTTTGTATATACTGTCCGTACGGTGGACTTCCCCTACCGGCAGTTAGGCTTTTATCTAAAAACTCGTTGCACAATTTGCTACAGATTTGCGATTTCCTGTGGGTGCCTGTTGTACAGTACACTGTATGTCGCAATCTGTGAAGTTCGGGTCTTACTTTTGCAATCCGCCAGTATCAACTGGCCAACACTTTGTAAAGCGGCGCATAATGTCCAGCGAAGCGTTAAGTCGTTAAATTAAATCACAAAAGATGATATTGCCCGCATGACACTGACTGTATGTCAATGTGCTGCTGAATAATAGGCTATCACCTTTTGTGATTTTTGCTGTTTTCGATGTGCGAGTTCTCTAATATTGCCGTTAACAAGTGTATAAACTGATGTTTTGTGCACTTTTTTCGTTAAACGATGAGTGGACGGCGAGCGGCCTTGCTGACAAGTGATTCGTGGGAGGCTCAACATCAGCATGCACAGACTGATTTATAGTCGTAGCGGTAAATGCACGGTAAGTAATCACCGAATCTCGCAAGACGAATTCTAGGGCTGTTCCGAGAGAGTCATTTTACTCGAGTAATCGATGCATGATTGTGGAATAACAACTTGCAGTATCTGCGTGTTAATTTTGCGCAGCGTCGTCGGATCTGCGCGATCGACCGATTGATCGTACGTTCTCGCAGCGAGTGACGGCTCTGCACAATCGGCAGATCTAGCACTTTTATGCTGCACCCTGTAGCTTCTGCTAACATCGACAAGGTTATTTATATTTTTTCTTGTCAAAAGTTGTCAAATGAAAAAAAACAGTTGTGTGATCAGGGCCGGATTTAGGGGGGCGGGGGCCCCGGGCCCCAGGTCTCCCACCAACAGGGGGTCTCCCACCAAACCCCTCAATTTTTAAAACCCTGTAATTCGATAGCCAATCCCTTTCTGAAATCCCAAATGCGCCACTGGGCTCAGGCTTCCCACCAGGGGCCCCAGGCCTCCCACCAGCTAAATCCGGCCCTGTGTGTGATATGTAATAGCACGTTGGCCTTAACCGTTCGCCTGGCAGTCTTACATGTGTTTAATATGTTCGGTGAATAATGAACATATTTATTCACAAAACCGCGACAAAATACAACAAATACATATGAAATGCACGAAATGGAAAAACGACGTTAAAAAGTTATAAAAGCAAAATCGTTCGATGTTCAACTCAAGCCGTCGCAATGACTATTATCACATCAGCATTTCTCAAGACTACGTCTTAAAACTACTCTCAAAATTTTTATGCATAAATACGAGCATCATGAATGCGAACAGTCACAGTCACATTGTAAATAATAAAATAAATTATTTGACGGAAATATAAATGTTCGAACGATAACGGCATGTAAACATTCGAAACAGCGACACGTACTCTGACGCTCCGTGTCATCAGCTTCGTGAGTTAAAAAAATGGGGAGAGCAATAAGTTGCAATTTTCCGACAGATGGCGGCAAATTTCTGGCAGAGAAAATACAAGTGCTTATGCCTTCAATTTTTTGGTTTTCAACGTTTTCCAATATAAACATTTCCACGCCCACATTTTGTTCTTTTGAAAACAGACTTCCAATAGGAAAAAAAATTACGACAGGTTAGAATTTAGGGGAAGGCGGTTATGTCCATTGCGCTCCCTCTACGACATCACTGGTATATACAACATAAAATATTTGTAAAACTGTTTAAATAGAACATTTGCGAAAAACATAGCAGTAACAATGACGTTCTATCTTTAACTCGTGTTCAAGTCGCACAAAATGTTTTGCGAGATCTGCGGAATGCTTTGCAGCGTTACGACATTATGTGTAACGACCAGGACTGTATTTATTATATTTTTGCAAGATTTTATGTTTTAAAATAATTTTTTTGGCGTCGCATTAACAACATGTGCAACGTTATGCAGTTAAACATAGCATATTTCACATATATTACTTAAAGAGTCCAAGAGTGAATATGGGGGATTTTTTGGGAGGGGGGAGTTGCACAAAAGGTTATAGTTGTCTCTCTCCCTACATATGCTTTTGTGAATTATGTAAGGAATCAAAACTCAGAAATTTTGTTCTGGAAGTCAAACCTCCCATCTTCCCGGCAAATACAGCCACGGGCCTTAAAGCACGTACACAGCGACAGAACTAAACTGGACTGAACTAAACTGAAATGCCAGTTCGTTTGCGTCCACAAGAGCATGATAACTGACAGTTTTGTTCATTTCAGTTCAGTTGATTTTTGTCGCCTAGTATACACGTCTCCAGTCGCTCAGCATGCAAACAGTATATGACATCATTCAATAAAGATGATGACTGACTTTTACTAGCGCGCGCTTCGTACTTCGCAACAGGCCGAGTGATAACCGCGAGATGTCAAAACATCTCCCGCGCTTTACTGTGCATTGTGCATTTACTGTGCAACATCGTCCAATGTAGTCGCTGATGTCTACCTTGCTCTGGGGCTTACCGCGGTGGCGGTTTGAAAGACGTGACTTAATGTTATGGAGCAACGGATAGAGTCCCAATTTCACGTCATCAACGTCATCACGCAGCAGTATTTCGAGTTCTTTTATGGTCTGCTTTGGACGGGCAGGACATGCTCTCTGGTTGATGGCTGCTACGATGGACCGAATAAGCTGAGCTGCATTGTGAACGGTCCGCAAAGCTTTTCTCAGCAGTTTCGTCTGTAAACATGCAGAAAACAAATTAAGTTGTTTTTATAAACATCCTGAAAACGAATTAACCCAAACTCCCACTTACTTTGATTCGATGCGGATGCCTTGTTCAATGATAAATTTTATACCTTTAACTTTGCCGCTGTTTTTGAATGTGCCTAATTTTCTGAATCAGTCGTTTGTTCAATACTTTCAATGTTTTTAT
>Ga0209454_1001508_pt1 | contig 14677 bp, 12 predicted proteins | sample WorMetHERISLAND1_2_FD_187400 | JGI IMG/M metagenome (GOLD analysis project Ga0209454, IMG submission 187400) | Marine gutless worms symbiont microbial communities from Max Planck institute for Marine Microbiology, Germany - Olavius geniculatus... | ecosystem: Host-associated > Annelida >...
CAGTCATAGCCCGCAGGTACCTCCGCCAAGGCAATGTTATTCGCCAGGTGGCGTCACCATATTCACTTTGCCAGCGGTTCCCTTATGCCCCCTTTAACGCAATGGTAACGAAAATTTCAAAGTGATCAAGAATCCAGGATTCCTTTCGGATCATCCCCAATATTGAATCACTGGTAGATTGTGCCATGCCCGACATACCCCCAAAATTTCAGAAAGATCCGTCCATAACTTTTTGAGTTATCTTGCTAACAGACAGACAGACAGACAAAGAAACAAGCAAAGTCTGGCAAAAACATTACTTCCTTGGCGGAGGTAACAAACACATATTAGATTCAGAATGCTAGATAAATTAAACAACATAGCCAGTAAATATTTCAATGCACTCTCTGCAACCTATCGCATCAGATTGATTGTGGCATCGCGCAGTTTCCTCGCGACAGTACGGCATTGTTGTACATACTGGCTCGGTGGGCCGGCAAGCTAGTACGAGTAACCAGGTTTCGACGCTATTTCGGCAACCTGCCGGTCTCGGTCAAACGAAGTTACCGTATGTTGAGCGCGGCCAGTAGCGGGATGGGTAACCTCCTATAGGAGTGGGTGTAGACCACCTTATCCAGCAATCAGCCGCACAATACTCGCCCTGTCGGTAGCTGCCGTATGTATAGCGCTAACGCTTACGACCACTGCCGGGGGAGAAACAGCAAGTTCAGTGTAGCAATATATAGGACCTGCTATCAAAGACTGTTTCCATATTGATCAAAAGCAAAATCAAAACATTACTTTTGTGTCCGCAAGGTGCCTCGAAATCAAGACCTGTACTGACCTACATGTAGTCAGTGAAATCCGACTTGAGACGTATTCTAACCAAATAGCGTTTTACCCCGTCAGTGGCGGTTACAGGGGCGAAAGTATGTATCCCTATCAGCCGCGAGTGTGGGGTCACGCGGACATTAAATAATAAGCTAGAGACGTCCGTATACAGTGTCATTTCTGAAACTTCACTTTTCTAAGCAAAAAATAACCATAAACCATAAGCTTGCATCATAAGACATTTTTTTCAAATTTCGGCTGAGACACTCCAGAAACCTTAGTCAGTGACAGATCCGTTTCGGCGCCTTGGTCCCATTCAAAATGACCACCTGGTTATCGATCCATTGCGCCATACCACGGTTACACCAGACAGAACGGTATAGAAATAGACAGCATCAAAGCGATCGTGGACTAAAGCTTCTGACCTACACTAGCGACAAAAATAAAACTAAACCGATATTGAAACCTAATCAGGATTGTCAATCCTTGCTCAAGGCTAAGACTGCCTGCGTGTAGCCGCAGTCGTTTTCGCGGGCAGTAATGCAGAAATCGATTCACCGAGCATTTACATACGTGGTTCAAACAGCATTTTCCTTCAAAATGTGACAGACTATTTGACGAGAAAAACAGACAGACAACTTACAGAAGTTGAGCGATGACAGCGGTGAGTGTTGGCGAATGCGTCGGCGGAGTCGGAACACTGATCTATGGTGATCTTATCCAACTCTATGTCCAGCTTCACCGCTCCGCTGCACAACGTTCGCACTAACGCATTTTCTTTTGTTTGAGGAAGGCAAAAAAGAACATAGGCCTAACTGGCAACGTTACATACAATATAGTTGCGCTGGCAGAACTTGAACTGAAACCTGAAACTCGGCAACCGTTCACCAGTCCCATGTTTCGGTGGTCATTTTAAAGCTGAACTGTTTAGCAAGGCCCTGTAACATCGACTTACCTTAGCACGTTCTTGGTGGCTTTGCTATAGAAATGGACGTACACGCAAACATAAATTCTCGTAATGAACTGAAATGAACTGAACATACTGAAACGAGGACAGAGTAAGTATGCACACTCTCCGTCTATGAACGCCATTTTAAACACTCCAATTCTCGTTGTGCTAGCACACAGCGAGCGCATTCGATATCATTGTTCGCAGTTAACCAAAACACTGTGTCTCAGAAAAAATGTGTCAACTGCTATTTTTCCAATAACTCCGTCTTTAAGAAACAGTAACTATTGCATCACGACACACGACAACGCATGCGCTACCTAGTATGAATTCATTGTTGTAAACGGCCAAAATACGACTTCTGCATTTCACAAGATAGTGTAGCGACAGTATTAAGATGAGGTATGCAAAACTAGAGTCATTTACGTCATCTTCCTTCATGATGTTGCATGCCAAAAATTATTAAAAGTCGGCCTTTTTTCAAAGAGTTATTGCAAAATAACACTGGCAGTTTTTTTCTGGGACACAATGTATATACAGTTACTTACGTACGTAGGTACATGCTGACCTGATAATGACTTGGTGCTGCGGACTGCAGCGGTAGATAGGAACGATGAGGTTGATCATTGGTAGCGATGGACAACGGACGTACGGCAGTGACCACAACACATCGCCCAACTCACTAACCAGGCTCGACTTATTCACCACGACGTCACCTTCCCGCGCCGTCCAACCGCGCTCGTCGCCACACCGCCCCGCGGCCTTGCCGCGTCGGACGCCAGCAGTGCGCTGCAGTAGTCGAGCGTACCAGTGCGCATGTCCGACGTCCGAGACCCGGATGCGCAGGAAGTCGGCTGAAGTGGGCGAAAAGCGCGCGGCCCGCGGTCCGACAGTCGCCCGGCCCGGTCTTTGCACCACCAGCGTCGCCGAGCTGACCCAGTCGGCGGCGCTCTCGACCATCGCGCGAGCGAACGAGAAGTAGAACGCGTCGCCGCCCTCTGATGACGTCACTGGGGATAGCCCGCCGGTGGCGGCGGAGCGCCGCATCAGCAGCAGTGCTATGACGTTGGCACCGTGGACGGCGCTGGCAGCCTCGGCTGAGAATCTCTCCAGCACTCGCCGAGGCAGCTCCACGTTTAGGCTCTGCAGCGTGCCCGGCGCACCGGAGCAGTTGAGTCTGGCCGCTTCCAGCTCGCGTTCCAAGCCGTCAAGAGTCCTGGCCGCCACGTCAGGACTCCACGAGGACGAGACACTGGAGGCTGCTGAGCCGAGTGGAGTCGAGCTGTAGCGTACTGACGACGTAATCGTTCGACGCCGACGAAACGACGCACCGTGCGACGACGTCAAATTCACCATCACCGCAGCGTTTACCAGGCCGTGTTCAGCTGCACCGGCAGCGGTCGACCTTTGAAAGGCGTTCCGCGTGATGTCAAACGGCAGAGTCGGTAGCAGCGCCGCAGATTCGTCGGGAATCCTGTTATTGCGAGTCTTTGCCGGAAGTTCTCTGCTGTAGACGTCACGTGACGCCGGCAGACCAATGGCGTGGCAGAAGCTCAGTAGCAGACAGAGGCGACAAAAGGATCGCAGATGCGCAACGTCGACGACAACAGCGACGGCCATTTTCTCAATTTATGATAAAGTCACCAAGCTAAAATAAACACAAGTTTCGCATTAATATTTAGTTCAGTTTTAGCTCAATTATTTTTGTATTTCTATTATATTGCCCTGCAATCTTCATAGGCTGCAATGCGGGTCTGGCTTGTCCGACCGCCTCTCTGTGTCGCGTACGGGCTTTTAATTTGAAAACGAATGCGTCGTAGAGAAACCGCAATTGGTCGAACGTTTTAATAGCAGGAATAACCAGTGTGCTGATTATTTTCAGTTTATAAGGTCAGGTTAGTGTTAGTATTGTGCAATCAGTGGCGGATTTAAGGGGGAGAGGCAGGGGGCGGCCGCCCCCACCCCCATTGACAGGATGCATCTTAAAACAAAGGAAAATTTTGCACCAAAATGTATCATTTTTGGATAAAAAAAATTGTCATAAAAGGTTTGGGGAGGGGGCTATGCACTATTCCCAGACTCCACCCCTACCCTTCCGCCCCTATTCCAAACTTCTGGATCCGCCACTGTGCGCAGTGCAGTGTATAGCTGGGCAGACGGCCGCACAGCTTGTCGTTATCGGACAGACATATTTGAGTGCTTTATATTCAGTAATAAAATGTACACGCCAATAAAGATTTACTGTCAATATGCCTGTGACGTAAGTTCACACAATTTCAGTTTTTTGCGCCTTTTTGTTTTCGAGTCAGTATAGCCAGACACTCCAGACAGACAAAAGAACGGACAGACCGAAAAAGCAAGACTCGTAATGTGGCCTATTAGGATGGATGACAGCACAAAAACAATCGAAATATTAGCACAGCATTATCCCAGTTGTTAGCGAAGAGCGCATTCCGGTATGCTTGGAAGACGAAATAATTCACGAGAAGGCGCTGGCGGCGGCCCGACTAACTGGTAAATAATTAACAGCAGCGCACGTAGGCCTGATGAATCTCGTGTCTCAATTAGGCTGACGTCTTCGCGCCACAACCAACCTCTCATTTACGCGCAAATCGACTATCAATAATTCAGCGCGAAATTATGCTTAATTTTGTCAACATTCTGCTCCCGTAATGCGCCGGACGGGCGTCATAAATTAACGAAGTTGCAGCTGTATAACCGCACGCGCTGACGACAGCTGAAGCCTGCAGGCGATCATATGCGTCAATCTGAGCCGTTTTGCTATACAGGGGAGCCAACGACCGCTTGACGCTTTTCTGCATAGTGAATATAAGACAAACTAAACTACCGAGTTTTTGATCATAACTATAAACAAAATACTGGACGGTTTTTAAGGCGGTAACTATATATCCAGCAGCCGGACAAATAGCCTGTGGGCTGTTTGTACGGTTGAACGAAAAAATAGCTGCCGCGAGGCTGCTGAGTGTTTCGCCTTTTTCGCCTTATTTGTGGGTTAAAGTTAAGGTTAGATCTACTCTGATCCCCTACAACGTACCGTTTAGCCACATGACAACGTTACAGGCAAACGACAGACAAATGACAGACGGACGACATATTGTACCATAACTGCGACCGGTCGGCAAAAATGGCGCTTAAAAGTCATCGAGGCTTGGAGTCCTTGTTGACCTCAAGCTGTCCAGTTTTTAGGTCTTGGATAGGCGCGACAAGATGGCGTTGCCTGGATAAAAGTGCCTGGGCGACTGATCGAGTTGAATATACTAGGCTAATTGCATGATATGAATCTGATATTGCCCAGTGATGCAAGCAAGGCCACGAGCTACAAGGTTAAGACTAAGGCTAGAATATAAATGCGACTACTAATTCGAACTATGTACTGTAGAGGCTAAATCATACGAGTACCTACTGACCCTTTTTCCGCGCGACAGCATGCAATGCTTCGCGCGTCCTAGCTATGGTCTAGGCGTCCGTCCGTCTGTCCGTCTGTCCGTCTGTGTGTCCGTCACACTCTGCAGCTCTTATCAAAACGGTGCAATCTATAGAATCACATCTTGACTGTAGCTGCCACATGAACTCTAGTTTATGCCACAACATTTCGTGCCGCTGGGTCAGGCGATTCTCCGTTGAAGAAAGACACCCCCTAGAACTCGTTATGTTATCGCTACTGGCTCGTCTAGCGTAAAAACAATTACTTTCCGAGAGTATTAACATCGATGACCTTAAGTAACCATAAACTTCCAAAATGTGTGATTTGTTGCGATTTTTAGATTGCGGTGCACATTTTAAAAATGAATTGCGACGAAATGGCTAGAGATAGACCAAAATAACCTGTGCGCGACATTCTCAGCATTAAACGTAAATTTTAGCACTTTAAATTTTGCTTCTCTAGATTTAAGGCGTTTCGTGTACGAGGGCGTCAAATACGGGTACCCCTTCAAAATATGCGATTTCTGCTAATATCGACTAATTTAGCGTGCAAACGGTTCCAGATAAACACAGACTTGCTGCTTACCGCAACAAGTACTGGTGAGTGGTGACGAGCTTTCTGGGAGTAATTAACGTCCATGCATGCCGTCCCCATAAAATTAAAACACATTAATACCTACTCGCTGTAGGCCTACACATGACGGTACAAGAAATCCACATTGTGATATGCCATCATGTCTGCTGTCAACTGCCGTGTATGCTAACTTTAAAACAATTAGGCCTGCGGAATGATGGAGGTCACGACACAGCTACTATTGACACGCGTGTTTCCTGTTCTACTGTATGCTTCCAAAACGTGGACAATAAAGAAAGACGATGAAAGAGAAATGAGATGCTACAGGAACATGCTAGGTGTAGGTTGGCAAGAGAACAGACAAATGAAAGCATCAGAGAGAGTGTACGCAGAAAAAGAGACAGTTATGGACATTATTCGACACAAAAAAACTACTGCTTTTCGGCCATATTTGTCGCATTCCAGATGATCAACTAGTAACGAAAGTGTTGCTGCCCTCAGATGGTGGTGTACACCAAAGAGGAAGACCTCCGAAGAAATGGACAGACAACATCACCGAGTAAACCGAGCTGACCCTGTGTGAAACTGTGAGAATGTCGCAAGATCGAGAGACATGGAAAAAATTGTATTTGGCCCCAACAGTTGTTGTAAGAAGAAGAAAAACAACATGCCTGCTTACAGCTTGTTGTACGACTAAGTCCACCACAAGTCGAACTAGTAGAGTCTGGCCTTTAACCATCAGTTATATTCCAGCCATGGAAAGCGTCGACTTTGGGCATTTGCTGCTTTTATTTATTTTTGTCACAAATCGGTTATTATTTACATTGCTTTTTGTGTGTCGATGACATGTGCCGTCAAGAAACCTCACTGAACTCACTCACTCACTTCCTTAAAGTCCTTTAAGCCCAAACTCCACTACTTGGATCTGTTATGAATTTGTCGTACGTAATGCACGTTGCATAACAAATGTACAACAGTTCGAAGTGGTGGAGTTTCGGCTTCATCATCGAAAAGACGCGGCGGTGTTTATGTTATATCCCGTTTACACGATCAAGCAAACATCGAGCAATCATCGAGCAAACATCCACCAAACGCATTCAAAATTCACGTGCACGACGTGTGCTCTAATTGCTCGATGTTTGCTTGATCGTGTAAACGGGGTATTACTTACGCGTGTACGTCGGTCTGTTGTCGTATGTAGCCTAAGCGTGCGGCGGCGAGCGAGTGTACGCCGGGTGTGCACACGGCTGGCCGGTGGAATCGGTGGCGCGCCGATGCAGCCGGCGCGAATATGTTTCGACGCCAGTCCGCCACACACGACGCTCGCTCAATAACGTCCTCTCAGCTTTAGTCAATGCCTAAGACCACACGTACGCGCCACGCGAGTGACCTAAGAGACAGACGGCGATCCGGTCACATATCCCAGCACCACACGCGCTGGCGACGACCTACAAACGCTCTGAACACTGCAGCAGCGCAGCTGCGCATGCGCCAAACTCAGCAGCAGCAGCAGCAGCAGCAGGCTCGTCTGTGACGCCTGCTGCTGTCCCCGCAGCCGCTACAGCTGCTGCTGCTTGCGTGGCCGTCCAGCCGCTAGCAGAGATGTGCGCTGTGTTTATATGCCGATATTTGTGGATTCAGATCCGCTGCTCGACCAACCAACTTTGAACTAAGTTGCTCTACTCCGGTTACTTTGCATGGATGGGCGACTTTCTGCGGACTGGTCAACCATCTCGGCATATAACCAGCCACTCGAATCAACTCAGCCTCCTATTCTTCCGGGATACGTAAGTCGAATACCGGCCTGCCTGGCTGATCTCATGATGGGACCCGTTCACTTGTGTCGGGTCGTGTGATTCATGATATGGCAGCTGTATGATGGGTAATAATTTATGAATTTCCATGAAGAGCTATACAACCGTTAACCTTATATAGTCTGGAGATCCACTACCAGATTTTTATTCAGGGCAAAAATGATGCGGATGGAAAAGTAACGCTTGAAATTTGTCGCTGAATGCTGTAGCCATCTCTTTTTATCGTCGTGTCTTTTAGGATGCAGTTACATGTGGATATTAAAAATGTTGCAGATACTTCAGTTACGGTCGACAGTACGTGGCTAAAATATTTTTAGCCGTGTTCGTGAGGTTAAGCGGCTTGTTGCAAGCGTTTGACGGCGTGTAGCATTTGCACACTGATCGGTCGGCGGATCGCTTCACGGAACTGCGGCCTGCCGTTAGCGGACTTCTATTTTCGCCGATCCGAGCATCGGAGCAGCGCATGGCTGATCTGGCATCACCTTGCAGCATCAGCAGCACCAGCGGCAGCATTGTGCTGGTGAGAACTGGTGCAGCTGCTGCAGCCGCTCTCGGTCAGTCAGTCGGCCGGTCGGATGCACTTGCGGCCGTACATGCGGCGATAAAGAGCCCCTCTACAGAATGTTTAATATCTTCAAAACCGCGCACCAATTTTGTGCGAAATTTACAGCAATTATTAACGAGAAACTTTGCCACAGATATACCAAGTCATGTGCAATATTATGAAAGCTAGAGTAAATGATGAGACATATAGTTTTATTCACTGCGAAAAACTTAGTCTGTGTTCAAGAAAACTGTATAACAAGCACTAAACAGTTGATTTAACTGTCTAAGAAAGGCAGAAGATTGGCAAAATAATGGCGACTAAAATAACTAAAACAACGTATATGAACTTAAAAATTTGACGATCGGTTCAGTCTAGTCTTAGTTCGAAGATGCATATTCCGATAAGGACATGATCATACAAGCGATGGAATTTGGTGATTAATTGCTATTATTTGTACATTTCTGTTGTTGGAGTCTGTGTCATGGCCAAGACTCCAGTTCACAATCTGCAGAGTAATGCAGTTTACAATATTGAACAAACAAACAAACAAACAGACCCTGGCCAAAACATACCCAAATTCTTCGCCGAAGGTGATCGTGATTATCACTGGATTTCTGCTGCGAGCTACATTAGAGTCTGCAGTGTTTGCTCTGAGCGAGAACGTCAAGTGGAACGCGGTCTTGACTTCACGTCCTCCACCGCGACGCACTGAGATGGAATGCTGCCGGTGTGCCAGGTATCAATAAATGATTGTCGGAGCGGAAACTGGAGAAAGCGACTCGATTAGAGAAAGCGGGCGGGCGACGCTAGCGAGCGCGTGACAGACAGACAGACAGACAGACAGACGCACGGACACACACACAGACACACACAGACAGAGAGAGGCGATGTTCTGTCGCCTGCACAGGCGCCTCGCCAGCGACCGGCTTACGGGCATCGCGTCGCGATTAGTTCTATAAATAGACGGATATGGCGCACCGCAATCATCATAACTCTGGTAAAAACTGGTTTTGAGAAAGTCTTTGTATATTAGAGGTGTTTTAGCTTTTAGTGTAGGAAAAAACAGCACACAACTTTTAAAACCCAAGAACCAGAAAAGCACATTGTATACTACATTCTCGAGTCGTCTTAGCTGAGTAAATGACGTGACGTCAAAACTGAAAAATTACGATTAAAATATGAAATAAAATTTGATTTGTATTACAAATTCCACAACTAAAAAAAACCTAAAATATGTAAAAAAAACGCAAAAGTTGAACGATTGGTGTTTTGAATTTTTGTTAAAAACCCTAAAAGCCTAGGTTTTTACTTTATTTTCCAGCGATGCAAAACGCCGACTGACGGCGACCGGAGAAAGACATCGAACCGAAACTTTTTCTGTTCACGAGCGTCTATGACAAAACCTAGCGAAAACCATTTACGTCTACACTGAAAGCTCCATACTAATATGCCTAAACGTAGAAGGGAGGGTTTTTACGAGCGAAAGCAGCTACACTGCTTTAGCGCGTCTTAGCCATCGCAATTCTGTCTGTCCGTCCGTCCGTCTGTCCGTCACATGGGTGGATCAGTCAAAACCGGTACAAGCTAGGATCACCAAATCTTCATCTTCGGCTGCGTGGAAAACTGTAGTTTTAGGAACCGTAAAGCTTTTCCATAAATTCGAAAGGGGTCATTCCAAACAAGGGCGCTAAATGAGAGGGTGACAAAAACTTGCGATTTTTGGCCAATAAGTCGCTGTATCTCATTAACGGTGCCAGATAGGTTCTAGGTTACTATTAATCACTAATAGGAAGTTGTACACTGGCTCTCGATTGTCACCGAATTCAATGACTTTGGATGACCTTAAACGCGAAAAAAGTTTTTGGTAAATTTTTTTGACGATTTCGGGCTGCGAGACACATTTCAAGAGCAAATTGCGCCGAAATCAATTGAGATAGACATGGATAAGCTGCATATGAAATTTCTAGCATTAAACGTAGATTTTGATGGTCCACGTCTCGATTTTCTAGGTTCAAGGAAACCCGCGCACGAGGGCATCAAAAAGCGGTACCCCCGTAAAAGTCGTTATTTTACCGTTGTTGGCCAGTCTTTCGTGAAAACGGTTGCAGATAGGCATGGGCATGCTGTCTATCACAACAAGCACTAGCGTCGAGCTTTTTAGTTGTATCAACACCGATGCCTTTGATAGACCCCAAACTTCCAAAATAAGGGGTTTTATTGATTTTCGGCTACAAGCGCACCATCCAAGAATGAACTGCGACGAAATGGCTGGAGATAAACTGACAGTTTGCAAACAGGAACTGCTATAGTCTTTCGCGCGTTTCGTGAGCATTAGCTCAAATTTCTTGTTTCTTGCAGGAATTTTGTTTGTAACTCTAAAACACACTATCAGTGGTACAGTGAGGTTGCGTTTGCAGTGACATTTATCAGGGGGCACGGACTGTAACTGGAATACCAGATGCACATCACTGAGCAGTGGTTTGTTTGAAATATATAAGGTGGCTAAAAATTCACACGCAGCGAAATTAGTTAGCATACAGTAGACGTCAGCAAATCATTGACTAAAACTGCCCAATTTTGCACTTCGTTAGCGACAACAATTTTTTTTCTTCAAAAAGTGGATGTGTCAACAATATTTAGTCATTCTGACACCACCCTGTACCTGTGCGACCTCACATAACCTTGCGGTCAAATTTAATATCTTTATGACACTTATCGTATACTCAATCTTGTCACATCTACACTGTGTTTCAAAAAAACAGTCAAAATTTTTGTCATAGCTATGTCAAATTTTTACCGATTTTAATAATTTTGACAAACAAATAGCCAAGACAATAGGATTATGTAAAATGCACTTATTTTCCATTTCACCCAATTTATGATAACGCACTACCGTGTGAAACACAGATGCTCCAATTTTGCGTAACGTTGAGCTGTTTTCTCCAGTAGATGTTGCAACGACTTAATTAAGCACATAATAAGTGAAATGTACATCATTTGGCAGAATTGCAGGTTTTATCTTAAATATTTAATACCACAAAATTAATAAATCACGTCGCGTCCTTTGTCGATTTGATGATGAAAGGCGAGCAATCGGATACAAATAATCACCGCGAAATGTAACAATTTGGCGCGTCTGTGTTTCACATGGTAGTGCGTTGACGTAAATTAAGTGAGGTGGAAAATAAGTCTGCCTTACATAATTCTATTGTCTGGCCATTTTTGTGTCAAAAATTGTCAAAGTTGGTAAAAATTTAACACAGTTATGAAAAAAACTTTTGGCTGTTTTTTAAACACGGCGTAGAACGATGGGCATTACGAACAAACATAGAGACTGGCTCAAACACATATGCACTTAGATGCACAAATATGATATCAATCATAAATTAATGAATGTCACTACGTTGATCAAATTGTCGTTCTTCGATCGTCGTCGTTCATCAAACTTCGAATATCAGCTAACTTCTAATACTTATTACAATAACCTGTCGATTTACGCAAAGTACGGCATTAGCCGATACTAAAAAATCAATACAAAAAAACAACTAAAAATCAAGAAAGTCATCTTTGCATATGTCAAGCTTTCGTGGAAGTTTAATGCTCATCCCTTTTCTGCAAAGCGAATTTAAAAAGAGAAAGCAGAAAGCCATTTTTCAGGATGCTAGAAATTGCGCGAAAATGCCTTTCACGAGATGCGTTTTATTACATTTAAGATGCATTAAATTCGATTTCGGTCACAGAAATAAAAGTGGATCCAGACTGAGATTTGGTAAGACGAATGGTCGGCCTTTGGTACGTTCTCTCGTCATGCATTTCATTGCGATGTCTTTTTCAGACGGTCAAGTCAGTTTTTAGCACGTCACATACGTGACCACAATATCTCATTTTCGTGGCCCACAAACCCAGTAGTACTCTGGGGGTGTTATCAATATTGTTTATGTCTAAATAATATAATGGAACTGTCGGCGTTCCATAGCTAGATTGCGGCCAGCATCAATCGATCTCTTCATCTACCTTGCACGAGGACGGTGACGGCGACGAGCGCGGTGCGGTGGCTTCGTTTAATGCTCTGCCTGCTGCTGCAGCTGATGATGACGCTGCCGCCGTGCTGCGATGCTGAGCTATGGACAGCCAACTCGCCTCGCATTAGCATCTTCTCGCTCTGCCATCCATTTCCGCTGCTGCAAAATACCCCAAAACCGGCTGAATGCCACGCGTCACTGTATCGCAGTGTAAATACGTGTATTTTGAGTATGTACAGGGTGGGCCAAAAGAACCGGACCTGTTTGAGCGTTGATAACTCAGCGATGATTACCCGTAGAAAGACGTGTGATATGTCAAAAGTTTTAGAATGCTGTAAAGAATAAATGACAAATTTGCATAGTAAAGCATTTAAATATTCTTTGCCTAATTTGCATAAATATTCGTCACCCCCGAAATTCTGCCAAATTTGACTGTAACACGTGGATTTAACATGGATATTTGAGCTTTTATAACTTAGCGATGCTTCACTATGCAAACTTGTCGTTTAATCTTCACAGCAGTATGAAACTTTTGACGTCTCACACATCTTTCTACCACTAACCGTCGCCGAGTTATCAACGCTCAAACAGGTCCGGTTTTTTTGGCCCACTCTGTACTAAACATCGCACTGCTGGAGTGAGTAAACGAGTACGCAGAACGAACTCATACCACTCCAGACAGTGCTGTATTGTAGTTAAACCACGTTCAGATCGCACAGACTACACCGTCGTTTGCTTCACGACGCGAGACGGCAGCCGAAAATTGCAAAAGCAGTACCGGTGCAAGCTGACTGTGTTTCAACGCAGAATTCAGTTTGAGTTAGAAACGGGGACATGACGTTCAACTTTTGTCCACGCCTTCGCTAGATATTGGTCGATTTGCAAAATTATTACGCTGGCAGACTTGGCACAAAATTTGCACCACAATGATCACACCTTGCGAAATACTAATTTTTAAACATTGCACCGAGCAAACCACCCCAACGGCAATTAAAGCACACATGACCTGAAAAAATGCGATCATGGTATATGAGCTGAAAATAATCCAGTAAGACCAGCTACAAATTTATTGTTTAGTAGGCTACACCACGTAGCACAAGTTATACATATGTACGGGTGTCGTGCGAATTATTTTACATCGCGATCTTGTTTTAAAGCTTTTTTCAAGAAACGCCTGCTAAAGAACTGACTGGAGCAAATCGTTATTCAAGACTCAGCTGCTCCAAACCGTTGCTGGTTGGTGTTTAAAACATTTCAAATAACGACGATTTTGTTGTTAATTTTTTCCCGAATTTATAACTTAGTGAAACAATTTTAAAAATTGGTCAGAGTTTAGCAAAAATACAGCAAATTATCGGAGTAATTGTTTTTATGGAACATGGTGTGTTGCATATTGCGTTTCTAGTGTCATGACTTTAGTCGAAAATTAGGCGATTAAATTTTAATGAATTTTAAAAAATTTGTAACGATTAATCGCGTGATTAATCGTTAATTTTCTTAGCTCCAACCAATTCGCGCTAACGTTTTGGTGTGTGACATTTCATATGTCTATTGTTGCATAATTCGCTAATAAAATAAAAAAAAGACAGGTCTATACTTACGACAATTTGTATGCCATGGCGACATCTAGCAGTAAATAAAATCACTATTCCGAAAAATGCAATGCCAACATTTTAACAATTTTGTTGAATTTATGTAGCATTAACATATTAATTAACTTTGTCTTAGCTGCATTTTTCGATTAAAAAGTAGCACGGGGATATCGAGTGAGTGCAAAACGAGTACTGCCTGCTATGTATTGAGCAAAGCTTTATCTAGCAATAATTAATACGTGTCGCTGTGCGTGGTCGCATGTCATTGTCCACGGCGGCATCAAAAACACATGGTACTTAATACGCCGGCACCGAGACACAATAGAGTCGTATTCAGCAAAAGTTCTGCTTACTACGATTTGTTAAACAGTTTATGAAAGGTGGTGTGCAGCTGTTTATGGAAAACCTATCGCTGAGCTACGTATAGGATCACATAGTGTTATCCGCCTCAACTCCAGCCAAGCAAGCCGGTACTCGAATTACTTATCCAGAAATAATGGAAGGCTGAGTTAACCTTGATTGTTGATTACATACCAATTAGTCAACCATGCTGGAAGTAACCATTTGATATCGACGTGATCGAGAGTCGAACTGACGTTCTTTTGATCGTAAGTCTAGCGTTCTATCATTTTTGGCTGAACTGTTGAAGTTTTATTATTGCAGCCACAAAAAACGCCCAAAACGATCACTTTTACACGGGAATCGTTTATAAATGACGTCACGCTCCGAGGGGGTGGGGTTTACATTACTTTGACGATGTGTGACGTACAGGAGAGTGCTTAAAGGAATTGTGACGTCGCACACGCCACATCTGTGGAAAGGCACAACGGACAGCCAAATTCATGTTGCCAACTCGCCATATGTGTCAAGACGAGAAACATTTAAGAACACTGTGCCTAAATTCACACAATTTTATGCATTAAAT
>Ga0209454_1001509_pt1 | contig 14675 bp, 20 predicted proteins | sample WorMetHERISLAND1_2_FD_187400 | JGI IMG/M metagenome (GOLD analysis project Ga0209454, IMG submission 187400) | Marine gutless worms symbiont microbial communities from Max Planck institute for Marine Microbiology, Germany - Olavius geniculatus... | ecosystem: Host-associated > Annelida >...
GGGGAATGAGAAAAATTAAATGAAAAGTTTTTCCTGATTGATTTGAATAAAATGGTAAACTTTTACCGGTGGCATTGGTATCGATCTGCACCGGTGATATTGGTTCGGAATTAAATCGGTGGTCCCAATATCTAATCAGTGGAAAGCCCGGATACGGTATCAAGGCTGTAGGGCCAGACAAATCTGGGATTGTCCGCACATGGAAGATCACTCCGAGCGGTAATTACCCAAAAACCCCCCCTGTTGTCGTATCTGAACCTCCCTATTTTGATGATGTATGTTGGGGTTCAAGCGGAGTGCTCCACTATACGAATTTCAAAAAGAATTCTGGTAGCCCTTGGGAGAAGGCAACAAAGACTCATACGAATCCTTTGTTTTCACTGATCATCGAACTGCTTCAGAAATATAGGCTATCGGTATGATGGATGATCTGGTCGTTTGCATATCTGATGAGCAGCTCGATTCCCTTGCGGAATTCTGCGGTTGCATCCTTGATCGGGTCGGTGGATTCATCGAGATCGGCGGTCAGGCAATAGGGGATTTTGATGGCAGGCATTTTACCGTCGATTGCCTATTACATGATGATCTTGCAAGGGCCGATGCAGCATCTATCAAATTCAGTACAGATTCATCAAGAATCGCCCGAGAGGAAGCGGGAAAGCGAGGGATTAATGTCATGGGAACATGGCATGTCCACCCGCCAAGCTTCGGTGTCCATTTCTCATCAACTGACGAGGGCTTTCTCTTCATCGAGAGGATGCTTCTGAAAACTGATGATCCTTTCGCTGAAACACCGAGAGTCCATCTGATATTCGATCTGGAAAAGCAGGAGATCGCTGCCTATTCGATGAAGATCGATGTGGATTACAGCCTTGAGCCAATTGGGCCTGAAACAGCGTTAATGAACGAAATTGCGGGCTCAAAGAAACATGCAATGGTGATCTCAGATTCCGGGCTATTGGATTACCATCCTGAAAGCTTCAGAAACGGAAATCTGACAGGTTTTATACGGCGATACAATTTTTCGCAAATACCTTCTGATTTTGAAAAGGTTTTCCTGGAAAACTATTTCCTGAAAACCAACGAGTATGAATTCGATTATGCACGGATAACAGACAGCATCAATTTTTTCAGAGTCTACAGAGAACAAAAGGATCTCAAGACCGGATTTGATGATGTTGGAATCGAGATAACGAAATGATAGTCACGCTGCAAGACCCATATACAGGAGATACGCATAAATTAGACCTTGATGACGATTCAACGGTCAGAGACATCGCATTGCAGGTCGTTTCAGACCTCAGCCTTGATAACACTCCTCAGTTTTTCACCTACTTCAAGCAAGAGCATGCAGACGAGCTGTCTTCAAGGACTATTGTCGATGGCGAAAAGGTCGTATTGCCCGATGATCTGACGGCAACTGAAATAATGGCGTTTTTGAGAGATCCTGAATTACCGGTCTATTACCAAAGCAAGGACATCGACGAAAATCTGCTTTTTCAGTTCCGAACTGACCGTCTGAATCGGGCCGGATATGATACGGACCTATTGAATGAAAAATGCGTCCTGCTTTGCGGTGTTGGACTTCTTGGGAATGAGATTGCGATGAACCTTGCTGTTCTCGGTGTCGGCAAGATCATCCTCATGGATTACGGGCATGTTGATTGGTACAACATCTACCGGCAACCGCTTTTCGGAAGAGATGATGTATATAAGACTAAAGTTGAGGCAGTTTCAGATAAACTGAATGGCATGGGAAAGATAGACGCTGAGCCCGTATATGTCGAGATACCATGCCTTGCAACTGAACCAGATAAGATAGCTGTCTTTGAACGGCTTAAAACAATCAATTCTCATGTCAAGGCCTCTGATCTTGTGATCGGTGCTCTTGACATATTCTCTGGAAGGGCTGTAGCTCAAATCCTTGCAAGGCACAATGGCAAGCCGTTTGTAAGCAGCTCTGTTGATGCTTGGGGCGGGAAAACTAACGTCTACTTTCCAGATGAAAATAATTGCTATTGCTGTGGGATCAGTCCTGGCAGTTTTGCAGACGGCGGAGCTTGTACGCTGGCCGCAATAGAAGCGCAAAAAACTGTCGTTGCGATGGCGACAAGATTCTCAGTTGATTGTCTGCTTGGAAAAGACATCGAATTCAACGAGATCAAATATTATGCAGGCAAGATGGAACTGAAAAAATCAAAAGTTATGGGAACACCAAAATGCAGAATATGCGGTGACAATGGTCTGAAAGCTCAAGATAACAAACAAGCTTTCGAATTCATCTATAATTGGTTATTTGGGAAGGTATCATGAAAGGCATAGGGATAGTTCTATTTTTGGATTATGAAATTGCCAAGGTTTATTATGAAATCCAAGGGAACGAAGGTACTATGACTTTGGTGAAAATGAAAAGAGATTATACGCTTTTCGAGGAAGAAGATCTCACAATGCAGCTCAAGTTTCAGAATGGTATAATTCGAGACTTTTTTGTATGGAAAGAGCTCGAAGATGAAAAATTTAAGATTAAACTACATGAACCAGTTCCAGATAATTAGTCAGTTCGGCATTGATCGGAAAGTATTATGGAAGGCATAGGGATAGTCTATTTTCAAGGATATGAGGTTGCTGAGGTTCACTATAGAATCAATGATGACGAGGGCATTCTAGATCCTTTGAATATGGGGATGGATAAGATCATGGGGAAGAATGGTCTTGAGATGAAGCTTGAGCTTGAGGATGGCTCAACTATTCAGTTTATAATTCATACTGAAGTTTCTGATGGAACTTTCAAGATCAGGGTCAGATGAAGCTCCTTCTGATAAACAGCGTCGATAATGACCGGAAAATCATCGATCTTAGTACGTATCGAAAGAACCAAAAGGCTCTGACCTTTGGAGAGATCATAAACGGCCATGTCAGAGACAAGAGCCGGTGGTATCTGCATCAGTTATCTGGTGGTAAGCTTGTTAAATTGCCTGAGACTGCTAAATTAGCAGAATACAGATATCCTAAAGAGCTTTTTTGGATACCTCAAGCGGTGGCTACCAGCAGACCAGAGCAGAGACCGGCCGAAATCGATGACGAATATCGAATCGAACATCAGGGAGCTTATGCAATAGGCATCTATGCAGGTGCTATTTTCGGTTGGGTCGGACTTTCTTTTGATCTATTCAGATCGAGGATAAGCTCCATATTTTGGATCAGTTTAATAGTCGCATCAATCGTCGGATTCGTCATTTCGTCATTATATGGTTTCCAGAAATACGTAGTCCCATCATCAGTCCTTTTCATTCCTTTTCTATTTATTCTCTATTCCGCATTTAAGGCTACTCAATCGGTATGGGCAATTAGGGGGCATCTCCGGTGAAGATGAAACTGCGGTTATTAGCAGGTGGCATCGGATTTTCGTTAGTTGGGTATCTTTATCGGATGCTGATGATAGATGCAGGCAGCTATGGCAAGCTGGATAGTATATTCTTTATTTCACTGATGATCATGGGTGGCATGTTCATAATTCCATTGCTGATGCTTCTTCTTGTTGATTTTCTCAATATCATCACAGGAACGATAACGAGAGGATTTGATTTTCTGATGGGGTTTGTGAAGGGATTTAGAGTTGTAAGATTAACCACAAGAAACAAACGGTAATTCCTTTTTGGAAAAATGGGTTCAATAGGAATGATACACCAAATCATCTCAGAAGCCAGCGATAGGCCTCCTTCTTTTCCTTAAAAACTTTAAGAATTGTTCCACGGTTTATTGCAGCGGTCTCAATGAACTGATAAATATCATCGTTATCTGAATACAGAAATGCGAATCTGCTTTGATCATCGAAGTCCATCCTCTTCATACTATTAATCAAGCTAATGCAGTCTAATGCACCGATATTCGCTTTTAGTTTCCTGGAATCGATAAGAACTTTATGTATGTCTCTCTCTTTACATTCATCAGCTATTGCCTTTCCGCCTTTCAGAAAGTCTCCTATTAATCCATTTCCTTCGAAGTTGGCAATCAGGTACTTCTTATCCTCAGAGATTTTGATTTCCTGTTGCATGATAAATCCCTTGACCAGTTTTACATATAATGTTTTCTAGTCTGAATGTAATATGGATTTTCCAATTTCTGAGCTTGGTTTTATAACTTCCAATAGCACCACTAAATAGTAATAAATATTGGTGGTGCTCGAAATGGTCAAAGAAAAGAGAAAGGAACAGGATGAAAAAAAGGATTCAGTTGCTCAATATCTCGAAGAACCAGAATATATCCAAATAATAAACAAGATAATTAACGGGGTTGATTGATGTGGTGAGATCAACGAGAATCACACTACGCTTACCTATGGCTCAGTACAGATCATTGTGTAATAGGGCTCAAGAAAAAAATACGAATCTTTCTGAAATAGTAAGAGATTCTCTATCCAAATCTGGAATAAAAGCAGAAAAAACAAGACAATATGAAAATATACTTGGTTATCATGTCAATAAGCCTTTTCGGAAAAATCCAGATAAATATGATAACAATCAAATTTATTCAGATTATCCAACCACATTATCTACATGATCTTTGAAATCATCCTGAATACCTTCCTTTTTTAGGAAACTTGCAACTAAACTATCATATGATCCTCTCTTTATTAGAGCATCTTTTAGTTCATTAATTTCACTTCGAAGAGTATCCATTTCTTTTTTGGTGTTCTCATCATGTACCTTGATTTTACTCTTATCTAAAATCCGTGTGCATTTGGAGCATGTGAGAGCTGAAAATGGATTAACGGTAGAGCAATATGAGCACTTTTTGTTTTCTGGCATTGAGTTCTTGAACGTCCCGTCATCTGGATCGATCAATCCTCTCTTTATTAGTTGAGCCTGTAGTGCATCATGCTGGGTGCTCATATCGTAAGTCTTCAATTGCTTTGTTGAAGTCCAACGAGCAGCATGCTGAATCTCCATATCGCTATCGCCCCTAAGTCTTCGGAAGGTTATTCCATTCCTTTTGAAACTATAGCATGTTATCGGCTTTTTAATACCTAAATTTCTACAGGCGACTTTTAATCTTTCATTAATATTATATGGGGTCAGCTGCTTTCCAACATTTCTATCTGTGTTTATGAATATGAATGCATCAGGATCATCTTTCTGAGGATGTATATCGAGCCATTTCAAGAGGTATGGATATGAGTCGATACAGGCCATTATTCCGGTCCCTTCTTTGCCGTGATCAGATATTGTAATGATAGCATAATTATCATGCAGTTGGATGTCTCTCATTCTTCGATATAAAATCTCTTGAGGTCTGGCGACACTGTCAGTTGCGATCATCAAGTAAGCTTGTATCCTTACATCGTCTGAAAAATATGCAACTATTTTTCGGAATTCATCAACAGTTAGTCTATCTTTCTTTATTCTTTGCTGAGATCTGTCAATCTTTGGACTGAGATGCCTGACTGGATAAGGGACGATAGTCTCATCTATCCGGCCCTTTTCATCAGTCTCTGGCAGAATATTTTTCCAGATGAACTTTATGTCCTTAATGAAATCCCCTTTGCTTTTCGGACTTTTATTTACCGTATGCGAGAAGGCTACAATCTTGTCGATATCGTCACGATCCAACTCTTTCAAATCAAGTACTGTATTATAGACTATCATCATCAATGTTCTGAATAGTCTCATTCTTCGTGAATAGCTCGTATCTTTAGATTCGAATCGCAATGACAGTTTTATGAAATACTTGAGATTATCTTCATTCTTACAATAATATTTAGCTCTGCGATTATCAATTGGAGGTTTTTTCGTTTTATCTTTTAAAGATTCCATGAATCTTGCGTATTTCTCTTTTGACTTGTAAATGTCGTTCTGGGCCATCTTATCACCTATTATGTTTTCTCAGTTTTTATAAGGGTGTCAGACAGCGCATATATTAGAGCTACGGCTGCTTAAACGGTAGCGCATCAAAATAAGATAGAGATGCGCCGGCCGGGATGAATTTCCAATTCGTGAATCCGAACAACAGCAGAATCGTCTTCCGGATTGGCGGCGCGTCTGCGCAGAGCAGCGCGGACTCTGGCAATCATCACTCTGGGGCTGAAAGGCTTGGTGATGTAGTCATCGGCGCCCAGTTCGAGTCCGGTGACGATATCGGCCTCTTCTCCTTTGGCGGTCAACATCACAATGGGAATATGCCGGACCTTCTCGTGGGCCTTTAATTTTTTGGTGACTTCAAGACCGTCAATGCCCGGAAGCATCAAATCAAGGACGATTAAATCGAATGGTTCGCTGCGGGCTTTTCGGAGGGCCTCTTCCCCGCTTAACGCCCCGGTGACCTGATATCCCTCTTTTACCAGATTGAACCTGACAAGTTCAAGGATATCCTCCTCGTCGTCTACCACTAGAATTCTTTCTCTTGGCATAATGGTGTCTCTTTGTTTAGCTGATTGAATATCGGCAGTGATATCAGAAAAATAAAAGGATAGTTGATTGTGTCGATGATCAAATCAGTATTAATAAATTTACCCTAGATCAGCAAACTATTTCTTTATTGTTATCGCAAAGTTAATATTTGGTTATTTTCCTGTTAGCGCGGCCTCCGGCAAAAGGTCAGCCGGTCTGATCGGAAAAAAAACGCAAGTCAATTTATCTCTCACGGAGCCCGCAGAGTTCTCAGAGAAAAATAAAAAAAAGCGCTCTGCGCTCAGCGGGCTCTGCGAGATATTTAATGAAGTTTTCCACGAGCCGGGGCCGCTGGCTAAAGGGCAGCCAGTCTGATCAAGGGAAGAAACGTTGAAAAAGCGAATATCGAATAATGAATGTTCCGCAGGAGGCGGATCGAAGGAATGTATTCTGTCTATTTTTAATAAAAGATTGAGCGGCTTGTCGGGTCGTAGCCGAAGGCGAAGCCTGAAGCGAAACCACCCTTCGAAATTCGATCCGCCTGCGGCGGAATATTCTGCGGTTCTGCGGTTCGCTTTTGTTGTAGTTTCATATAAGATCGACAGAATGCAAGCCATCACATCTCAGCCCTCCCCTATCGCCGCACCGGTCAATCCCGGCGGATACCTTGAAGGCGATCCGATCGACCCCTCCCAAGGAGATCCAATGATAGCGACCGTGCCGACCCTGGTCGACATGACTCTGGCGGCTATCAACCACCTGGACGACAACCCGAAAGGCTTTTATTTGAGTGTCGAAGGCGGCGCCTGCGACTGGGCCATGCACGGCAATTCGATTGCCCGCATGATCGAAGAGCACACCGACTTCAACAATACCGTGCAGGCGGTGATCGACTATCTCGATGCCAACACGAACGGCAATAATTGGGAGAATACACTGCTGATCGTCACCTCGGACCACGACCACAATCTGTATGGACCCAAATCCGATGAGCTGGCCTTCCAAGATGTCTCGGACGAAGGCCCCGGTCAAAACCCCGGTCACATCTGGCATGACAACAGCCACGGCAACCAACTCGTACCGGCGTGGATTCGCGGTATCAACGCCGACCTGCCGGTTGAGATGATCGACGGACTAGATCCGGTCCATGGCTGGTATATCGACCAGGTCGATCTTGGAAAAATTATGATGAAAAGCGTGAAGTAGTCACCAAAGTAAAAACCCGTCTCCGGTTAAGGAGACGGGTTTTCCCCTCCAACTTACCCCTGGCAACCCCGCTGCCTTTTCCGCCGAAGCGAAAGTAGGCCGGAAGCTTTGCGCCCCACTTTTTCAAGTGGTTTGCCATTGACAGGTTCCGTCGGAACGTTCCAATACAATAATCGGTAGTTATTGGAAATACTTTAGAAATAATTACAATATTGCCTCTGCGCGGCGGACTGTTCTGCCCTTTCCCGGAGAGATTCCTCAAATTAGCGATCGTCACGGGGGCGAATTTTGGTTATAAAAACTCTTGACGAGCAGACGCTATCTGGATAATATATGAACATATGTTCATATAAAAAAATAGGAGGATCCAATGGGAAGCGCCCGGGCCAAAATCTTGGAGGAAAATGGCTGCCTGGTGAGGATCGTTCATCTTGACAGGGTTGAAAAGGCGCGCCAGGAGATCATTGTCGAACGTGAATTGGATCGACTGTCTCTTATCTTCAAAGCACTTGGAGATCCGAACCGACTTAAAATTGTAATGGCGCTTAATAATGTCGAAATGTGCGTATGTGACCTGGCGGCCTTTACCGGGTCCAGCGAATCCGCTGTATCCCATCAACTGCGCCGCCTGAAAGACCTGGCTCTGGTCAAAAGCCGCCGGGATGGTCAAATTGTCTATTACGCATTGGATGATGATCACGTGTCGCAACTTATGGAAGTCGGAAGGCAGATGACGGATGTCGGATGACAGAGGACAGAAGACGGATGACGGATGACAGAAGACAGACGACTGACGACGGATTACAGACGACTGATATAAGATGGGCCTAAACATTGGCCTGATATCAGAAAAAAATTAAAGTTGCTGTTTGTTTAAGCTAAAATGATTTAAATCCTTATTTGTCTGTCCTCTGTCCTCTGTCTTCTGACAAAGAAAGGAGAGAATCGTAAATTGAACTTTGTAGTCAACGTGCTGGCCGCCTCATGGCACCTGCTGCTGGACGCATCGGTTTACATCTTGTTTGGTTTGATCGTCAGCGGGTTGCTGCGGGTTTTTCTCAACCCCAACACGGTGGTCAAACACCTCGGCCGCGGACGTTTTGCGTCCGTTTTTAAGGCCGCTTTTTTGGGCATTCCCATCCCCTTGTGATCCTGCGGTGTATTGCCGGCAGCCGTGTCGCTGCGGAAACAGGGTGCCAATCGGGGTGCCACCACGGCCTTTTTGATCTCAACCCCGGAATCCGGTGTGGATTCCATATCGATTACCTACGCCCTGCTGGACCCCATCATGACGGTGGCGCGGCCGGTGGTCGCCTTTGTGACGGCTTTCACGGCCGGTTTTTCCGAAAATCTTTTCAGCTATAGCAAGGAAGCCCGCGAGATCATACCGGACCTCAGGTGCCCGGTGGATGGCTGCTGCGACGGTATCAACTGCGATGCCCGTGAACACAGCCGGCACCACAGCTTTTATGAAAAATTGAGGGCCGGATTCGCCTATGCTTTCAAAGACCTCTGGAACGATATTGCCGCCTGGTTTCTTTTCGGGTTGTTGCTGGCGGGACTCATCACCGTTCTCATTCCGGATGACGTTTTCAGCCGTTACCTTGGTCATGGCCTGCCGGCCATGTTGCTGATGTTGGCAGTCGGGATTCCCCTGTACATCTGCGCCACGGCCTCGACGCCGATCGCGGCCGCGCTGATTTTAAAAGGTGTCAGCCCGGGAGCGGCCCTGGTGTTTTTGCTGGCCGGACCCGCCACCAACCTGGCTTCCCTGACGGTGCTGATCGGTACCCTGGGCAAACGCGCCACCGCTATCTATTTGTCGGCGATTGCGGTCTGCAGTGTGGTATGCGGCCTGGCACTTGATCAAATATACGGGGCCTGGGGTGTGTCGGCCCAGGCCATCGTCGGGCAGGCCTCCGAGGTGGTGCCGCTATGGTTGCAATGGGCCGGCGCGCTGGTGGTGGTGCTGCTTTCCATCAAACCGGTTTGCAACATAATTTCTTCGCTGCTGATACGCAGGGGAAAAGGACCGCCCAAACCTTCTCAATCCGCCACGGTGCAGCCGGAAATGGTGTCCCTGCCGTCGTCATCGAACTGCGGGCCGACATGAAATTGCTCATCCTGAGGATCAGGCGATCCTTAAAACTGGGCGCGGGTTTCCACATAAATTGTACTTTTTTCTTGACAAACACGCCGGAAAGATTAATATTTACAAATTTTGAACCGGGTATTAAAATATAAGCAACGGGAGGCCGATCCGATGTACGCAGTAGTCAACACAGGCGGTAAACAATATAAAGTCCGGCAGGGCGATTTGTTAAGGGTGGAAAAACTTTCCGGGGACGTTGGCAGCCCTGTGACGTTTGACCGGGTTTTGATGTATTCCGACGGGGAAAACGTCAGCATCGGTCAGCCGTTGCTCGATGGTGTCGCGGTTGAGGGGCATATCGTGGAACAGGGCAAGGCCAAAAAGATTATCGTTTTCAAATACAAACGGCGCAAACGCTTTCGGCGTAAAAAAGGACATCGCCAGGATTTTACAGCTGTGGTGATCGACAGCATCAAGGCCAAAGGCACCAAGGCTGCGAAACCGGCCAAATCCAAATCCGAGACCGCGACGGAAGCCGAGCAGCCTGAGGCCAAAAAGGCGGCACCCAAAAAAGATGTGCCCAAGGAGGCCCCTGCCGAGCAGGCCGCGGCTGAAAAAAAGGCCAAAGAGTAATTAGGTCAGCGAATTTGAATCACATCTAAGGAGCAACAAGGAGTCTAACGATGGCTCATAAAAAAGCAGGCGGCAGTTCCAAAAACGGTCGCGACAGCAATGCACAGCGGCGTGGCATCAAACGCTACGGCGGCGAACCGGTTAAGGCCGGCAATATTATAGTTCGGCAGCTTGGCACCCAATTCCATCCCGGTGAAAACGTCGGAATGGGCAAAGATTACACCCTCTTTGCCAAGATCGAGGGGCGGGTTGCCTTCGAAAGATATGGTCGTTCGCGTAAAAAAGTCAGTGTATATGCAGAGTGAAAATTTTTGACGAAGCGTTCATTACCGTTCAGTCCGGAGACGGCGGCCGTGGATGCGTGAGTTTCCGGCGGGAGAAATTCGTTCCCCGCGGCGGTCCCGACGGGGGCGACGGGGGCAAAGGCGGTAATGTCGTTTTTAAAAGCTCGGCGCACCGGCGCACGTTGTACCCTTTTCGCTTCAAACGGCAACTCAGGGCCCAAAACGGTTCTCACGGGCAGGGAAAACAGAAAACCGGCAAAAAAGGCGATGATCTTATCGTCGAGATCCCGCCCGGAACTATCGTCATCAATGAAGAGACCGGCGAAATCATCAAAGATTTCAACCAGCCCGATGAAACCTGCACAATAGCCCACGGCGGCCGCGGCGGTCAGGGAAACTCCCGATTCAAAACTTCCACCCATCGTGCACCGCGGTTTGCCCAGCCCGGTGAGCCCGGTCGGTTTCTAAGGCTCAAACTCGAACTCAAACTTCTAGCTGATATAGGGATTATCGGCTTGCCCAATGCCGGCAAATCGACCCTTATCAGTGCCATCTCTTCGGCAACCCCCAAAATTGCAGACTACCCTTTCACCACCCTGACCCCGACCCTCGGCGTGGTTCAGGCCGGGTGGGGCGAGCCCTTCGTAGTGGCCGATATACCTGGCCTGATTGAAGGCGCTCATAAAGGGATCGGGCTCGGCACCCGCTTTCTGCGTCATATCGAACGCACCCGGGTTCTGGTTCACCTGATCGACACCTCCGCCTTGGACTTAAAGAACCCTCTGGCAGAATACGATAGCATCAACCGGGAGCTGGCCCATTACAGTTCAGAGCTGACGGGCAAGCCCCAGATTGTGGTTTTGAACAAAATGGATCTGCCCGACACGCTGCCGGCGGCTAACGCGTTTAAGGCCGCCGTTAAAGACCGGGAGGTGCTGCAGATTTCGGCAGTTACGCGCAAAGGCGTCAGGAGACTGACCTCCAAAATGGTTGAAACCCTCGAGCGCTTTGCGTCCCAACCGCGACAAGCTTCGTCTGCCCAAAATCAAGGGCTGCGATTATGAAAACGGATACTAGTCTTAAATCAAGTTTCGAACAGGCCAAGCGGGCCGTGGTGAAGGTGGGCAGCAATGTGCTGACTGCCGACAATGGACTTAACCTGAAAGCGATGGGCTCAATTGCCTGCCAGATCTGTAAATTGATGGACAGCGGCCTGGAAGTGATTCTGGTGTCCTCCGGGGCAATGGCATCGGGTGTTAAAAAGATCGGTCTCGCCCAGCGGCCGGACGAGCTGCCCAAGCGCCAGGCGGTAGCCGCCATCGGTCAGGCCGGCCTGATGATGGAATACGAAAAAGTGTTTGGCCGCCATAAACAAAAGGTTGCCCAGATATTGCTCACCAGCGAAGACCTTTCCAACCGCAAACGCTATTTAAACGCCCGCAATACCCTCAACACCCTGCTGTCATGGAAAGTGGTCCCCATCGTCAATGAGAACGACACCGTCTGGGTCGAGGAAATCAAGCTGGGGGACAACGATAACCTGGCCGCAATGATCACCCTTTTGATGGATGCGGACGTATTGATCAACTTGACGGATATCGACGGTTTGTATACTCAAGACCCCCGGGTGCATCCGGACGCCGAATTAATTCCCAGGGTTACCCGCATAACCAGGGAGACCGAGCGCTACGCGGGGGATATTCCCGGCGCACTGGGTACCGGCGGCATGATCAGTAAAATCAAAGCCGCCGGGAAAGTCAATTCGGCCGGCGTGCTCATGGTGATCTCCCGGGGCGACAAACCGAATATTCTGCTCAAGCTGTTTGCCGGGCAGCAACACGGGACCTTTTTCGAACCCAAAACCCAACGGCTGGCCAGCCGCAAGTGCTGGATCGCATTCTCGCTAAAGCCTCAGGGAACTCTCAAAATCGATGACGGGGCCGCCAACGCCCTTTTGAGGAACGGCAAGAGTCTGTTGCCCAGCGGTATCCTGGAAGTGAGCGATGATTTTGGGGTGGGGGCACCGGTGGAATTTGTCGACCACCGCAACGAAGTCCTGGGAATCGGCCTGGTCAACTACAGCTCTGCTGAAATCAAAAAAATCATGGGCCTGAAATCCAATCGGATCAAGCAGGTCCTGGGGCATAAATCCTACGACGAGATCATTCACCGGGACAACCTAGCCATTACGGCGGCGGTGGATGGTTGAAAACCGGATGTCGGGTACCAGATGCCGGATACCGGATACCGGATGCTCGATTCTGGATACTTGATACTCGATATTGGAGACTGGTTTCTGGTCACTTGTCGCTGGTCCCCGGTCCCCGGTTGCTGGTCACTGGTGACTGGTCGGCGCAGGTGATCGATCCTGCTATTTTGGCAATTGGTTAGCAGGCCTTATTTAAACCGAATCTCCGTCTCCGTGTCATCGGGATTATTCATGGGCACAAAGGATTTTGTTTCCAGTAAATATGAATATCGAGATTCCTAAAGTCGCAGGCCGGTCAAGAGCCTTCAGATACCGGAGACAAAAGCCCTGCAATCCGTTGTCAGGAGTCAGTAACTAGAAACCAGAGACCAGAGACCAGTGACCAGTATCGAGGATCAATTCTAAATTGCGAATATTTGGCGTTACCACTGTATTAACTTGAGCAATCGGATTATAGTTATGACCATCGAATCCACCATCACAGAAATGGCCGCAGCGGCCAGGCAGGCGGCCGCTGAACTGGCCCGTGTTTCCAGCAGGCAGAAAGACGAAGCTTTGTTGGCTATGGCCGCCGGGCTCGAGAAGGGGGCTGATTATATTCAGGCGGAAAATAAAAAGGACCTGTTGAGATCGGAAGAACTGGGCCTCTCCGGCGCCATGATCGACCGGCTGACCGTTAAAGATGCGACTGTCGCTGCCATGATCACCGGCCTCAAGGAGGTTGCCCGCTTAGCCGATCCGGTCGGGGTGATGGGCCCGACAACGGTGCGGCCCAACGGGTTGCAGGTCGCCCGCATGCGCATACCCCTGGGGGTTATCGGCATTATTTACGAATCCCGGCCCAATGTTACCGTCGATGCTGCCGGGTTGTGCCTGAAAGCCGGCAATGCCGTCATTTTGCGCGGCGGGTCGGAGGCCTTTTATTCCAACCAGGCCCTGGCGTCTGTCATCGCCGAGGCCCTGGAAAATTCCGGGCTGCCCCGGAAGGCGGTTCAGGTGGTGCCGGTTCGGGAACGCGAGGCCGTGTATGCCCTTTTAAGCCAGGAAGAATTTATCGACCTTATCATCCCCCGGGGCGGTGAAGGACTGATTCGTTCGGTGGTGGAAAACTCAAAAATTCCGGTGTTAAAGCATTACAAGGGCGTGTGTCATATATACGTCGATGCCGACGCCGACCTGGATATTGCTCAGAATATTTGCCTGAATGCCAAAGTCCAGCGACCCGGTGTGTGCAATGCCATGGAGACGATGCTGGTGCACCGCTCGGTGGCCGGAACTTTTCTGCCGGCTGTGGCCGCTCGCTTTGATGAGGCGGGGGTGGAGCTCAGGGGCTGTCCCGAGACCTGCCGCATTTTGCCCGCTGCCCAAAAAGCCCGGGAGTCTGATTGGCCGGCGGAATATCTGGATTTAATTCTATCCGTCAAGGTGGTCGACGACATGGACGAGGCCCTGGGGCACATTGCGGTATACAGTTCCAATCATTCGGAGGCCATCGTGACCCGCGATTACGAGCGCGCCAGACGGTTTGTGCGCGAAGCTGACTCTTCCGTCGTTCTGGTGAATGCATCGACGCGGTTCAACGACGGCGGGCAGCTGGGACTCGGTGCTGAAATCGGCATCAGCACTTCCAAACTGCATGCTTTCGGCCCCATGGGCGTCGAGGAATTGACCACCTCCAAGTTCGTGGTACAAGGCAGCGGTCAGATACGGGAATAGCACCATATGTCAAGTTTGAGCTTGCGTGAGGGTTTCCTGCTGTATAACGAATAAGGATAGATTGTGAGAGCGAAGCGAACCACAATCTTATCCTGTAGTTGGACAAGCCCGATATGGGAAGCACGGATCCTATATATAAGCAAATATAT
>Ga0209454_1001510_pt1 | contig 14669 bp, 12 predicted proteins | sample WorMetHERISLAND1_2_FD_187400 | JGI IMG/M metagenome (GOLD analysis project Ga0209454, IMG submission 187400) | Marine gutless worms symbiont microbial communities from Max Planck institute for Marine Microbiology, Germany - Olavius geniculatus... | ecosystem: Host-associated > Annelida >...
CAATTACACTGTATATAATAAATTACGCAGCACAGTAGGCAAACAGTGACTAAGAGAAGATTCATGCCTACTGACATTTACTAAACTCTGTCCAACAAAGCTGCCTGGAAAACTTATGCAGGCAAACTCACAGGTTCAAACCAGTGGAGTAAAAACAGGCAGTTAAGTGGTGCAATGAACAGGGGCCCCTGAGGGTCTCAAAGTTGTGCCCCCTCCCAGAAAATTTTCCGAATTTGGCAGTGTTTGAATTGGGAAAAATTAGCTGAAGGGTTAGACTTCTCAACGGCTGGAGCCCGACCAAAATTGTGACGTAAATCCTATGTATACAGTATATAGCTGACCCCCCAGTACATAATTTGACAGTGGGTTAGGAGGGTTGAGAAAACAGTTGGGGAGGTTCAACCCCCAAACGCTCCAACAATTCAAACACTGGATTTTGGTGTAAAAATAAATTGTTTTGGTGCTTTTCTGACACTATTTTGAGTAAATGAGTAGGCTTCTGGCGGAGGGGGGGCACGTGCTACAGTGCCTCTGCTATGACTATACCAGTGACACAAAAATCTGGCAAGAAAAGCAATCGGTAGGGACCAACTTAATTCACGATTTCACGGCCGTGACATTTTCCGTGAAGTTGACCTTCTTCCGTGAAAAACGCTAATTTCCGTGAAATCAGTAATTTTTCGTGAATTTTAGCGCTTTTAGTTTAATTTATGACAACTCCAGAGTTTTATCAGCAGCTTTAGTACAGATGTTGCTGTTTACCACGTGTCGCACTTCAGCACTAAGTAGTTGACATTGACTGTCTTGATTCTTGACTTAGTGTAGTAAATATTCGTTGTTCTAAAATTTCTTTGTTTGCATTAGCGCAGCACCTCGAAATAACGTCTGTGTGGTCCGTGAGTTTCCGAAACTTTTTCCGTGAAATTTGACACATTTTAAAAATTCTGCCGTGAAATCATGCATGAATTTATACGACTTATTAAATAAACTGGCAGTTCAAACTGAATCTCACTGCTTTTTCCTGTCCTCCAGAGCTTAGCCAAACAGAAATTCATGATATCTCAGACAACAGTGAGGCATATCACAAGCGAAATAATGGGACTAACAATAACTTAATGAATTAATTTACAGATTTACCCGATAACACATAATATACATGGACTTCTATGCACAAAGTGGAGTCAAGGCACAGCAACCAGTATCTAGAGCCAAGACACGGAGATTAAAACAAAATGACTGCTGCATGTGTACTGTATGAAAACAAATTTTAAAAAAAATCACGCAAGAGATTACTTGGATAAAATAGCACAGACTACAGCTCAGCTAAATCTGAGTGAGCAAATCAAACCAACCTAGTTACACGGAATTTTGTTAATAGAAAGATGCACAGTCGGTACTGGTATCGTTGGATAGGGAATTTGCGAGTTTCTATGGACTGCCTACATTGTGGCAGCAATTTGCAATCAGATTTTCTCTCTCTCTTTTTTCTTCTCTGGGACAGACAGGGGCTTTTCTAACAAAATGTTATTTGGGGCCGCAGGACTGTCCATGCCAAACAGCATCTCATTCAGTCCTACGAATTTATGCAGGGAGCATAAGTGTACTGATATAGACAACAGACCATGCTAAGGTAATAGCTGGCCAGTGGCTTCTACCCCAAAATCTGGAATTGAAATTGGGCACAACTCCCCTCCCAACTTTTGGTCTCAAGTTCCCCCACTTTTGAACTCATGTCTCCTTATTCGGCTTCTTCCTTTCTAAAGAAGAAGTTTTGTTAAAGGTGTGAATGAAAAATACGGGAAAAGTACAAAATAGGGGGAGTTTTGGGGTGTAGATTGCCCAGTAAACATATTGGGGGAAAGTTTTGATCTACACCCTTAGCAAAACTTCCCTCCCTATTTTTCACTGGGTGCAAGCTCTGCCCACCAGGCATGGGAATAGAAGCCACTGTAGCCAGCATTGCACAAAGTGATGCTGGCTAATGAATACTCAAGTTAACGTACAGATTGCTTAGCTGAATCGTTTGCTGGGAGGTACAAGATGTGGCGGCAGCTCAGAGGGTAGATCGAAGCCATCAAGTTTGATGCCAATCAAGTGCATAGCAAGTGCAAACTCGTCGCAGTCCAGCATACCGTCATGGTCCAAGTCCGATAATTTCCACACCTTGCCGAGGATTGAGTTCGGCAGTCGCGACTTGACAAGCTCCGTCTTTGCAGTGGCACCGCTGATCTTGCCATCAATAGGACCGAGCCTGTCAAATATCTCATCGTACTTGTAGCGATCTCGAGAGACTATCCACTCGTCTGCATGGTCGCCTCGCCGGTCGATTCCCTCGCCTTTACCGATACCAAATGGACTTTCACTGTAGCCATCAAATGCTCCTCCCTGCACGTGACAGCCAGCAATGCAACATAACAACACTAGCTGCATAAATCAACAGTAATTTTTAATTGTGAATTATAACCTAATGTCTTGCACATACTTAGAAAATAACAACTGATAGAATAATGGCTGAAAGTTTCCGTTGACACAAAAACTGAGAGTTACATCTGTCTTCCAAAGCAGGCTGTAAATGACATGTAATACTCAATACCCTGTTGGGTAATACAAAAATATGGCAAGAATATAATAGGCCTATAATAATAATAACCAGAATAATATGAGAGACACAGTATCCAGGCAGATTTTTTTTGCTAGTACACATAAGTATAAAACATTTTGTAACAGAATTTAGTTGTGTAATGCTGTCAGTTGGGCAATAAGAAAAAATATATACAGCCTGTTAAGTCTTGCTGCTACAATTCTGGAATACCTGACCAAAATGCAAATTAGCTCTATAAAAAGACTGGGGGACTCCTCAAGCAAGGTCCAAGGCAAAGACCTGGCCGCAATCATTTAAGAGCACTTTAAATAAGTAAGCAAGTAAGTAAGTAAATAGATTTATACAGCACACAATGTCGGCGAGAAACTCGCCGAATCTGAGGTGCTGGGCTGAGGTGGGGCACTAAAGATGGCTAAAAGTTCAAAAAATGTTCTGAGTTGGCGACGGAATGAAGTTATTGACCAACTATTACGAATGTCAAATGCACTCCATCTGCATCTGTTGACATTATTTTGTGTGTTACAATTTTTCCCTGAAGTAGTACAGAATTCCCCGATAATGTCCCGAGTTTGCCACAAGTTTTCCAGGTTCCGAGAATTCCCTCAGAAGTATATCAAGTTTCTGTCCACCTTATAATAGTAGCCTGTAAATGGATGTGAAAAATAAACCTTAACGACAGCTGTATTGGTAGCAGTTCGCTGTTCTTCCTCTCTTGGTACCATCGTCATGAGTCGAGCAATGTCAACGGCTAACATCTGGTCCACAGTCTCGAGCAGTTTTGGCTTCAGTGCTGGGAACTTGCTGAAGTCGTGGTACTGCAGCTGTTCCTGCATGCGTTGCAGGTTTGGGAAATCACCAGCTGATATCTGATGCTGCTGCTGCAAGCTTGTGTAGATGCTACCCAGGCCGTTCAGTAGCTCTTTCTTCTTGGTGTCCTTGCCGAACATCGATGGCATTTCTTTCCGTAGATGACTCATGATGTAAGCATGAACCTAGCAGACACATATACACAGCATAATTGAATTTGAATTAATACAAAACTGCCTTCAATCAGTTCACTGTTACATCAATTAACATAATAATGGGTTCTTCCTACAAGAAGCTTTCCCGAGTACCAATAAGCATCGGTAGTGTAATGACAAGATGTTAAACTTGTGAAGGAGAGGTCGTTGGTCTGACTCCCGAACGAGTCGCTATCAAGTAACTATTACCTGAATGGGTGACTGTCTGCAGACAGGTAAACCATCTCGGTATATAACCATCACCAAGGTCAACTCAGCCTTCCATCCCTCCGGGGTAGGTAAATCAAGTACCAAAACCGAACTCTCTGGCTAGGTTTGAGGCAAGGTGCGTTCAGTTGTTCACACATGACAGGTAGCACTGTGTAATCCCATACGACAGGTAACTTTGAGATGGGTTACCCGTAAAAAGCTATACCCATCAATCTTTAAAATTATACAATCACAGCAGAAATCTGGCACTCAAACAGATCACCCTGTCCCTGCCGTCTTTTAGGTCTATGGCACTGCGGCCGAGGCATTAAGAAGTCATGGGTTTGACAGTATGACTCTGGGCAAGAAATTCAGACATATACCTTCCATGTCTCTGAAATTAAGTGGACCGAAATTTGATTACATCTGAATTTCTGCGGCTGGAAAGGTAACGTCTAGCCCAGTCTAAAGAAACGGCTGCTTGCCACGTGATTCACGATCACTAAGTCATCTGCATGCCTGGAGACAGAAATCAGTTCAGAAATGTGCCGAGAATGAGACTATTCACATTCACTCTCCTTCTTACATTATGGTACTTTGCCAAACACTGAAAAGTTGTGTGCATACTCAAATTAACTTTATTACTTAATTGTCTGTAACTGACAAATGTTTGTGACAAAATCACAAACCACTCCTCCATAAGTACTTTCCTCAAATCCCATCGAACCACCTGTCAAAATACTCAAGTGTTCTCTTTTGGTGAACAAAAAGAGCTTAGTAGAGTGCGACTCTTTTATTACTGTTTTGCACCCGCTTTATCGTAAATACTGTCATGATATTTCCATTGTGTGGCTTAAATCCAAAATAACAAAACTACTAGGCCTACTACAGATACTATGATACTATTACTAATCAGCATATGATAAGTACCTTTGCAAGGCGAGCTCTCTTGATGAGGTCATTAAGTTTGCGCAGGATGGCATTGCGTGGCAGACTCTGAATATCGGCAAACAAGTCTTGCTCCTCCAACTCAAAGAGACGTCGGTTGACGTCATAATGCAGAGGCTGATCCCAGAATGAGCCGATGTAAACACGTGCTACCTGACAGAAGCAGCAGCCGCAACAACAGTGTCAATGCTGAAATCATCACGAGGATCACAGGAAGTCGATCAAAATTTGCTGGCATATTTTATGGAATAAATTGTTTTAAACACTCAAAAAAATTTCTGTACAACACAGCATTCAAAGATTTAAGCCTCATGATCCGAACAACCACGGAATATAACAGAGAGATAGTTGCTTGGGACATGCCCCACTGATCAGAAAAATTTCACCATAATCTGTTCATAACATCTAAGCAATCTTGCAGACAAACATACATTGGTTAAAACATAGCTGCTTTTCTTCAGCACGGCTAAATTCTGATTAAAAATATGTTGAACTTAAAAATGTTGTTAAACAAGAAACTCTGCAATTACAAAATACAATACGCTGTACAGTAAACAATGCTTAAGGCAGCATTTAAAGCAGTGAAAAACACAGCAGCGAGAGAGAGAGGCGAAACTGAACTGGCAGGTTGCTATTTGATGCTTGGCTAAACAAATTAATTTTAAGTCAACATTTAAAATAACAAGAACAACTGGATTCAAAATAACAATGGTCAATTAAACCACAGTTATGCAGCAGCGGCCCAGTAACAGTCGGCATTATAACGCAACTAATATTACATACTTCAGGCGTGTTGAAAACTTTGCCAAGTGACCACATGAGAGCTCCGTAGACCCGCATAAGCTGCTGGTGGTCAACCATGTCAGCCTTGTTCAATACAATCCTGATCTTCTCATCATACCCTCGCATAGCATGTATTGTACGTCGAAACTCATCTGATATGTCAAGTTTGTGAGCATCAAACAGCAAGATGATTCGATCAACTCGCTCGGCCATCCATGCCACAACCTCCGTGAAATCATACCTGACATAACGACCACTAATTCATCAGTACGATGATCACTAACTTATTACCCACAATCATTCCGACAATAATGCTATCCATTTGCACAATTTTTGTCGGTGGTGATTATACAACCAAAAAATGGACTGTGAACGAGGTCACATATCATGGATGATACATGTGAAAAGTGGTGGAACAAAATTATGATATTGCTGCACGTGCTGCTATAATATAATATATAACCTGTAACAATAAAAAAACTGTACACAGAAATCAACTTCAGCAAAGCAATAAGCCTCATTTATGGTTTATCAACCCAGTGACATCAAAATTTCCTCTTATGTGTTCACAAGTAGAAGGATAATAATCATAAGAAAAAGCTAATAAATGAAATGACTACCACATAATGCAGAACAATTACTGCAAGTACACTACAGACCAGCAACATAGTTTTGAAAGCAACTTTTCAAATTACAACCACAGCAGCTGACAATGGCTAGATGCATGTGAATTCACATATCGCCCTTCACTATTGAGTTAGTAAAATTTTATATCCTGCTTGGCAAATCACAAGTCATTTCATAATCATAATCACAAACATAATCTGACTTGTAAAGCGCCAGTATGTGCTAAAAGAAAGACTTCAGTGGCGCTGGCGGACAGAACTAGTCGCTGAGGTTAAATGTCTGACGGAAGATGTGTGTCTTCAACCTGGATTTAAACACAGTCAGTGAACAGCTACTTCTGCTTTTTCGCTAGGTAGTGCAGAAGCATACATTGGGTGAGGTGGGAAACTAAACGGTTGTTTGATGGCAAGTTGTGTCAAGGTTCTTTCGTGCCAAAAATTATCAAAATCTGATAATTGCTTTTTAAATTACAGTCAAAAATGTTGGGGATGTTTTTTGAGACACAGTGTATTTAGTGTGTCAGTTTGTTTTTTATGAGTTGTTGGGTTGTTGTGTTACATGACACATCATGATATAAAAATAAATGATAAAAAATTTCGCCACTGCCCACCTTTGTTTCTCCTGCCCCATCTCTAATTTTTTGCCGGCTGCAACCAGAAGCACTATTTTTTTGTCTTACGGTTTTATTTGCTCAAATCACAAGCATCAGGGACCTGTTCTTGGGTGATTTTCTGAAAGTTCCGCCTGGTATAGAGACATTCTGTTACCAATTTATATGTAATTTATAAGCGTAAAGCCAGACTGATGCACATGTTTAGTTGGCAAGAAGTTGATCAAACAGTTTTTTTGAGTAGAATGGTAATTGTGATCAGTAAAGTGGTCGTGGGACAGCATTGCATGGTGTACTCTGCTATGGCAGGGCGTTATTGTTGATTTCTCAATGCAGCTGTATGTCTTCTGATTTTTATGTAGGGCTGCAGATCGATTAAAAATTTTAAGCGCGATTAACCGCACAATGTTTGGCCTTTCAACAGCGGCTTACTATTCGAAAGTGATTTCTGTTCATCTTGCTTTTTGCCTTGTTTTTCCTCCAGCCATATACTTCAGGAAGATAAAAGTTACTTAAAATATACGAAACAGACAAATTAAGCAGCTGGAAGTTTAAAAGTTATGCTACACAAAGAGCCTGCGCAAAAAAGAACTGAGCATTTGGAAGAAAACTAAGCAAGAAAATTGCTTGCGATTAATTTTTCTAATCTCGATTAAGAAAATTAATCGCAATTAATTTATTAATCGTTAGAAGCACTCTTAACATAATGGCTATACTATAGGCTATGAAAGAAAGAATTTTGGTTAATTATTTTTAACTAATGAATTCGCAAAATGTACCGTTTCGTAAAAATTTATTTGGCACAGATATGCACTCTGCGGAGTGCGTTATGGTTTAATTTATGCATTTATTGACGGCAAGAAAGAAATTTCTTCTTGAAGCTTGTTTGTTGGATAGCTGATTATCCACTTTCAAACTCAGTGTTTGCATGTTGTAAGTATAGTGACTAACAATTACAGTGTCTGTTTGTGTTAACTGATAAATCTGCATGATAAGCTGTTGGTGATAGTGTGGGACAGTGTGGTCAGCTTGTCTGTAATAAAACGTTTTAGCTGCTCCATTCTTGTGCTGTATCACAATGTCTGCTATAGCTAGACTTCAAAGGATTTTTCCGCCAAAAATGTAATTTTTTGTGCGTCAAAAAGTCTAAATTTCATCAACAATTTTCCACAAATCCCAAATTTTGCCATCATTAGTTCTCTTTTCAAACAGTTGATTTCTGATCCTATCCCAACCCACTGATTTTTCAGTCCGCCTGGTCCATGTGCTGACTTTATGCAAGCGGTTTCCTGTTTTCCTTTAAAGTTCAATAAAGGTTACAACTGCATAATGCATATGGCTATCCATGGGAAACGCGTCTCAGAGCTACGGAGAACTGTGAACAGGTAAACTATCTGTATGCAACCAGGCACCCAGATCAACTGAAGGTTTAACTCGGCCTTTCATCCCTACGGGATAGATAGTAGTATCTGTAAGATTAGAAGTAGCGGCCTGTCTGGGGCACGTTCACCTCTCTCAGGTGGCAGGTAACACTGTGTGATCCTATATGGCAAGTGACGCTTCGTAGTGCTGAGTTGAGTTTCCCATGAACAGCCAGCTGCAACCTTTAACATTTTATTACGCTTATTGTGTATGCATGCAAAGTCTTTTTCACCTTCATATCGTTTTCTATAAATTACTGCGCAATTACCTACAAAACATGGCACAATTATATCAACTTTATTATACAGATATTTAAAAGTTTGTGATTTTCGAGTTCTGATATCATGATAAAAATATGAAGTTAAATTTTATTTGTACTGTAAATTGCACAACAGATGAAAACCAAAAAAACAAAAATTGAACTTTGGAGGTTTTCAACGAGGTTTTTCTCTAAAAAGCCGGTGTTTTTCGGACTAATTTTCCCGCCCTGGGAAGACGGACCGACCACCCACATGCACCACACGTTCCCTGTGATTGCTTGCTGCCTGGCCTCGTGCCGCACGCGCCGACAGTCCAGCGGCCGCCGTATTGCATTGCATTGCATGCCTGCTGCTGCTGCGGGTAACAGTGCACACCGGCGTATAATCAATAGCTGATCGATTTAATGTAAAATGCCGACAGGTGCACAATAACGAATGATGCCTGTGTATATACACCGTGGCCCATAAAAAACGTGCCACTTTACTTTTGTTCATGTCTTCGCCAGTTATTGACCGATTTTCAAAATTCTTTGACTGGCACACTCTGCAGACAGTTTGCGATAATGTGATTATTATATGTCCCACCACACAATAAATGCGTTTCTACACTACCTTGTGAAATATAAATGTAAGCAAAAACTATCAATAATAACAACGTTTAGGTAAACGAGGAAACGCTTCAGACCAACATTGCGATGAATGATTCGTTTGACACCAGACTGTGTTATACCCACGCACTCTAGTGGCACTGCAATGTTGGTCTGAAGTGTTTTTTTTTAAATTTTACCTGAATGTTTCTTTTTTATTATCGTTATGTATGCATATTTCATTGCTATTTCACAAGGTAGCGTAGAGACGCATTTACGATGTGGTGGGATCTATAATAATCACATTATCGCAAATTGTCTGCAGAGTGTGCCGGTGAAAAAATTATGAAAATCGGTCAATAATTGGTGAAGATATGGACAAAACTAAAGTGACACGTTTTTTCTGGCCCAACCTGTATACAGTAGGCGGTGGCCTACACTTACGTGTGCTTGATTGCTTGGCCGTTAACTTCTTTGACACCGCACTGGGCTGGTTCATGTAATGTTGGCGTTCCAGTGAACCTTCCATTCCACACATCTATCTAGGCCTATTGCTGTAACCATGCAGAAATTTCACTATACAGAAATAACCCTATAGTATTATACTAAGACACGTATGCTATAATTGCAGCGCAATGCTGTGATTTAATTGCCACTATCGACTATTTCACCATACTAGTCGTCGACTATTATTTTCGTCGACTAGTGACATGTCGGTAATTATCGTGACGGCCTGACGAACAACATTAGGCCTACCTGAACTTCACCGCCAGCGTGCAAAACATCTATTTTCGAACAGCAATTCCTCTTTTTTACTTATATTGTTATCGTTTCAACTGACACTGAAATTTCAATTTTTAACGTATAGCAGACCGCAGGGCCTATAGGCCTACAAAAAAAAACAGAACACGCACAATATACAGTTAAGTTCAAGAAAACATCGTAGCATGATTAACGATATACGACACGGCCATGCATTAACGACGAAACAATCGATGGCGTGCGCTGCAGGATTTTGTAACCTGAGGACTATACATTTAGCGTACAACATTACTCGCAATAGGATATGTACATTACTGGAAAAGAAGAAGTTAAAACGTGTGCTAACGTCTTGTATGAAGGACTGGGGGCAGGGGCTGGGCCCCGGGCTCCCTTGGCTACGGCACTGCCGGAAAAGGTTGGAGCCCCCACCAAGCACATTTTTTACATTTGAGGCAGAGGCGTTTGGGGCCCCCAAGATGCGAGCCACGTCAATGCCACAACACATTTACACCCCTCCCTTAAAACCCCTACTTACACTTATATAGGCCTATAGGCTATGCTTTAGGCCTAGCATAAAATTTATGGCATTAATTCGGTGTAATTTTTGCTCTGAAAAATTCTTAGCATGAGAGATCGCAACTCGCCCGGAGTACGTCTGTGGAAGCAATGACTAATTGTGTCGGCTTAGACGGGTCTATACATCATACATGCTGTGTGAAATAGGCCTAAACCTCGTAAGTCAAAAGCATTGGTTGTGTAGGCCAGTGCGTGACGGATAACATCATCATCAAACACGTAACAGTTAAACTAGCATTATCTGGCGGTCAATTTCACAATCGTAGGCTTGCGGCTATCATCATGACGGTTAACTGAAGAGGTTTCTAGCTAAAGATACGTCTGCGGTGTCCTGCGACTGGTGTCGCCACCCACGATGTCGACATTGACGCAGCGTCGTTCCTCGATGCCGTGCAGGTTGCCGCGCGACCGGCTGACGGTGTCATAGTCCTTGGGCGGGAGCAGTATCGGCGCGCCGGTCGCCAGCCTCGCCCTCAGCTCGCTGGCTAGCGAAGCCAAGGGCCGCGGCACGATCAGAGACGTCGGTCTACGTCTGATGTCGTCACGTGGGCCGGAGCTGTCCGACGCCGGCGAAGTCTGCGACCACATGATGTACTCAGCCCCGTCGAAGAACTCATTCCACCTCGTCGTCTGGCGGGGAGTGATTCGTGGCTGGTGCTCCGGCCAGCTGCAGTCGTCCGCCGCGGACGCCTTCGTGCTGCTCTGTCGGAGGATTTCTACTTCCGGTTGTCGGTAGACAGACGCCGCCGGTGCCGACAGGCGCTGGCGCGCGTATTTTCCGGCCGGGTTTTTCTTAGCGGCGCGACGACCGTGCAGAGGTAACTGAACGGCGGCGAAGTCGTCGGTCAGCGGCGACTTGTCGGTGTCGGTGGAGCGTGGTCGTAGCTGTCCGCTGGCGATCAAACTGGTCTCTAGCGCCTTAACGGCCTCGCGATGCTGAGCCGTGTCGGTCAGCTCGGATATCTGGCGGACGAAGCGGGCGGCAGTGTCCGGTCCTCCGTCGTCGAACCAGTAGACGTAGACGTGCAGCCAGCTGCCGGACATGTTGTCGCTGTCGAAGCAGCCGTGAAGCGCCAGTCCGACCGCCGCGCGCACGTCCGCGTCGCACCCCTGACCAACGAGCACGATATCGGACGGTAAGTGACGGACCGTGTTGTGATGCGCCCGGCGGGGCCCAGGTCGTCGCCGTGCACCCGCCGGGACCGGCGCTGCCGCGTGCCGCACAACCTTCATACCCTTGGCACTGACCGTCAGCGTCAGTCGTGGTAGAACGGAGGACGTGGACGATGACTCGGAGCGCACCAGGTCTCTGACGCAGTCGACGACGTCGTCGACACTCGGCAGCTGGCTGCACGCGTTACACCCGGCGTACAGCGCCGAGTACTTCGTCTTGCACGGCCTCGTCGCAGACTTCGAACTCGTCGACCGTCTCGCCATCACCAACAACACACGCGCGATTTGTCAGACGACGTGCATGACGTTGTCCACCTTCCGTCAGCGACTTAAAACTCACTTGCTCACCATATCCTTATTCCCAGGACTGCACTCCAACAGTGATGGATCTATCAGATAATCAGTAGTTTATATAATAAGACCACTTCAAAAATTCCCGAATGATTGATTTATTAAATGCGTTGCAGTTTCTCTCGACTTACGAAGTTACGAGCGAGATTCTTCGTAATATAGGCCTAACGTTCAACGGTGTCGCGACACTGATAACGTAAACCAAGGTTATCGCTCGACTTATATGCCGTCGTACTAGCTGCTGGAACGCATAGACCCTACAGCTGTTACTAGGCATGCACGACGAGATCGCTGGCAATGAGAATCAAACAACGACACTGTGTTCGCAGCGGCTTGTAGGCCTATACGTTCCGTCGTTCGATCTGGTCCGTGCGTGCAGTCATGCGTGTATCAGGCCTAGCTACTGCTGCTGCAGCGAGGGCAAGCGTAGCAATGCAACGCACGCATGGCGACTCAGCTATGTCAAACCGCACGCTCGATCCGCAGTTGCAACAACTATTTTATGTCTACTCTGATAAATTTAACGCTGGGTGCACTCGCCGGCGTTAAACGTCGGGCCAAAACTGCCAATCGACAGCCGGAAATGATCAGTGCCTATAACAATCCATGTTGAGTACCGGCATTCCAAACATCCAAATAAAAATATACGATGACAATGACAGAAGTGGAAATATCGACAGTAGGCTATAGGAATAGGCCTATTTCACATTAGAATATTATTAATGTTAGTAGGCCCAAAGATTAATATTTGTAATAGTTAACTCTACAAATAATAATAATTAATTGATCATAATTTAGATTAAAAGCTAGCAGTTGTAATTTCAGAAAAAAAACATTTTCTTGCAGCAGCGTAGACAATTGGGAGGGTAAAGGGCCCAGACCCCAATCCTCCAGATAAGACAAACACGTTTATAACTGCACTAAAATGTGGTCAGTTGATTCTCAGAAAAATAATTACAATAATTGTTGCCACCGAATCTCATATTTTAAAGACAATGCACCAAATTCGATTTCGGCCCACTGAGGGAGCTTGCAGCGTTCCCCAGACCCGCAAGCTGGATTTTAGGAGTCCTACATCTAAGGGAAGAAAAAAGGAGAAAAAGTGGGGGAGAGGTGAAGGGAAGGGAGAAGCGGAACAGGGAGGGGAAAGGAAGAAGGGGTCAAGCCCCTACGCCAATTCACATTTCTGGCTATGCCACTGTTTTCTTGTTCAGCAATTGTTTCATCAATTGCGTTATTTAAGTTACACGGCCAGATCATGGTTTCTCTGGGCCCTGGGGCTTAAAAGCGACTGCGGGCCCCTCGTAGGCCTACATATATTTGCAATATTTACTTTCTCTTAGTTCTATCTGTACTTTTGAAGGCCTACAGTATGCTTAAACAATAAAGGCAAACAAGGGCAGCAAAACCAATGAAAAAGTGGAGGTACAAATAATCTGAGAGCGAAGCAAGCACAAAAAATTGAACGCATTAGCAAAAGTTTTAGTCTAGAAGACCGCAAATTTTCTCTCTAGAAATTTCGGGGCCCGGGCTCTGAGGCTTCAGCCTCACCAGCCTCATGGATGATCCGGCTCTGATATTAAGCTTTCACGAATGCACCGAGACACAATCGTTATTAAGCGTTTTTAAAGTCTAGTCTCGTAAACAATTTTTTGTAAGAAATCTTCCGAAAGAGCGGCAGTAGTCACGTATATTGGACCAATCAACTACTGGTAGATTTTAATTGCGATCCAGATCACGATCCGTGGTGAAACAGTAGACCTATCTTTGTCTTCACTGGCCTATATGCGGTATACAAAAGCAGGCACGTCGAGAGGGTGCGGTAGGGCGTAAGCTACCCCGGGCCCCGCGACGTTTGGGGGCCCCGCCGTCACTCAGAAATATAAAATACACGAGAATGCACCATTTTGAAAAAAAATTAAAAATTTTCTCCTAGAGGGGCCTCGCAAAAATGTTGGTGGGCTGCAAGAATGTTTCCCCGGGCCCTGCTGTGGCTCTCGATGGGCCTGCACAAGAGGGCCACAAAAGCTCTTTCATCTATGAAATTTTGGTTTGCATTAACAAAAGCTGCATTCCATATGTACTATATGTAAAAGAATGAGATACCTCATGGAATACCGTTGTGTTTTATCTCTGTTTCCAAATACTAGGCCAGTAGGCCTATACTACACTGTGCCACGCACAGTTTATATCTTTCTTTCTTACGTGGCAGCACATATTCATCGTAATGACTTGGCATTAATGCACACTGGACAGTGGTTTTTATCTTCTTAAATTCAGAGTCGGATAAATGTGCTGTACATTTGTTTCTGCATTCAGAGAGTTAGTTTTTACACACACAACTCATCATCTTAATGGTAATATAACATGCTTTCAACACTACTGTACAACCACATAGTTACAAAATAAGTTGGACTTTCCATGAACTGTGAACAAATATACATATACATTTATTTGAAAAAAAATTACAACAGCAAAACACACTGAAAGTAAGAATAAATAAATAGCACACTGCTATAATCTTACAAGACATAGTCACCGAGTCTCCTAAGTTTCTAATCCATCAACACCAACAGCAAAATTCAAGAAAGTGTCAAGCAAAAAAATGTAATGGTTCATGCACTTTGTCTATAATAAAATAAAATATCACAGCTGTCGGGGAAATGATGAAGTTTATCTGCACAACACATTAAAGAAAATTATGACTCTGAAATGTTTATGATGCCAACATCAGTGATATAACTATAATATATAATG
>Ga0209454_1001512_pt1 | contig 14665 bp, 11 predicted proteins | sample WorMetHERISLAND1_2_FD_187400 | JGI IMG/M metagenome (GOLD analysis project Ga0209454, IMG submission 187400) | Marine gutless worms symbiont microbial communities from Max Planck institute for Marine Microbiology, Germany - Olavius geniculatus... | ecosystem: Host-associated > Annelida >...
GCCTTAACTTGTATGCTATAGGCCTATAGCTTAACTGGGTTTCGCCGACTCAAAGTGCTGTTAAAGGGTGAGCTCCCACGCAACGAACCTAGCTCAGCTAGCTATCTAGTGTCTATGCGAAATCTTCTTTTTCTTCTTCTTCATCTCCGAGCCTTGGCACTACGGCCCTTGGCGGACAGGAACCCAATGGTTAGACCCAATTCGCTATCGGTGAGGTTACACGCAAAACAAAACGCAAAACTTGCGAAACGTGTTTGAAATACGGCCCAAAGACGCAGCAGATTCAGAAGCAGCAGTGAGACGTAAATTACGCCACCTTCCCTCTCCCTCTCCCCCTCCCTTCTCTATCTCCATCATCTGTCAACATCTCATCATATCTCCCCTTCCTCAGCGTGCGCGACCGACCGGACCACGTCGAGAAATTAACCTCCTCCTCGCAGACAACGATTAAACGCCGCAATCACTCCCGCCTGACGGCTGACATATACGGACGAGCGCAGCATTTCATAGCTAGTCGGCGTATCATGTTCAACGCGTGATAATTGCTCACTGGTAGTGATAGAGATCCTATAGGCGGCTGGCTATACAGGGTCAAAGACGCCCGACCGACCGACTGCCGCTATATCTCCCGCCAAGAAGTAGTATTAGTGAATATGTCGGCGGCGGCATTTCAGCGGTCCGCATAACGTAAGCTCTATTCCGTGATATCTCACCGCCCGTAAATATAAACCGGTAACTTATCTATCGTGCGAGCTGATGTCACGCCAAAGAAGGAGCATAACCTCTCTATATTTACGGTATACTCATTCGACCTCCATTCTTTTCTACCGCACGTCAACAGAATAGCACAATCAGCTACTTTCTATGGCTTCAGACGCAAATTCCATCAGATCAGCAGAAATGCCACTTGAAGTCAGTTTTAACAATCACGCCATAAATGCCAGCGCCAACGACGACACAGCGCCAGCACATCAAAAAGTCTACAGAAGCGAACAGTCAAAACAAATAAAATGAACAAATAAAATGTTCAAACTTTGGCTATGCATGTACTAAAATCTGTAAAATAAAATTTGCACAGCACAAAGTCAAATATAGTATATACTCTGGCCGTTAACGAAAATAAACGTCCAAAAGTAGTACTGTCGCAGTGTGAGCACTTTTCATTTGTAGTCGTGCTATCAAGCATTAACATTAAAAGTAGGCCTACTAACACTTAGTTAGCGTTTATTTGTGTGTTGACTGAGTGGCGCCGCCGACTCGAGCCACGCCGCCGCCGGAAAATGTTGGCGCCGCCGCCAGCCGAATTTTCGACGGCCCCAAAATTAGAGATAGAGTTAGACAAGTGCCCCTTCGAAGCTCAGACCAGAGACCAGTCACCGCACGGATGCATTGCTGGTTTATTTTGTTGCTGTGGATAATTAATTTCCTCAAACGTTATCAAAGTACATACAGAACCCAAAAGCCCCTATCCTCTTAACAGCCAAAGATCAAAGAACATCTCGCCATTAGTCACTAGGACACGCTATGAATATAACACTAGGCTAAACAATCGTTAGACGTCGCCGCAAGTCATCAGTTGGTATGAAGTAGGCTTGTGACATGGCTGAGTGGGACGAAGCCTTAGGCACAGACTCCTCCTATAGACAATAATGCTAGTATAATGTAAAGCAGTGCAAGCCTCAGGGCTACAGTACGCATGCAGTCACTGTCTGATGACGCACTTCAAAGCAGCATAACTGCAGTAACAGCAAGAACCGTTGCCAAACATTTAACGATAAGTGATGCACGGAACGGAATCGATGCACTGAAATATCAGCTTTTATCGGTTTTGATTATTACATACGACGAGCCCGTATAGTGAATAAAAATTAAAAAATCTCAAAGGTTGTTTATGACATCCGACTGTAGCTCATTGTTACAGAGCGTCACCTGAAATATCACGCCGTTATACCTGGCACCTGAGTCGCGCCACACCTTTGCCCCAGCCAAGAAGGCTGGTACTTGATTTACCTACTCTGGATGGATGTAAGGCTGAGTTGACCTGGATGTGGTATTCTAAAGAATAATAATTTCGTAATACATGTACTAAAGAAATCTATGCAGTATAGAAATGAACCACATAATATTTGCAGTGAAACATGACGTGTGCAACGTTTGCGTTAAAATTGAAGCACGCACGGCCTAACATCACGAAACGCCGATATCGCGGTATTCTGAGCAATGACATACCGACACAGCTTTACGCGAACTGCGTACCTCACTAATACAAAGAAAGAACGCACACTGTGGCCAGGCAGACACAGCTAATTAGCAGCAATACGCTGCTGGACTGGCCACCAAACGCATGGTACGATGACCAAACCACTTCAATTCTTCTGCTATAGGACAAAGCAGGTGGACAAATGCTTATTCACAATGGCTTAACAGACCGCTAAGTTCTGCTAGCTCCTGGACAACCGATGCTGACTGAATCCCATGGCCAAACTCTACTGGTCTGTCGGTCCGTCTGTCTGTTCCGTATTGAAAAACACTAGCGTTAACGTTTACATTACATTGTATAACCGGTCATCAAAAGATAAATAATATTATTTCACCAGATGTTATCTATAACGAAAGTCGTTCTACCGATACACACCAATGTCATATATGTACACAGCCGTTCAAGGTGGCGTAGCTATTCTAAACAATTACCGGAGTAACTTTCAGCTGAAAGATCCAATATCCAATAATGGACATGAAAAAAACTTCGGAAAATGTCGCATACTTCACGTAATCATTGTTTACCTACAGCTCACGGAACGGCCAGCGAAGGACACAGCAGGCGTAAAATGTAAAAGTGGACTTTTAATTGAAATGAAAAAAGATGCAAGTGCTGTATACGCACAGTACAGCGGACGGCCGTATATATAGCGTCGGCACTGGGCGACATCATTCTTCGCTTGTTATTTTACCGCACGTCTAGGTACCGTACTACACTGCAGTACTGGACACGGTACAATACTCCACATACAGTTAGGTAGCAATCGTTGTCACGCGCAGACACTGCATGCGTGTATATTCAATCACCAACGTCGTGCGGCCGGCACGCGGCGGCTGAGTTTGAGAACTTTGAGTGCTCTAGCAAACAACATGGCGACAGTCACCCGCTCGCTGGGTGCATCCAAATATTTTACACAGCACCACAGGCGCATGCAAGCACTCACTCCAATGTAGTCATTCGGTGTGACCTCGGCCCACCAGCGAGCTATAGACTAAACAACCGCATCAGCATTAACATGCAAGAGACAAAAAGGAACCGTTATTTAGTCCGAAGGGACGCTATAGTCCGAAACTATGGCGAACTGGAACATGACCAAATTCGGACTAGTGCCCAAGTTCCCGTTCCGATGGCTTCAATCTAGAGTGAAAAGAAAGGGATGAGAAGAACGAGAAGATTACGCATAGACAGCTAGGTCCTTTGCGTGGAAGCTCATCTCCTTTTGGCGCTTTGAGCCGGTGACGGTTAAACCCAATAATAAGCTAGAGCAGCCTAGCATACAACCCAATCGGCCGGATGGCCAGCTCTTAATTATTAACAGTCAGCGCCTTTAACATACTGGACCTGCAGTCCTGGCCACAGAGCAGGTCCTACTGTTGTTCAGAACTCGCCTTTTCTTCCCTAGCGATGGCCGTAACCACCGTCAGTAGGCCTACTCATTTTACCATCCCACAAAGGGTAAAAGGCTGAGTCGACATAGAATGGGATGAAAACGTAAGGAAAAGTGGAAGAACGAGAAAGGGAGACGCTCGACAACTGGACGGACGCATACGATGTCAGCACTCGACACCGACATCTTGCCTGGTTTTAAACGCCGACATGCCACTACAATCACTGTAATACCCTCACATCCTGCAACTAAGTACTCGAATCAGGATATAGGTCTATAGGATACACAGGGTATGACCGTCACTCACTGGTTATTCAGGCTGATATATCAACGACATACGGCCCGGCGTCTACACTGGGGCCGACCCGGTGTTTCGTCTCATCGCCAAAGCCACAAAGCATAATGCCATACACTGTAGCTTCTCTGATCTCAGTCACGGGTGAAATGAACATTAAATACGTCCGCACGTCCATCACGTACGGCGCATCAGAGCTAACGTAACGTATCACGACTCACCGCCGACCGACCTAAAACTATAAAAGACTCGAGATATATCGCTGATAACGACCGTAATAACGAATAAAATATTTCTACACCTTACACACAGCAGCCACATGAACGCATCATATTACAGCATATATCAAAATCCTGCCCGGGCGCCCATCATTTGTAGCAATACAACCGATTTAAGTTACGGGTGGGTTTAACGCGATAACGGCAGTTTTAACAAACATTCTAATAACGGCAATCTGGCACTTTCGTTCGCTTCTGTCTAGTTCTACTAGTAGACAAAGAATAAAGATAATTTAATTTCTAATTATTACAATATCCCAGCTCGGAGCCCGACAATGCTGCAGGCAATCTTCAATACGTCTTTGAACAGAATCATAGGTTGACAGTTGAAACCTAAGTTTCGTAACTAATTAATTATACAAATCGTTGAAGTTTCAGCAATTCTTCGAAATGCAGCGCCATTGTCGAAACGTAAACAGTAAACAATATAAAGGTTGTAATTGATAAATTGATATTTAAAGTTCAATACGGTAATGACGGACGTCGGGCGGGTCAGAGCACAAGTGTAACTGATAAGTGGGACAGGCTGATAGCACGGTCACGGTCAGCCTGGGCTGTCATGCTGCCACGGCTGCTGCTGCTGCTGATTGGCACAGACTGATGACGTCAGCTGTCCACGTCACAGCTACGTCATCGTAAATCTTCATCCACACCGCATCTCCGCTGCAGTACGGACATGTGCCGCTATCAATTAATTTACTACACGTTTACGTGACGGTCGTTCAGCCTCATGGACGTTCAGTATTATTTTATTTATTTAATGGCGGACTAAACTGAACAAGCCCCATATACCTATCACACGTAGGAGACGCAACAGAGCAGTACCTAGTTATTTATATTACTGCCACCAGAAAAAAAACAGAAAACTAAAACAAAATTGATGCACGAGATTTCGTACGTAGGCGTAACAATGGCCATTTTGGCTAAGAAAGTATCGATTTGAGCATGAAGTAAAAAATACATGCCAGTTGCCATGTTTACCAATATCGGCCAAACAAGGCAAGTAATTATCGATCTGTTTAACTTGATAAATGTTTAAACGCACTTTGTGACGTCTAAACGTTTAAACGACGGCATCGCAGAGCGGCGGCGAGCATATAGTTGACTAAATGAAATCGTGCGTCAGTCGGTGTATAATAGGGCTGGGATTAATCGATTCGAATCGATTCGGCAAGGCGAATCGAACTCAAGCTCATTTCGATTCGACCCACCAGTTTTACAAAGTATTTAATCAAAGTTCAGTTTGCAAACTCGTGTTTCTGTGCTCTGGTTGGCGCCAACTGCGTGCATGTGTTTGCGTTGCACACGATTGTATTTACTCTCACTTTACTATCACTTTGTCACGAGCTTTCCCAAAGCACAAACAGTGAGCGACATGCAGTAATGTTAATTAACCATTTCTTCCGTGACGTGATTTTTCAACTAAAAAAAGCTTTCAGTTGGTTATTTTGAATTGATCTGAATTGATCTACCAGCGACAGTGGGCTAAACAAGAACGACAGCATCATAGTGGAGTTCAAAATTGCAACTCAGAATTCATGAAAGAGCGGGCAGGAAGTTGCAATTTTTCGTTTAACACGGCACATTTTTGATAGAACTTCCCAAAAACTGCTAATTTCAAACACACGATATTGTGGGTGCTGAAAATTTAAACTTTGCTTTGAAATTTTCCTCCAAAATCAGCCGTTTTTAGGCACAGATTTTGCATTTTTGGACCACAACTTTCTGACATTTTTTCGACAACCGAAAATTTAAAATGGACAACTACTCTCCTCTCCCCCGTCTTTCTTTTGTCCCCTTGCCACGACGTCATTGCCAGTGAACTGAATCCAATCAAATCGAATCCGATTTGGTGTCAGACGAATCGCCGACCTCTAGTGTATAGGCAGAGATGCGATCAGGCGGTATATAGCGCATTACATCAAGCGTGCGTGCGTGCGTGCGGCTTGACTGACTGGCATATGGCGGCACGATCCTGGGAACGAGCGTGCGTTTTCTCAGAGCCAACAGTCACGGACGTTTTCCCATGAGCCGGCGGTGGCGTCCACGCCTACTTAGCGGGCGCTTATCAATGCCAGAACGTTCCGTTAGGCCGCCAAAGTGTCGAAGACAAGGGAGGCAGAGGGGGACAGCCCCCCTCCCCCGCAATGACCGGACACAATTTTAATTAAAAATCGACATTAGGGAAATAATTTAAATGTTGCCACCGGATCTCATATAAGACTGCAATGAAGGAAATTCGGTTGTGGCTGCAGACCCTGCCGGGGAAGCTCAAAGACTCCCCAGCTGGGAAAAGTGGAAAAGGGAGAGAAGACAGGAGGGGACGGAAAGGGGAAGGGAGGTGGCTCCCTGCCATTTTCATGATTCTCCTCAATTCACATTTCTAGCCACGCCAATGGGCCGCCGGGAATCACGGAACGGAAAAAGGCCATCAAATTGGTTTTTCGCTATGTGCAAGTTAACTCGCCAAACTATCAAATCCAATTTTTATGACTTTTGTGCAAAAACATTGCCTCATGCTACATCCAAGCCTTTTGCATGCGACATTAATAAGCCCACGACGACAGAGCAGCATCTTTTGATGACTTGCTCCACTGAGCACATAAAAATACACAAAAATGGGCTTAATAAACTACGACAACAAAATTGTCAATTTATCCTACAGTACATTATAGTGTCATATTTTTAAATAATTTTTTACTTTAAAAGAATACGCACTTTATTTGGAAGAAGAATTTTATTGAAAAACCACCCTGGTGGCCTATTGTCCGTACAGCAGCCGCCGGTGCCTACTGCCAGTACCTGTGCGTCTGCCGCTGTCGATGACGGGAGAAACGACGACGACGCGTCAGCTGTGCCGATGACATAGCCAATCAACCATGTACAGCACTTCACCCCTCCCTCCACACCCGACAGACAGACAGGCAGGCAGGGACAGACTGGCCATGATGGATGATGGCACAAGTCAAATATCCTTGATTACCGCACGCACAAGACTGAGTATATAGCACGGCAATATGCGCAATGCGTCGGCCACGCAGGCAGGCGGGGAGTCCGTCCGTCCGACCGTCCGCGTATAGGTAGGTCGGCGAAATGACGGCGGCGCTCGGACGGGGATAGTAAAGCGCGCCGGGAGATTGTTACTGACGCAACGTCCACAGATTATCATCGCTCGCCGACCATCATACGCCCACGATTACGATTTGGAGTCACCCATCTCGGTACTCACCGCGCTCGACGTCCAGCAACCTCAGCCCGCTCAAACACTAACTGAATCAGTAGCCTTCGAGTTCCGGCGGCGAATGGGCGCAGATGAGGGCAGACATAGAGATCTAAATCAGCGGAATAAAATGCATCACATATTGACTTATTACAATGTTTACACGCACATGACAGGCAGCAAATTGACGTATTTACTGACAGACAGATTTCAGCCAAGACGCCATCTATCCGTGCTCAATTTGCTCCGCTGACCACGCTGACGCTTTGGGGGCTGCACCGATGACGAGAATGCTGTCAGCACCAATGACGATGACCCTATGCATCATTTCCCAGGCCAACTCAGCCTTTCATTCCCTGCTGGGTACGTAAATGGAGCACAAGTCTGACCGGCGGGGTTAAGGAGGGGCGCGTTCACTTGTGTCGGGTAACATGTACTGTGCATGCTTTTATATGGCATTGTATGTGCTTCTGGTTAATGTGTCTATAATCCAAGGATTCAATGATCCAATTCTGGCTGTCGTGGTGGGGTGGCGACGCTTACCGGACACTTCGGACCTAAGACAGTTCACACCTAAAACACTTCAGACTAAAAGGTTAGGTCCGAAGTATCTTAGGTACGAAGTGACCGGTTACCGTCCTTACCGTGGTGACCCATGTGGTGGCCTACGGTTAGGTTAAGAGTTAGGCACAGGGTTAGAAAAGGGCAAAATAGAACACTCGGATTATTGAACCGCTAATCGTGTTTATTCTTTTTTTGACAAATAAACGTTCGCTGTTCTACGAACTTGAGACGTGCCTAGTATGTCGTCAACATCAGAGGTACCTGCATCCCCACGACATCAACATGCACAGAAGCTGATCCGATAACCCTAATCGTCACTGCAGTAGCTGTAATGAATCGTGCCGCCCACCTCGTTACAGCCCTGGCATGCAGCGCAGTGTCCGCGGTCAATGACCTCTGTCCGGTCAGGGGCTACACTGACGTCCGGAAAACGTCCCAACTATACACGGTTCTGGATCCCGCCGGAAGTGCCACTTCAACCAGGCTGATGAAGCCAAGCCGCCGCCAACACAGTTCAACTCAGAGTAGCCACAAAAAAAGCGGGCTGGAGACACTGAAAACTAATAATCAACGGCGAGCTAGGGCACCGGAAAAACACCGGCTTACCGGACAGTTCGGATCTAAGTGTCTCAGACATTCTGTAAAAAGTTACTTTCCGACAGCCTAAAGTTTTGCGGGAATACTGTCCCCCTTCCCCGGCCTCGACACCACTGTCTGCTGCAGACGTCAAACAGTAGTTCGCGAACTGTTAGGCCTACATATGCTAGTATGATAGTAACAAAAAATATATACTGAACATAGGTCCGAAGTGTCCGGTTACCAAAACACCGACTAACCAAGCACCAGTGTTTTCAGTGGCACATGTGTTGCTGGTGAACTCTGTGATTGCACTGCAGAGATAACATCTTAACCCGAGCTACAATCACTGCAGAGTTCAGACCCATAGCACCAGCCCCTGGTATACTCACTAAGTTATACTGCCAATGCCGACCCAAGGAAGTCTTATAGCGGCGCTATCTATGGAGAGTTCCACGGCTGACCATTAACCCAGTGTTTGAATTGGGAAAAATTAGCTGGGGGGTTGAACTTTTCGACTGTCAGAGCCCGACCAAAATTATGATGTAAATCCTATGTATATAGTATATAGCTGACCCCCTAGAACATAAATTGACAGTGTGTTAGGGGGAGGAGTTGAGAAAACAGTTGGGGGTTCAACCTCCCAACCCCCTCACCCCGGCAATTCAAACACTGCACTATCCCATGCATCAAAATGCAGTACAACAATATGGCAGTTGCTAATCTGGAATATGCCCAGTACAGATAAGAAACACAAAACAGTTACGCATAGCATACGCATTACTTAGATGCTCACTTACAAATAACTTGGGAAAATCTTAAAGACTTATAAGCGTAATTTCTAGAAAGTCTTACAAAAAGGGCCCTGGGCTTTCAACACAAACAGTGACCTGTAGCGACAGCCGGACAGCAGGCGCTGAAAGAGTCAAGCTGGCTTGACATGTCAACGTGCTGACACTAATGGCTCACAGACTGTCTGCATGGCCAGGGCATCTGCAGTGGCAGAGACAAGCTACCGTACAGACAGCAGCAGCATCAGTAGCAGTGGCCTAAAGAAGATGAACTCCGGACCACGACACGACACGCCATACAGCGACACACACAGCAAGTATGGGCAAAATGCACGTAGAGGATGCTTTCTTTGTACACTGAGTATACGCGCACTATCTTATGTACAGCATTTGCCATCGCTGGACCTCACGCATAGAATAGCGATTCTGCACCAGATCTAATGTTTGCAGAAAATATGACAGAAATGTGTAAAAAGTTTTTAAAACATGCTTGCCAACTTTCTAGCGTAAAACACTGTTTGCAAATGTTTCATAGCATTGCAAATGCAAAATAAAACACGAAACATTTTGTAAAACGCTTCCGGAACTAGTTTTTTTCTTTGACGTGAAACCCCGGCCCAAAACAATACTCTGCTTCTAATAGCCGAAATCAACACAGACATACTATGCACCTAACAAAAAACAACGGCCATAACGTCTCAAACTACGGCTGCACTGTATGCATGAATTTGATTCATTAATGCTACGCCGGCGCCCACACAATGGGACCCTATTCGCCAGCTATCGTCACCCATGACAGACACATGCTTTTAACCTCCGTCTGAACCGACCGTCCGGCCGGCGCATCGCATACAGTAACCAAGCGTGACAGCCGGGCCGGGCCAACGGCGCGGCATAATTAACTAAAGCCCGTCATTGGCAGGCAGACATGCGACACGCACTGGGGGACGCCCGTCAGCCTGTGATCGCATATATTCCGATGTTATTTTCCCACATCGCATCGATGAAAACCAACCGTACGGTGACGCCGGCGCCGCCGCTACGCGAGTCACGACTGCACACCCCCTCACCCAGCAACCCAGGAACGTCGTACGCTATTAGCGGACGCATACTTTCTCACGCAAGCGACGCGTGGATGACAATATTCAAAATCTACGCCTGCACAAACGCCGGTGCCCAATTATACGATGTCCCCCATCAAAGTGTCCCCCGCCGACAATTCACCGGCAAAAATCCGCCCCGCCCGAACGGCCGAGGCAGATTTTTACCGAAAATTGTCGGCCGGGGGACACTTTTCTGGGGGGATCCTATAATGGGAAGATTTTTTTATGCGACGGATGATATTTTAATAATGGGGAAACATATCAATTCCGCGACTATCTCTCTCCGGGCGGATTTCTCATGGGACAGGCATTTCAGTGTGCCAGCCAGCCAGCGTCTCCTGGTCCGCGTTGATCCGTTGAATAGTGTCATCACGCAAACTTCGTCGTCAAACTGACACACGCAAACCACGCTGCCAGCTCTATAAGTTATTTCAAGTACTCTCGCGATAGCAAGCTAGCATGCTCTGTGTATTCTGGCAATACTACTGAGCTCCGTATTTAACTCTATACTCGTGCGGTTAGGGGGCAGTTGGGTAAACCGTTAGACCATACAAAAATGTTCTTCAATGGGACACAGTGGCAGATCCAGAATTGAGAAAAGAGAATTAACGTAAGCGGCGGAGCCTCAAGCCAAGAAATTCCACTTATCTGACAGTTTGTTGTACAACGAATCCACAACAAATCAAACTAAGTGGACTGGAGTTTGGGTTTTATTGTACCAAGCCGTATCTAGCGATTAGCGAATCTTTGTAACAGCGGGCAGCCGACACCGGAAATTATTAAATTTGACTACACAGACTTTCTACCGGCCCTAAGCCCTTCTTGGCGTCTAACAGCGACAGTGCACTAAACGAAACGTAATGAAGTGGATTACATGCAAGGAGACTGCAATAAAAATAACTTATTTCATGCCTGAAGAGCAACTCACTTGCAGTAAGGATTTCCGGACGATGGGGTGACACATTGCATTCCGTGCTGACATGGATTGGGACTGCACGACGTGAATCCTAAACCAACAGACACAGCACAGACACATCTTGACACAGAAATCAGTAGTACAGAATAATAACAGCCACTCATACATAAATTGCATATGATATATACATGCAACTTTAAATATTACTGCTTCTGCTAAAAGGTCTGCTAAAAGGGTGGGCCAAAAAAACGGACCTGTTTGAGCGTTGATAACTGAGCGATGATTACCTGTAGAAAGGCGAGTGATATGTCAAAAGTTTTAGAATGTTGTAGACAAAAAAAGCCGAACTTGCGTAGCAAATCATTCAAATATCCTTTGCCAAATTTGCATAAATCTTCATTACCCCTGAAATTAGGCATTTGCCTGCACTCCCATGTGCCCGAGTTCACTGAACTCAAAAACTCACTGCCAAAAAGCCCAGATTTAAATTCTGTGAATTATTCAGTGTGAGGGCATTGCAACAGATAGCATGGTCACAAAATTTCAGTAACAGACCAGCTTAAACGTATGCTAATCAAATGCTGGGCTCAGCTGATCCTGAACACATTGACTGGAGCGAACGATCAGCTGCCTAAAACGACAGATGATGGTTAAGAATGCAAAAGCTAAGCAACTGCCTATGTCGAATTTCATCTAAACTCAACGTATGTGTTAATGATTGTTGGCATTTCACTGTATGGTGAATAAACATCAGCTTAAATTCATGCGTTACTGCCAATTTAGCATGATTTTAGGGGTGAGACAGATTAGTGAAAATCAGGCAAAGGATATTTAAATGCTGAGACATGCAAGTTGTACACTTCTTCCGTACACAATTTTGAAACTTTCGGTATATTACATGCTTTTCCATCAATGGACATCGCTAAGTTATAAAAGCTCAAATGTCCATGTTAAATCTATGTCTTACAATCAAATTTGGCAGAATTTCAGGTGTGACGAATACTTGTGCAAATTAGGTAAAGAATATTTAAATGCTTCACTATGCAAATTTGTCATTTATTCTTTACAGCATTCTGAAACTTTTGACGTATCACACGTCTTTCTACCACTAACCATCGCTGGGTTATCAACGCTCAAGCCTCAAACAGGTCCGTTTTTTTGGCCCACCCTGTATGTACAATACATTGTTTTAGGTCTGTCGGCTGTTTCGGAAAGGGTTGAAAGCCAAAGAAGAACGGGTTGGATCAGAATCAATTTATGCAGTCTGGATCATTTGTGATTCTTTACCATTAGAAGATAGAGCGTAAACTGGTTTCCCCGCTGCGTTCGCCAGGCGGCAGCATCGTTCTCGGTGGAGGTTTAAAATCTCTGATCGCTTCCCACCCAGTTGAGTTTTTTTGTGTGGTCGACTCTGTTTAAAAATATGAAATGTAACAGCACAGCAACGACGACATTGTACACAGATAAGAATAACTGTAATCAAACAGTCGTCTTCAATGCGTCATCAGTAGCCAGGTGCAAGCAGAAGCAGCTGGTTTTGCCGTCATCCTGTATACAACTATAGATACATCCTCCCCTGCAGTACTGTCCTTCCCCAAGCACCGCGCCGTATATACGCCCTGTCTTGTCGACTGTTGAATGTTGATAGAAGCATCTGTACCAAACGGCCATGCAGCGCCCATCTCCTAACGTCACGCAAAACTAGAATACAAACTGCAGCGACCGGAAATTCTTTCGACTCCCTCAACAACTGCACGGCAAATTTTGCAAACCATGCACAATTGCACATTCAGTATTCGGCTCTTGACCGATAGACCTATTGACCATTAGTGGTAGGCATATCCAAATATCAATTAGGCCCAAGTTTAACACCCCAGTTGAAATCCTATGGCAATTTTACTCGATCACGCTTTGGATTGGTTTGCTAAAGTACCGCTATGAGTGACAGCTGAAGCAACATGATGCTGCATGGTTCGTGTCAACTGCGGCTACTTATCAAACAAATGAAATTTTGTACTTCGCTGGGGCAAACGACAATGGAGCAAGAAGTTTCTGGGGGCTAGTTTTTCAGTCGGCGAAGTGTCCGAGGGGGAGAGAAAGAGAAACTAATTGCAGGACAAAGCATGTAACTGCAGGTAGTCGGTGGTCTGCGCTATCAATCAAATCCAATCTATCCGGGTCGAAGTCACAACGGCACAGATGGAACCAATTAGCATAAACTCAAGTTCAATGCAATGACTCACTGACTCCATATAGTTAGAAACGAGCTTTCCGTTACACAATGAAGCTGGTTTGTGACCAGCTTGCTGGTGGAGCAGGACTGACTGTGTAAACGGGTAGTATTCGTGATGGCACACTTCTTGAACCAGACCCAAAGGACACTATGTACCCAGAGCCTTGGAGGACATGTTAAGCCCAAATTCCATTACGCCGACTTCGTGACAAAGTCCGGGACAACTTCCCGACAAAGTCGCGGACTTGTCGAAAACACAAATCATGAAAGTCCATGATACAAATCACGTCGCCGACTTTCATGATTTGTGTTCACGACTTTCCCCGCGGGGAAGTTTAGATTAAAGTCGGCGTAATTGAATTTGGGCTTTACTAAGCAAATGCTACTGTTGCCCCCCTGTGTGCGACTGGCGGCTACTAAAACTGCCAACATGACGCACAAATATCTACTAAACAGCCGTCATACACTCTCAGCACACAGGGAACTATTGTGTGCTATACCGGCTGCACACTGCACAAGGACAGTGCAGCTGACAATACATATGCAGTAAAATCGCTCAGTGCGCATGCTCCCTGTATCGTGACGTCATGTCGACAAGTGCCCCCTCAAACCAGGTAGTCACACTGCTAAAACACAGCGCAGACCTGTAAATGAGGTGGCAAAACATCCCGATGCTCTCTGTCAGTCTTGCTGTTAATATATAACTGTTAGAAACAAACCTCAAACTCAAACATACAGTCGCATTGCATTATCATTTAGAAAACCATACATTCTTGGTAAATATAGATAAGGCCTAGTACCAGTAGAAAACTGGTAGTGTTAATTTTATATTCATCGTCATCATCGACAACCGTCGGCTCAATGCCCGTTGGTGTCTGACGCCATTGTTACTATGGCTGCCCACCGCTGCCTATCCAGGGCAGCGTGGCTTAACTCCTGCAGGGTTGCCCCACACCACTGCTCAATGTCATCTGACCATTCTCGGTGTGGCCGTCCTCTTTTGTTTGAACCATCCATCATTCCGAACACCAGGGTCTTTATC
>Ga0209454_1001513_pt1 | contig 14665 bp, 7 predicted proteins | sample WorMetHERISLAND1_2_FD_187400 | JGI IMG/M metagenome (GOLD analysis project Ga0209454, IMG submission 187400) | Marine gutless worms symbiont microbial communities from Max Planck institute for Marine Microbiology, Germany - Olavius geniculatus... | ecosystem: Host-associated > Annelida >...
CTGCACCCAGTGGCACGAAATTTTGTCACGATAAACTAGAGACCTTAGGGCAGCCCACAATGAAGATTTCGTGATCCTAGCTTGCACCGTTTTGATACAATTCACGAGTGTGACAGACAGACAGACAGACAGACGCCCAGACGATGGCAAAGACGCGCGAAGCATTTTGCTTTCGCGCGAAAAATGAAGTAAAACAGTTGTGTACGGTCGTTGTGAACTCCGTTTGCTGTTCATCACATTCAGAAATATGTTCTTCGTTGCTGAGTGCTGTTATTTTTCGTGGGTAATTTAGGTCATAAATAATTATCCATACTTTATCTTAAGAGGCTGAAAAACCGTTCTCCTACTTCTGTGATAAAACATTTGCTCCAATTAAGGTTTACATGGTGTAGACGCCCCCGTATACTCGCTGTATCTTTAATTTTTCTCATGTTGAGTTCTAAGTGACAGTTCAATGGATAGTTTAGTGTCTGTCTGATGTGTGTGCGTGTGTTTGTCTCTCTTTTCTCTGTCTTATAGTTGAGTTAAGTTCGCAAACGGCCAGTTTTAATGGACGATAGCATTTTGACATGCGTAATGTTCACTGTCTCAGATGTCTTATCGTAAAAATGTTAGCAAATAAGCGCACTCGCTTGCTTGCTTGATGCATCCCATTGCCAATAGCGTAATGATGCCGACTATTAGTGGTTACAAGACGTAATTAGCCCCGGCAGAGCTTTTCCGCTTCCAGTGCTTTCTATTACAGTACGTTTGCACAGTGCGCAAAAACATGATTTGGTTGGTTGTACCGTGTGTGCGTAGCTTACGGCTACACCTCAAACGAAGTAGAGTGTAATCGGCGGACCGGTCGGTGTTCTTGTCGCGAAGGCTACAAACAGGACTCACGCAGTTGTCGACGGCGTAAGCTGCCTGTTGCCTTTTGTTATTGAACTAGAGTAAAATAAGTCAAATATTTCTTTAGAAGATGTAGAACAACTGCCAGATCGCAGTTGCACAGTGCAAAACACGGTCTGTAAAAACAAGTCATTCATTAACTTCTAATAAAAAACAACTTTTAGGCTACATACAAAGTTTCTGTTGGTTGCTGTTCGCACAGCGTGAAAAAAATTAGCAACCAACGTACTGCATACTATGTAACATAGCAGTACTATGCTTCATAAATCCACAGAATTACATAATTTTAACGTAAAGGTTTTTAGCAATGTAGCCATGAAAGATAATTTTTTTAAATCACATTTTTCGGTATCTGGTTATTAGAAATCGTCCAAATATCCTTATAGTTGCCAAAGTCACAGTGCAGCACGGTAAGAGCGACGAGCGTTAGGAAATGGCGTTTGGGGGATCATGTAACTCCGAAACTCCTTAACCGATTTCCATAAAACTTGGCAACAGTTATTGCATCGATCACCCGACCCCACAGGCAAAATTTGGTTACAATCGGTTCAAAGGGGGCGTGGCTGCGCATGCGCGAAATTCGCCGTTAGGCGTCTATTTTTTTCCTTATTTCTTTTTCCTTGCGCACGGCTACAGACCAGCCCGTTGGACCGACCGACGCTGCTAATGGCTTAAAAGAAGCGTCCTGACGCCAGACACATTCTTTATATGGTTTTGATTCATTTTTTAAAAAAATTTACCTCTTTATGCCCCAAGTTTTAAAAAATTGCATTACGGCATATGGGGAGTACAAAGCGGTACAACTCGGTCCCCGTAAAAGATAATTGCGCGCTGTGTTTATCTACCCTTATTTTCTGAGTCGGGCAATCTAATGGTGTCATTTAAATTTACTCCCTATCGACCCCTGTTGCCATAGCAACCATTCAAAAGTTGAAAATTTTGCATTACAGCCAATGGAGATTTCAAAGCAGTATAACTCGGCCTTCTTAAAAGATAATTGCGCGCTGTTTGCATTTACCCTTTATTTTCTAGCTCGGGTTATCCGATGGCGTCATTAAAATTTTTTCCCTGCCGACCCCTGTTGCCATGGCAACAAATTTTGAGACAAAACTGACTATAACTCGGTCCTCGTGAAAGATATTTGCGCGCTGTTTTTACCTTTCCTCCCTTTTTCGTCCCGCGCTATCCGATGGTGTCATTTAAATTTCTTTTCTGCTGGCCCTCGTTGTCATGGCAACCAGCCGTTCTTATTCAAAGACAAAATTGGCTGCAGCACAGCATGTATTAGAATGTTTTAGACATTGTTACATCACACGTAATCTTTTCATTACAACAACTTTCTTTACCTGGAGGTATTTTGAGAACAGTGATCAAATTAAATACCAAAAATTTTGACAAAAATCAACTAAAACCGGCAAAAATTGGAGCAAAACACTTTCACAGTTTACAAAGCTATGTATAAGGTCGATATGAGTCAAAACTCAAAAACGGCAAAAATGGTTTTGGGGTGATATTATCGCGTGTTGAATTCCAGACTGGCCATAGACGAGCCATTCTAAATACTTGAAATAAAAATACAAAACAGAAGTTGCAAGCCGAAACAATGTAGAACACCAGTCTTTGCCGACACCACGTATATTGCAGTGAATGCCGATGCTCATGGTAGAACGACACGTCCAGGCATGTCTGAATTTTAGTCTATCGTTCTGTCTGCGTGTGCGCGCAGTGGCGTGACGTCATAGTGACAATGACGTCAGTAGGCCAGCAGCAGATTAATGTATATATCTATGGATTATGCATTGCCTGTGACGTCACCAGCTGCAACGCTGGCAGCGTGCCAGTAACAGCAAATTACAGCTATACAATATGTATAGGCCGTTACTGCAGAGAAAGAAAAAATTGAAATATTATCATCTTAACTTTTAAATTCACTGTGCGTTAAATTACATTAAGTAAAAACTTACATAAGGGATATAGGCCTACGCATTCTCACAAGCGGCTTTCACAGTTTACAAAGCTATGTAAGGGCGATATGAGTCAACACTCGAAAACGGCTTTTACATAGCTTAGCTTGGCACCTATTTTGCGTCAATTAAGTAAAAGTATCTACAACGAAATTGTGTTTAGCATATACAGTAATATTTTTCAAGTATTTAGGATGGCCAGTCTGGAATTCAACACGCGATAATATCGCCCCAAAACCATCTTTGCCGTTTTTGAGTTTTGACTCATATCGACCTAACATAGCTTTGTAAACTGTGAAAGAGTTTGCTCTAATAAAATATAAAGTCTAGATGCCTGTCTGCACCTGTTTTATTTGGACACGATGCACTTGTATACTGTTTTACTTTACCAGTACCACAGTTCCCTCTTGCTGTCTAACCAAAGACATCGCTTCTGAATCACCTACCCAATGTTGTACTAATGGCTGCGACACACATTTTTAGAGTGAATTGCGCCGAAATGACTGGAAATCGCCAATCAATGTAAATTTTAGCAGTCTATGTCCCGACCCCTTAAGTTCAAGGAACCCTGCGCACACGAGTTTCAAAAGGGGTACTTCTTTAAAAAGTGGTTATTTTTCCACCGTTGGCTTGTTTAACGTAAAAACGGTTGCAGATAGGAACAAGCATGCTGCTAATAATAACAATCACTGCTGACATGCTTTTTAGTGGTATTAACATCGATATCTCTGAATGACCTTGAACCCCCAAAATGTACTAATGGCACGAGACATTCTAAGTGGCGGAGCTCGGCGACTTGTCAGCTGCTGCTGCTGCGACCGTTAGATGTCCTTTCTTTGCCGAGCGATGCAAGTGTACTCTATACAGTAGGACCGGTCAGTATATATTAATAATTGTATGGCCGCCGCCTGTGAAGTCTCGCATCTACTCCGGTTGTTCTGTCAGTCGGCCGGCACAATTCCTGCACGTTACTAATTGATGCATGACGGCGCAGCAGCGATGCTTGAAATTGTTCTATCAAAGCACGTCCGACATCCTGATGCTTTGGCGACCTCAATGCCTGCAAGATTGCGGCTGTGACCTAGGGCGCTGAAACATGCACAGTAAAGTAGAAGCGAAATAAATAAAACAAATAAAATGAAATAAAACAACTGAAGACGGCGGACGTCGACTTTTCTGTTGTTCATCACAGAGCGAAACATGGCGCTATAAACTTAGAAAAAACTCGTATTTTATCTCTGAGGATCGCACCTACAGCGATAACACAAAATGTGTTGCTTCTCAGTTGTTTTAACGTGCTTTATTCTATTTATAGCACGTGAGCGAGCGGCGTCCTTACTTGCATTTTGCGCACGCTTAATACATACGCCCTTGACATTGTTGTTGAACGTATGACGTTTTTGCGAAAATTTCATATTGTCAGTTTCTCGCGAATAGCATAGTAATGTTTTCTATGCACTTTCGCAAGCGAATTTTTGCCGCACTTAAGGCTGCAGGCGAGCGTCGTGCGCTGGTATCCGATGAGTGACTTAATAAGTGACGTAAATGCATGCTCAGTTTGTAACTGATGCCATGGACATGTGCTACTGCTGCAAGTATTGTCTTGGATGTCAAATTGGACCGACTCAGCGACTTCATTGCGCTCTATTATCATTCCGACGCTGTCCAAGCGTGTACCTATCGAGAGCGTTTCAAATCCCCGAATGACGTCGCAGCCGCAGCGCATCTTCTTGTCTTTACATCCGCTGCCAGCATCCGGACCACGTCGTGTCGGATTATTGGCCAGCTATCCTCGCTGTGCCACGTTGCTAGAGTGCCCGAACAAAGCACCCTCTGTACGACATATCCCCTTCCACTGATGGAATCGCACGCGCCCCAGCGTTGGAGTGATCGGATGAAATTTACTTTTAAGTGTACTCCATTTTGACATTTCCATCTGTGACTTTGCAGTGTGCTGTCTCTGAAAAATATGAATAGAAACTGACACAAAAATACGAAATTAAGGAGGATTTTTAGAACTAAGGGGTTTTGTCGTATAGGGGTTTTCTCATAGGGACATTTGTCTGTATCGTGGCGGCTAGTAGCGTGGACATGGTCCGGCTAATTAAGTGTCCATTGAGAGTGAACGGCGATCGCATCAAATAAGCGAGGACGACGACGAACATTCCCCGCGAGCTAGCTCTCGGCGCCTCTTACATCGGCGGAGCCTTCTCGTGGAACCAGGACTGCCAGAGAGACAGACGAGGAGAGTGGAAGCGGAAGGAAGCGAGCGTCAATTGCTTGTTAATTAGACGTTGGTTCGCGGCTGGCGGCGGCAGTCGCTGACGCTCTGAGCTGCTGATGCAGAACGCTTTTTGCGATGTATACGCGTCTACTTCCGACGACCACCTTGTTATACATTAATTTATCTGTCACCGCTGAAATCCTGTCGTGCTGTGACAGTTTCGCACTACTATCTGTCTGTCATACATTCATACAAAGAAATTACTTACATGTTTATTAATTTGTCAAAAATATGATACGTCAGCAAAACGTAGTAGGCATACCGGTACGTGAGCTGCACAGAAAAGTTACAAAACACTTAAAACTGTCCATAGTACACGTAAAGCAATACTGCCTCAGCGATCCAGACAAAAATGGACGAAAGACTCTATTCTCTAAGTTTCTTCCAACTCTGATCACGCCGAGTGCTGTCAAGTGTTAGTATTATATTTTATGTCTCACAGAAAGTCCACAGAACATGCAGTACATAGAGGTATTTTCTGCCACAAATTGTTCGTCGCTGCGACCTCTAGCGGCGAACAGCAATTGTTCTGAAGACGGTAGCAGATTGTTGCCAAAACGTCAGCAGATGAGTAAATTAAGGTAGTTTGATGGATTTATTTGCATCACAGTTTATTAGTGAAAATGTTTTTGTGTTGCGTGTTAGTGCACATCTGGGAGGTCGGTTGTCGGAAGGACTATCACTGCGAAGGAGGCGCCGTTTGTGTCGACGAGCAGTGCGCATGTCCGACCGGATATAGGTCTGTCGCCGGCAACACCAAATGTGCCAAAATCGGAGGTAGGCTACGTGCAGATGCTAGATAGTTTGCTTAAACAGTAAAGCTCGGTTGCAACTAGTGCATACAAATTTTTTTTGATCGGAATTTACCCAAATCTTATCACATGTTACTGAAGACCTTTTTCTCGTCCCATGCGTATTTGTAAAAAATAGCCAAATTTATTCATAACTTTTTGAGTAATGTCGCAAAGAGACAAGCGAATTGCTTAGAGTTTTTCTTTGGTGAGGGAAGCCAGCTCGATTAAATTAAATATTTAAAGTGTAGAGCAGTCAATTGAACCAACATTTTAGACTGTGCTTTACTTGTTTCACGTCAGTTATTATATAAAATACGAAATTTTGTATTTTAACTGCACTGTGCAAAACAAATTTGTAATTTTAATTTTATGACACAGCCACAAACGAACATAGCTCGGTATGATAACACTCTAAACAGCAAGTCGTAGGCTACACACTACACGGTAACAACTCGACTGGTCAAGATTTTGTGGATTTGTTTGCAGGCTTTAGACTTCTGTAGACTTGTAGGCTTATACAACTTGTTGCACAGCATGTTGTACAACAAATCGCTGTAAGTGGAGTTTGGGGTTTTACAGAAAAGTAATCGACACGACCAATGCAAAGCTGCGGCGAACCGCTGCCTCCCTGCATACAGGCGGCAGTGGGTGAACCTGTAATAACGTTAATATTACGGCATCATGGTCGATGCATTCGCCGTCGCCTTCTATGCGGTTCAGAACGACCAGTAGCGCGCTCGACCCTGTGCGCGTGCCACACAAATACTATTATTTCCGGGCGGAATTGGAGATCAGTTTGTGCGTGTCGGCGTACGGCAGCATGACGACGAACGCTCTGCGGGTGTCGCCGGCATCTTGTCGCTGGCTCGAGGTCTGGAACGGCAGCCACTCCGCTGCTAGAGAATTACGACACCTTGGAGAGCAAATAATGCAATAGGATCTCGCGTCGTACACCAGCAGCAGCAGCAGCAGCACGGCTGGTGCCTGGAGGAGCAAATGCTGTCGCCTGTTGCCTATGACGACCACGCATTCGACTGCCAAGCCTTATATCGACGAGTGGTCAGCGTGCATGGAGCGCTGAGCTGCGTCGATGAAAGATATCACGCTAATCCACGCTCGGCTGTGTACGATAATCTGACTCAGTGACGCTCGGCGTACGAGCGTAAACCGTGGGTATCTATCATCAGTCATCGTCGTCGTCATCATGCAAGGGTTTAACGTGGCCTGGATAATAGACACTATTTCTAGGACCGCGACAGTGAAGTGGATAATAAGTAAGTACGGATACGAACGACGAAAGAAGAAAGTTTTTAGACGCTGCCTGAAGACGGAGACGGAGAGAGACTTTGCTTATTGTAGTCGGTCACTTTTGGCTTTGCGTCTATAAACAAGCACCAGCTATTATATATTTATGTCGTACTGAACGTTTAGTGTTAGTTTGAGTAGGCCTACATGTACACGGTGTGCCAAAAATGACCCAACTTGTTTTTGTCAGAACGTCGTTAATCTCCACAAAATTTGATAATTTTTGGCATAGAAGACTATAGAAATATGCGATGTACACTCAGTGTCTATTTCATCCAATTTATGTCAGCGCACTACCGTGTAAAAAGCAGATGCTCCATATTGTTACAATACGGTGATTATCAGTATCAGATTGTTCATCTTTTCATTACCAATTTGACAGAAGGCGCCACGTGATTTAATAATTTGTGGTATTAAATATTTTATGCTGAAAATACCACAGAACAAAATAGCTGACTAATGAGCTCAAAACACATTTAATCCATGAATGAGTGCTGTGCAGTTTGATCAGTTGATCGTTAATGTCGCTATCAGTCGTGGCGTCACGTCTAAACCACTGTGTTCACCTTGAACAGAAATTTTGATAATTTGGAAGCAAACTTATAATTCTGCTAAATAAATCGCATTTTAGTTTATTGTGTGCTTTTTTTAATTAAATAGTTAGAACTTCTACGGTGATAACAACTAAACATTATGCAACAGTTTTGAGCATCTGCGTTTATTTCTATCGTCTTGGCTATTGGTGTGCCAAAATTATCAAATTTGGTAGAGATTTGAAGAAGTTTTGACAAAAACAAGTTGGGTCATCTTTTGGCACATTCTCTAGTTTGAACTTTGCACTTTCGGGCTTTAAACGGCAACGCAATTATAATAACGCGCAGAGCGAAGATTTTACCAAACCCGAAACGCGTCGCTACACTACCTTGTAATATTTATTATTGAAAAGCTGACAATAATGAAGAAATACAATCGAGCTTTTATGGCATATTCATTTCGTGATCACTATAGTTTGTGAAAGTCTGTCTGTATGTTTGTATGTGAAAGTTTCGCTTCAAAATATTTTGCTATAAATATTAACTTATTTATTTATTAACTTAATTCTTTCACAGGCTTGTGACACAAATTTGGTAATATATACTTTTCTGCTTATTTTCTGTATTAATTACAATAATGACCTTTAGTTTATGGTTAAGTTCATATGCGATGTTTATTTCTTTACGCGTCTATATTTCCGTTGTCGACGCTGGTGATTCGGTGATGGTAGAAAAATACACTTGACTTGACGTTGAGGAATGACGCTGGACGAAATAGACATTCCAAATACACACGCGGTAGCTAGATGACAAGGAGCTGTGATGAATGGCGTGGCGTCACTGCGTCAGTCATGGTTGCTGGGAGCCTTGGAGCGATCAATATCAGACAGTGCTCTCTGCGTGAAGACTGACTGCGTGGCAAAACTGCTCAATGACTGAATGAATGCTTCTTGGACAATCAGATCTGTTAGCATGCGCCGAGCGTCGGACGACGACACGATGCGACCAGTACGCTACGCCTGGTCTCACGGCTGTGTACAAACTGCAGATTTATAGTCCCAGACCGTATGCGGTCCGCCGCTATAGACGAGCTGCTGTGGATAAAATCATGAATTAGTAACAGTATCGGCGTTACAGTTGTCGTCGACCGGTTGATCGCCATAGTTTAAGCTCTGCGCTATCTTGCGCGATCTTGTTAGGGGGAGTTAGAGTTATGTTCAACCTTACCTTAAGTGTTAAATGTCAATTTGTAACACATTAATGTCAGTTTATACAGCGCATTTTCGTAAATATATAATCTGCTGGACTTTTTTTACTGTCGGAATAAAATTGTCTTGACTCTTGAGCGATTGTATGAGGTGCCGGCAGAACACTCCGGATCTCGAAGGTGTTCGGGCAGTGAGTTTCAGACAGTCGGGCCAGCAACAGAAAACGTCCGATGGCAGTACGTGCTGAGACCGTAACCCCACAGTCTATTTATATAATCTAGGTAATTCTAACCTTAACCCTTGTTCTGTTAATCGCGCAGCGCTTTTATCACTGACCACGCTGCAAACGTACGATCATCATAACGCGCAGCGCGATCGCAAAATTGCCCAAAGTTGATGATGGCGCGTAACATTGTCCGTCAATTTTTACTTACATACTTATTCATGTACTTAGGATATTTAATGTTGTTTGTGTTGTTGATGATGTAAAGCTGTGCTGGAGCTGCCAATGGGTCACACGTGTGATGAGATTAATGAGCGTCTATATTGCGCTCATGGTCTGGTCTGTCACCGTTGCCTCTACAACGACCCACGACCAATTTGCGCCAGATGTACGTATTTATGCCGCGCCGATACTTTCTCTTATCTTTTTACCTACCTTGCCATATTTGGTATTACTTACCGGTATAGTCATATTTATGTGTTTCTGTGAAATGACAGTCAGCAAATCGTGACTAAATGGTGGGCCAAAAAACCCGGACCTATTTGAGCGTTAATAACTTAAGGACCGTTAATGGAGAAATGCATGTGGTATGTCAAAAGTTTTAGAATGTTATACAGCAGGGTGTGACGGACAGACAGAGCAGCAGTCAGACGAACGGACACTTCTACGATAGTTAAGAGTGACGCGGTCTCGGGCGTAATAATCGATATATGGATACCGCTTGATGTTTGCTTTCTCTATTTTCTATGATTTTTTTTTCAAAATTTAATGGCGTTATTTTATACACTGGTGTACATTCGAACCAGATATAGTTTTTAAAAAAAATTTACTGAAATGTAGGAATTTTTTCAGAAAAAAACAAGCTGCTCGCGAATTTATTTTATTTCCTGCAGAAAGTCATCCGTCATGAATAAGGTCATCTATCAGTTGTTTTGGTGCGACTCTGTCGCCAATGTACGCGATCTATAGCCGAGGTCGGCTGCGCGTTGATTAGCAGTAGACACGCGAACACACACACACGAAGCCTCCTTATAAGTAAGTCGTTAAAAACAATTCATCCTGTTTTTAGAACACAGTTACAAATTGGGCCTATACTGGATACGTTTGTTCCACTGACGTAAAACGTGTGCTAATTTTCAGTTCAAAAAAGCTAAATGTCACTGGACGTCAGAAACCTCCAGTAGGTCTATTTGCTGTCGCTCGGCACCTGACCGTGTGCATGTCAGCACTAGGCGCCGCCAATATAATCTTTGCTTGTTCATAGCGAATACATCGCCACTCAAATCACAGGTCGTGTCAACCTTTGGTGCTGTGCGACCGACCACTTTGCCGTATTTGAATTCAGCTAGCGATTGGCGTCTGTCTGCAGTTGCGACGAAATAATAGAGTTGTTTTTCACGGTTAGTTAGCGGCTGCGACAGTTGAGGTCGACGACGATGACGTCACGTTGCCATGGCGCCTCAAGCAGTCAGCTTCAGCAGCAGGCATCTTCGAGGCCACCCCCTGCTTTCATACTAATCCAAACTTCACTAGTTTGATCTATTGTGGATTTGTGGATAGATCTTCGATTTGGCATGGAATTGTGCCATTAACTTTGTGAATTTATTCAATTTTGTTGTACAGCATATGTTCAGCATGTTGTCCAACAAAATTGATAATACTAATAGTCATGACGATGTTATATATGCTGTCCTTATCGCGTAGCCAGTGAGAGAGTTAACTCGATTCATTTAGTGAATACAGCACGAGTGCCGGGCGGCCGCCGATTTTCGGACTAATCCGATTGGTTTGAGCCACAGGTCCGCTTAACTATAAGAGTACTGCATTTACCATCGTTATTTATTACTACTCAGCCCGAAGGCTGATAGTCATGTTACCATCCCACGAAGGCTGAGTCGGCCTGGTGACTGGTCACGTACTGAGATGGTTTACCTACCCGGACACAGTGCTAAACCATTCAATTACTAACCGGGCCAGATATAAAGTAACTTTGTTGGTCGGAGACAGCAGAAACTAGTTACGACCACGCCACGTTACGACAACTGGAACAAGTGGAGTTTGGGTGTCACATTCAGCAGCAGGCGTCGGCGTCGCAGTGAAAGTCCTGCCTTCTCTCAGTCGGACGATCCTTGTACTATCTCCATCGCCGTCTTTCTGACACACAACGAGCGAGAAGCCGAGCGTCTCGCTGTCGACTACGATGTAGTAATTGTGATCGATGGCTGAAGACGACGACGAAGACGACGACGAGCGGCCAGCAGGCGGCATTCAGACCAGCAGAATCAGTTAACGGTCAAGGAATACACTCCACTTGTCCAGTGGCTTCGATTTGTCGTCGACTTCTTGTACATCATACTGCGGATTCACAACAAGTTGTGCGACACAAGCCACTGCCGGATTCAGGGGGCGCCCCTCATTGACTGGATGCATTTTATAACTGAGTAAAAATGTTGCACAAAAATGCATTATCTCTGCATAAAACTTTTTTAATGTGAGCGAAAGGGCATAGTTCCCTCCCCGGACTCCTCTCCTAATCTTCTGCCCTTCCCCCCAATATTCTGAATCCGCCACTGGCACAAGTCCATATCAAGTCGAAGACATGCAACAAAGCCAATATGTGAAGATGTCCTTTTACGACTTGTTGTACGACTTGTATCTAACAAATGCGCGACGAGTCGAAGCAGATGGAACTTGGGTTTTAGCGGCCAACTTGACCGACGGATTCGTTGTTCGATCGTTTATACGCCGGTCGCGTTACTACTACAAGTGTGTCGTAGTTGCGCGGTGGCGGCGCTGTTGAATTCGTTCACTAGCGTCTTATGTCGGACGATCTTGCGTGCGGTCTGATAGCCCAGGACGTGACCGATCCAACGCTTGATAGGATAAAACATCCATTTCTGACCCTCATCAAGTAGCTGTGGTGGTAGACGTTTGATTCCGTTCCAGTGTCATTGCAGTCCATGAGAATTTGCACTTGAAAACTGACGGACAAGCTGTAGTTTTATATAGCACATAAACTATAAAGAACTAAAATGTGTTAAATGGAAATGAAATGTGGAAAACTGAGGTAGCAGTACGGATAATGTAAAACGTAAAAAATGAATTAACTGCCTGAGAACAGAAAAACTATAAAATAAACATAACTAAAACTACCTCCTTGTTGGCAGACTCCTATTGGAGCATAGCGGTGTTGACGACTTGTCGCCACTGCCGGCGATCTGCAGCGAGACGCCAGGCCGAGTGAACGCCGGTGCTGAAGAACTGGACATCTCGGGACACGGTCCTCAAACATGTATCACGAGGACATCCTCTCGGTCTTCTCCATCCTGCAGGCGGGTTGCTCATTGCAGCTACCACGACCCTGTGGTGGTCTTCTTCATATGATCTTCTAGCCAGGTAGCCAAAAAGTTGAAGCCTTCTCATGCGCACCAACTTAGAGGCAGCGGAGCACCCTGTGGTACTACTCACTTCAGCATTTGTGACATGGCGTGTGTATGGAATGCGAAGTATTCTCCTCTGCCACCACAACGTCAAAGGCATCTATTCTGTCTGAGAGTTGCTTGGTCACTGTCCAGGTGTTACAACAGTACAGTATGACGGGCAGTATGTAAACCATGCAGAGACGAAATTTTATGCTGACAGAGATTGATGACTTCCAAATACGGCGGTCAGGTTGTGTTATACAGTCGCGAGCTATGCCGATTCGTCTCCGGATTTCAGTGTCACTGCTTCCATTTTTGTGCTGTGCGCTTTCAAGGTAGACGAAGAACTTTACAAATTCCACATTTGCGTTGCATACAGCAACAGCATTCTCGGTGCTAGGTGGATTGCCAATCTGCTGTATCTTTGTCTTAGACCAGTTGATTTGTAGAGCCAATGGAGCTGCTTCTTCATTCATCACCACGAGGGCTAGCAACAGAACTTCGAGCATCTCTGTAAGCAGAGCGATGTCGTCTGCAAAGTCCAGACTAAAACTAGAGCGGTCAGAATATCCTTTTCATCTACGACTAAACAGAGACTGTGTGAGACGATTCACCATCGTTATCATCAGCATTATTATCACTGTCATAGAGAGTTTAATGTGGCATAAATATTGAACATAATTTTTAAGACCACATAAGTAAAGTGACAGATAATTAGGTCCGGGTATGATTGACGGAATAGAAAAGACCTGAGACAATGCCAGAAATACCAAGAGTGGCGGCGCAAAGCTGATGTCTCGTGGAAGATTTTTTTCAATTTGACTTGTCGATTACTTATATATTTAACTTTTTGTTTTTTTTACTTTTTTTCAAGCGTCAAACTAAACGTCGTGAGACTAGCGCAGTAATGTCGGGCGGTCAACGTAGTTTTCATTCTTTCTAATTTTAGTTTTCGTGAAGTTTGTGCGAGATTCTTGCTTTTCACACTTGAAATTTATGTGCATTCTTTGACTTGCAGTAGCCATATTTTTTGACTGGGATAAAATTTGCCGTCATTCGTACACAGACAGAATGGTACGGTCGTGACTATTACTGTATTGTACGTGTGCGAGTAGATTTGTCTGGCTTCGAGCCTGGTCAGTCGGCGTACGTGAGTTCATCAAGGCGCCATCTAGCGACTGCAGCGAGTGTCGTGCTTCTGCCTCCAGCGATGCTGCTGCTGCTGCTGCATGTCATCAGGTGATGCCATCCAATGTCGTCAGCGACGCAACACTATACGCTCCTCGCAGGTACTTACAGCATTTACACATCTAAACTACAACAAGAAATCTGAGCTAATGCATAAGTACTATATCTGTGCCTATCTGTTTTTACGCCAGAGTAACCAATAGCGGCAAATAACCACTTTCTAAACCGATAACCCTTTTTGACACCCGCGTGCGCAAGCCTCCTTGAACGTAGGGGGTCGAGATTTAGATTGCTAAAAGTTAGCATTTAATGCTGAAAATTTTATACACAGGTTATATTGGTCTATATCTCCGGCCATTTCGGCACAGTTTATTCTCGAAATGTGTGTCGCAGCCCGAAATCGTGAAAAATACAATACAATACAATACAATATTCGTTTAATACAAGCGTAGACAGACCGCTACGTAGGTTACAATAAATTACGCTAGTCTTAACAGTGTGTAGGTTACAAGATAAGAGTAAAGCGCAGTAGAACATAATATGCAATTTAAAAATCACTAAATTCACTAAAACTTCTTATTTTGGGGATTCAAGGTCATTCAACGTTATTAATGTTGACATTTTTAAGAAGCTTGTCGCCAGTGCTTGTTATGATACGCAGCATCATGGGCGTTGGAACAGGGGGAGCAGAGGGAGCAGCTGCTCCCCCAACTTTTGGCACGGGAGAGCATGCCATAGCTCTTGCTCCCCCAAAAGTTTGAGCCTTCTGCACTGCGATGTTAGACTGAGTCGAATCGACTTAGACATCGCAGCGCAGAAGGCACAACCTTTTGGGGGTGCACATAGGCGG
>Ga0209454_1001516_pt1 | contig 14646 bp, 9 predicted proteins | sample WorMetHERISLAND1_2_FD_187400 | JGI IMG/M metagenome (GOLD analysis project Ga0209454, IMG submission 187400) | Marine gutless worms symbiont microbial communities from Max Planck institute for Marine Microbiology, Germany - Olavius geniculatus... | ecosystem: Host-associated > Annelida >...
ACCCGTTAGCTATAGGGTACATCCGTTACAGACGGACGGACAGACGGACGGACGACAACCATGCCTAAAGCTCGACCGTTACTTAAGTACGATCGGCTAAAAAGTAAGCGCGGCACGAAGTTACGATTTCCCGACAGACACTGCGAATTTCCGGCAGAGAAGATCATGGATACCCAAAATTTTAATTTTGCGCTTAAATTTTTTTCTAAAATGGGGCGTTTTTAGTTTCAAACCAATGCCAAATGGGCGAAAATTTACCGACAAGAAAATTTTCCGACAGTTCAAAATTTAGGCGGAGGATGGGCTGGAGTTTCCTGGCACGACGCTCCTGTGCGTGGGTCACGTAACTGACAAGCGTTTTATTCTGTGACGCTTTTAGCACTGTCCGTGATGAGACATGACTGTTTTTAATCAGATCACGCCGTGTATTTTATTTAACTCTAAACTCTGTAATGCACCCATGGTCTTTGGCATGTAATGTGGGCAGTAGAAAGTGTTCAATATGATATAATATGATACGGCAAGCACCTGCCGAGGCTGTTGTACACTCTCCGCTGTGTGCGACGTGTAGCTGGACGCGGTTCTTGCACGCCTCGGCGTTCATGACGCACTCGTTGCTGTATGTGCGTCCGTCGTTAGCACAGACCGGCTTGTAGTCGTACGAACAGAGAGTTCGACAGACGCACGTAGGTCGTCTCCAGTCGTCTAGCTTGCACTGCTCCCCCGGAGAACACTCGTACCCCACGCACGGGTCTATAGATATACACGCCATCGCTAGCACCTTTCGCAGTTCTTCAGCAGTCAGACTTTAAAAAAACGGTAATCCGTCAGCTTTCTTTCAATTTGCACCTACAGTTAATCTGATCAGAGTACAGATTAACAAACTTTTTATTCGCGATCTAAACTGTCGATCTAAAAAGGACTTTTTTTATCAGAAAGTTGTTACACATTGGAACAGCACGTCGTGGAGGGGAAGCAACACCCAGAGAGCTCTAGGCATTTGTAGTTATTATTTATTTCTTTTTTGATTTATTTAGTCTTCCGCCGTTGACACTAATACTGACTTTCATCTTTACGCTGTTCGATACTGTGCTTCCTCTAGTAATCAAGTGTTGGCGCGGGTACAATAGTATGGTAGGCCTACATACCACACTTTCCGTCGTACTTTGTCTCGATGTCCCTCATCTCGCTGCACGCGGCGCGTCTCATCTCGCACGTGTTGGCGTAGTCTCGGCCGTCCGTGCCACAGACCGGTGTACTGCCGACACTGTCGCCGTAGTTGTCACACTGCTGCGGGCACTGGCAGCGAGCGGTAAGTCCGTCCAGGGACGGGACGCACTGGGCGCCGAAGCTACAGCGCTTGTCGCGGCACGGGTCGACCATGTCCGGAGGGAACACGTAGCACGCGCCGACGACGTGAACGTAGACGGTCTTCCATGTTAGAACCACGACCGACAGAACGACCGCAAATCGTCGTAGAAAATAAATCGACATAATCGTACAAACGTGATGTACAGTCCTGCAACAGTTCAGTTCAGTCCACTTCACTAACAGCATTTATTTTTCACGGATTCTAACAACACGGCTGCAAACGAAAGTAAATAGACCTATCCACAACTATACCCGATACTCCGCAAACGTGTTTCAGACATCATTTTTTAGTAAGCAAATGGCAAAATTAATTTTGCCGCTTTTAGCTTAATGTTAATAAAAGATTTTAAAGAAGCTCTGAAACAACGGAAAAAGTAAACAAAAAATAAAAAGTAAGAGCGGAAATCGAACTGGCAGCAAGCGAAATGTCGAATTCCAAGCTCATGCCCACTCACTGCAACAACGAAGCTTCTCTCCTCAGCCACTGCGATGCAAATGATTTTACGTACTAAATATGAGGGTTAAGCTTTAACAGAGATTATAATTATAAATGCATTTCCAGTATCGTGATATCGCTAACAGACGCAACAGACAAACTATTGAGTACGTTGTTGTTGTTACTACTACTGCTGCTGCTGCTGCTGCTGTTACGGTGACAGATAATACAGCATCTCTAACGCAGCCTCACTAAACGCTGCACGCGCTGCAGCCATGTAACGCCTATGTGACCAAATCACTCAACACACTGCCTACATAATTATACTCGCTTTTAGCTCACAAAAAATTAACGCGTTGAAAATCAGCACACTGTTTGGGTAATTCACTTCGCATTCAGCCGAATGCTATTAGTGTCGACGCTTACACTAAATGTACAATGTACAATCTCGTACGTACGACGTAGGCCTACGTAAAATGGACTGTCAATAATATTATTGATGAAACTGTGTTTTCTTTCTGACTACTCGTCTAAAGTTTGCTAGCGGGTATTTTTACTTTATGACTTAATAATTTATTGAACGTGGTTTGTTAATAATTTTAAAAAAAAGCCATTCCATGGATGACATGCGTGCTAATGGGTAAAAGTATTTTGCTGATCGACACGACACTGTACATGTATGTCCCTATTAATTTTTGGTATGGTTTACACCGACGATCGCCATATGCAACCGAACAACATTACCGAATTTTTTGTCGATGGAGAAAATACACTGATTAGCGTGTCTATATATATGACGTGTTTATTCTATAGTAAGTAAGTAAGATTATTTAGAAGGCGCAATTTAACAATAGCCACAATGAGCCGCGCTCTCAACGCCCGAACAAAAATGTCTTTAACTGCCGTTTAAACTGTTCAAAGTTAATGTCAGTTTGTCTCAGATGAGCTGGCAGACTGTTTCACAGCCTAGGACCTTCGGCAGCAAAACATCTGTCTACATAGCTGCTGCAGGTCCTTCTAACGACACATGTCCTTGAGTTGGTAGAACGCAGCTGACGACGACCTTCGTCGGAGACCAGCTGACAGTCGGCGGCCAGGTAAGGTGGAACCACACCGGCCATAGTGCCTCAGGCTCAGCACATTGGTTGCAGAGACAAGTCTCGCTGTCTCGGCAAAAACTTGCTGTGAATCATGACAGTATCAATAGACGAACAAATCACTTCCCTTCCCTAGAACTAGCAGCTATGCACGACTTTAGCCGGCAGGATTAATCTTTCAACGACCTCTCCAGTGAATACTTGCACTAACAATCACGTGTCACTTCGGGCAATCGTAAACGTTGACTGAAGTGCATTAAGTTCAACAGTAACAGACGTTAATTAAACCTACACTGTGCCGCATAACATGGAAAACGTTGCATCCAGTGACCCAGCGATGTCGTGTGTTAGAACAGTGGAAAGCAGAAATTGATAGAAAGTTGCATTTTCAAACAAACAGCTGCATATTTTTGACAGAAAAAAATATAGGTGCTTATGCTCAAAATTAAATTTTGCTTTTAAAGTTTCCTGAAATGGTAGATTTTAGGCCCCATTTTTTGCATTTTAACCAAAGTTTACCGACAAAAAATGTTCCAACAGGCTAAAATTAAGAAGCGATTGCCCCCTTGGGCCTAACCCCTCTGCCACGACGCAACCACTGCAGCGACAGCGTGATGCCTGAAATAACTCAAGTTTAATTACACCCGGATGTACAACTGTTTTTCTGTTGTTACGATCATCAAGACAAACTGGAGATTTCGTCAGTGGTCGTGTTTCCCGGCGCTGACTCTTTCCTACCTCAAACGGTAATAATTCCGTAGATTAAAGACATCGCATATGAGGACTAAAGTCATCTAGTAGAATTTCGAGTAGGTTCTGAACTCGAAGTTCTACTATTTTTTCGTGGTAAATTTTATCGAATCATTTAAGGCGAAGATTGGGTTTAGAGTTTGAGTTTCGAGTCTAACTCGATCGAAATTCTGCTCGAAACTGACTCGACGTGAAGTTTGAAGCTCATCCCAGAAGTGTCACAGAGCGGTTTCGGCGCCTCACGACTTGCGGCTTATCGCGGATTACTGCACCAACAGGCCACCAAGTATTACCACGGGCGCTGTAACTCGGTGAGTGCTACACGCGGGCAGCGATATAAGACACGCGACGGCGCTGTGTTAATATAATTAACATTAAACTTTCGTCCCCGCGGAGCTGTTGGACTTGAATCCGTGATCACCTCATGGCGTGACTCGCATCATAGGCCACTGTTGGCAGAAACTGGTGACTGTTCATCAGATTCGTTGTGTTAAGATTTTCGTTTCGTTTCAGTTTTTCTCTATGTAGTTATCATTATTTCGTTTAGTTCTGTTATTAAGCTGTTCATTATTATCGCACTGTACTGTATGAATGTTTCGTGAAAAGGGTAGCCACACCATGACGACGGAACGAGAACTGAAATTAACAAAGGCGAAAAAGAAAGCACATAAAATACGATAAAATTCTGACAAAAGTGCAGTAGGCCTAATCCGTGAAGTCTTTTCCACCTGTTGGTTAGGATACAACTGCACAACGTTCATCGTAATCGAGCACCGCGGGATGCATCTTGACTACAGACAAAGCAGCAGCAGACACAGTAGAATAATGTCCTTAGTCCGTGGCGGTACCTACTTATTTTTGGGGCACCAAACTTACTGGATGCGAGTCGCCAAAAGCGTCAAAAGGGCGGGATCTGGGACCGGGTAAAAATCGTAACTTCTCTAGTGACAGCGAGGTCCGAGGAGACGGAGTCCTAAGACAATTTTATGCAATTCTGCACGACACTGCAGTGAATACAGTCTGTTTAAGATAGACATACAAAGATCAACTAATAACGGCCTGTGATTACATTATAACAAATGATTATCTAAGACCTACAATGTTAATGCTGTATGCACTGCAAGTGTAATTTTTTGGTTAAAACTAGAAGTCGCGCAGCGTTTACCACTGATTGCTGCGGCCTCTGCTATTGTCGTCGCCGCCGGCCGCCTATGCGTGCCGTGACTTGTGATCAAGAGCATATTACGCCAGAGAAGTCACGCAACGAATCACCTTCAAGCTGACAGTGAACTGATGGCCGTCAAATGTACGTGCGATATGTTGTCAACCTACCTGAATGGCTTCTTCCTTTCAGTAGTTTGTTGCAGTGGCGTTGCCAGAACGTTCAATTGTGAGGGGCCTCGTCTCTTCCCTCGTCTTTCCTCCCTTCCCTCTCTTCCCCTGTCCTTTCCTCTTCCCCTTCCCTCCCTTCATTTAGAATGAGTGAGTAAGTAAGTAGGGTTTAACGTCCCGTCCGACACAGTATAGGTCATTTCGGGGACGGCCTTTGCGGGCAAAATTGAAGTAGGACCCCTAAAATCCAGCTAGGGAGTATGGGGAGCGCTGTGAGCTCCCCCAGTGGGGTATGAGACGGAACCGCAACCGAATTTGATGCATTTTAGCTTTAAAAGATAAGATCTGGTGGCAACAATTTTAATTTTCCCGAGAATAAACTGACCAAATTAGAATATTTAGTGCAGAATAAACGCATCCTTATGTTTTGTTGTCTGGAGGATTGGGGGGGGGACTGGGCCCCTGAGCTCCCCTTGTCTACGCCACTGGTACCGAGCCAAAAATTGGCCCAGTAAAGTAAGCCCGTATATGTTTCTGTCATATTGACATCAAAGAGAGACCCATCGGCCAACGTACGACCTATGGGGCTAGTGAAAAAGTTTGCAAATTGGTTGATATTTGACAAAGTTATGAGCGTATGAAAATCATGGGAGCTTACTTTTTATAAATCACCCCACGTCCAGTAAAAAGCTCGCATTTGTTATTCAGCGCTTACAAGCGTCTGATTTTTTTTTTATAAATAACGTGTGTTCACGTTTATTAAAGTTTCCTTACGTTTTACATCTAATACAAATAACACAACTAAACCGAACAAAAGAATTTCATTCAAGTGATGACTACAACTGACGGACAGCAAGTTGAAAACACGTGCAACTGACTACATGCCGTACAATTTAACCCACAGCAAATGAATCTCATACACGACAAGCATACTGTCATTACAACAATACTGCAACAAACATCAACGACTCCTTGTAGCTGTTTCACGAATTTCTGACAGTTATTTCAATACTTTCTAACATTTGATGACGTGACAGTAATCTAACAGATAAAACTACAGTCCAATCAAAGTCATTGCGGCTAAGTAAGCAAGTATGTAGGTAAAATGTTAAGATGGACTTTCAAATAGCACACTGCTAGCGCCTCTAAAGTCACGACCTAGCTGAGTGTTACAAAACTGTTTATGATTATTATTATTCTGAGGTACAGCATCATTGCATGAGCCGGATATCCCACGATGAAATACCATAAATTTGAAATAAAACTAAAATATCATAAATTTGCTGATGATACCCAGCTGGTTGGTTGCACTGAGATTCCAAAAGTGCCATCCACCATCGACAGCTTACAGCGATGTACTGCTGATGTTGGAGACTGGTGCGCATCTAGGCGTCTGAAACTGAATGAAGACAAAACAGAATTCATGTGGTGCGGCTCGAGTGCCAGTCTCAAGAAGATCGCCAGCAACGACTTGTCGCTATGAGTTGGCAACGACGTCATCACATCAGCACACGACTAAAGTTCGGACAACAAGCGTTTACCTACGCTGCACCAGCTGCGTGGAACAGTCTGCTTATAAGCTGTCTGTCTTTCAAATTACCTTTGTACATAATTTTTGCAGTTCTCTCACCAGGTATGTAGGCCTAAATATGGCAATCTGTCACTGAATAACATGTAAAATGTATAAATTTGTTAGAACAGCATGAAAATCCGTACAATTTTTCCACGTGGAAAACTACAGAATGAGTGTATCATTATCCATACATAAGATCAAACAGACGCTTCATCTCATTAGTTTATGGGATAGTACAGAATACGTAACAACGTCATGAACAAACAAACAAACTGCTTCAAACTCTGACAACTGTGCCAAGTGTGAAGTTCAAACAGAACGAACAAAAGCTGAAGCTGCAACAGGCCAAACAGGCCAACAAGACTTAACAGCAACACAATGAAAACTGTCTTTCAACGAACTTATAGGCTGACACAACGCTAACTAATAAGATGCATAGATTGGTCAAAATTACAACCTTTATTTAACAATTTGCTTACACTTTCTTCGGAATGATTTCTGTTCACTGAGAGATGTCTCAACTGGGTGCAATTAGTCAGAGATATGACAAAGTTGGCAGGACCTTAGTTGGTAGGTCTTGGTTCACTGAACTGTCTCATTTATTCCCGATGCATAACACTTCTTTGATCCACCTGTCAATTCTGTTGCTTTCTTCTGTGATCATTTTGGCCAGATTGACATCAGTGAAAAATTGCTCCTCGTTGCAACATCTAGCAGTGAACAAAAATCGTTCCAAATATGGGAGCCAAAAAGTGAACAAATCAATAACAAACGATGTAATTTTGAGACATCCACATACCGAGTGGCCCAAAAAATGTCCCAAACATTTGCATGCGTTATGCAGTGAAGTAGTCTAGATAAATCAGCAGAAAAGCACATATGTAATGAGTAAACATCTTCAAATATGTTTAGAAATTTTTTGCATAACACTTCCATATTAGCCAAGATACAAACAAAATAGTGTTTCGAATCATAAAACAAATTATGCAAGCAGCCCATCATTTGCCTTGTATGCAGGCTACACCAGAACGTCACAATAGGCCAAATCATCAATCAACTGATCAGCAAGAAAATGTGCTGAATAGGTCATCCATGTCTTTTCTGATTCTGACTGTCTGATGTCGACATCATGCCATTTGTCTTCAAAAACATTCTGAAAATCTCTGAAGTTCGCAAACGGTTCATGCTTTTTCTTCCAAGGCATCTTATACTAAGTAATCTAGCGGCGTCAAATCTGTCAAATGCGGAGTCCATTCTTGTGAGCTGGTTGAATCGGGCATGTTATCTTGAAAAAAACTTGAGTTGCTTTGATGCGGTGTGACGGAACGTTGTCTTCACATAATTCTATTTTTAACTTGCCTTACATCATTAAGTAGCATTCAGTGGTGTTATTAATGACGTCACCAAAATTCATATGTGAGTAAGAGAACATATTAGTCTACAACTGCGCAAAAAAAAATGTATTTCTATACAGTATACGAACCGTTATGGTTACACAAAGTTTGAGGCGTTTTTTTATGGGCCACCCGGTATATAGCTATATAGCTGCATAGCTTATTAAAACGAGAGCTGCTTGCCTATGAAACATGCACTAACGGATGGACAGGCTTAACAACGTCAATAACTGCGTCCAACTAACCACACACTCAAGATGACCACTGAAAAGCACCATGAAATTCTCCGCAATTTTGCTGACACTTCGCAACACTCTTACACATGTTATGGTTACTGGTGTCATTCATACTAACAGCATAATAACAAAATACAATGCACCAAACAATGCACAAACTAAAATATAATGCTACTAATATAATACTAACCATTAATGTTGCCCTCACGTAAAGTTAACGATAAATGGTTTTCCACTGACTTCTGGTAAATTAGTGGCAGATGCAAAATTACCCAACATTTCCAGGGTTTTCCCAGACAAGTGGTCACCATGCACAGAATCAACTCAGATGTTACGGAGAACAAATCTGTCTCTTCAAAAACCGGCAGCAAAGGTGACCAGTAAATTCCTGGTGTGGTTCCGGACTATTTTCCAGCTGACGACGAGGATTCGGATGATGCACCAGACCTCTGGAGAATCATCACGGAGGGATTAGTGCTCGCTGGCTGCTGGTGATGTCCGGACCCCGAAGGATACATCCCACCACCGCTGCCAACCGAATAGTTCTTTGGCATCTGCTGCAGCAGCGAGTATCCGCCAAACTGATGCTGTGGAAAGTCCTGCGGGAACGGCCCGGGATATCCGTGTCTCTGCGACCCCATCATGCCCCACTGGCTGAACGGTGGCTGCACCCAGCCTGAGTAATGCTGGTTGCCGCCCCCGCCGTGATGTGGTAAGCGTGGTCGCTGGTTAAACCCCGGGGTCGCGGCATATTCCGCGGGAAGGTAGTGATAGCCCGAGGGCATGCCTGGGATGCTCCTGGTGGGCTGTGGTGGAATGCCGACAGGGGGCATTGGTGACCTGTTCCACAGACTCAACAGCTGGTCAGCCACGCTTGGCTCCAACTCCTAACATCAACAACATAACCCACACGACATAATGGCTGTGACTTTGAAGTTTTTAAAACAGCAACAAATATAATCCAGCGGAGCAAGAAACCTACATTTTTGCCCTTGCGATTGCATTGAAAACCCCAATGACCAAAGAACAATATATCTTCTGGAGATCTGACATTTACACAGAGTGGTCGAAAAACGATGCCACTCTGTTATATACAATAGCTTCTAACTTCAAAAATACTGCTCAAAGCTACACAATTTTTTGCACAAATCAAAGTCATTTCATTCTTAACACAAAAAAATAATTTACCATAATTGAACAAGATGTGAAGTTGAAGTTTTTTGGACCACCCAATAATTTCAAATTTTTCCGGCTACCTTCCACCCCAAGAACCACACTGCCCGCTCTCAGCCTGCAAGGACTTGGCTCGGCTTCCAACCTCTCAGTGTTGTGCCATTGGCATCTACATTGGGGGACTTCACTTTTTGACTTAGACTTTCGCTGAGCCTTTTCGCTGAGCCAAAGCTAAAGCTGAACACTAAAGTTTGTACTTAGATCAAAGTTCAACTAAACAATTAAAAATGGCGGAAAACTGGTAAACCTAACAGGAAATAAATCAACCAGTTACGCTTGGACATGCTTATTTAATTGCGCCGCGCACGTAACGTCTTGCGTCATTGTGTAGCCATCACGGCGTTTATTTTTGGTACCAGACTGTTTTAATTTACTAAACTATCCTTGTTAGTCGCCATGTTTTCGCTCAGCGAAATCACTTCACTTTTGACTTAAGTAGACCGAAGTTTAGGCTCAGCATAAGTCTCAGCAAAAGTCTAACTCAAGAAGTGAAGACACCCATTGTAGTCACTATACGCTGACATAATGTTGTGAGAGTGAGTGATCATGTTTATAAAACATTCAGCAACTAACAAGAATTTGATTCACTCAGACATACATGTCCAACAATCACGACCTAACTGTTAGTCTGTTACATCCATAGACCTCTTAAAATAAGAACTGACGGTGGCCATGCTTGGGTCCGCAAACTTGGGAACATCGGTATTCTTAGTTTTTTCTGTAACTTTGTCAAACGTGGTCCGTTTGCTACAAAATTTTGTACACAGTGTGACAGACAATATGAACAAATGTTGCAAATTTGGTGTCTGTACGATTTCTATTTTCTCGTGTGTGCATATATTGTAGCTAAACCGTACGGTTTAGCTACAATATATGCTACAATATATGCACATGCGATAAAGTAGAAATCATACAGACCACCAAATTTGCAACATTTGTTCACGTTGTCTGTGGCACTATGTGTACAAAATTTTGTAGCAAATGGACCATGTTTGATAAAGTCACAGTAAAAAACTAAAATACTGATAAACCCAAGTTCGCAGACCCAAGAAAAGTCACCGTCAGTCCTTATTTTAAAAGGTCTATGGTTACATCACATATTTTGCAGCATGGCCTCTTAACAGCAATGGTCTTCACATATCCTTTTTGTTTTGTACTATGCGTGATTACTATTTACACCAGTACTAGCTATTTTACATTCACTGATTTGCTTACAGCCAACACTCAATATCAGGCCGATAACCATGGCACCCAGTTCACAAAACCACATCATAAATAGCTTGTTTTTTATATACTGGATTACATTAAATTCAAAATGCACGCAAGCAGAGTATCGTACTTGACCATCCTTTGACGCGCTGACTTTCTTGTTATCAGCCCAGGGATTGCTCAGATGACTGCACTGCTGAAACGGCAAGATCGACCTAATAGTAACAAGACATGGCAAACTTCAGCATAATATTAAACAACGCAAACTGCATCCATAAACAACCAAAATATATTGGTCAGCATCTAAGGGCACTACCACTACTACTTCTGATTTTGTTTAACCAATATCTAATAAACAGCAGACATTTTTTCCATATTAACTTCAAGTTCAACTGGAACAGAAAAATATACTGTTCTTTTGTCACTGGGCTCCACAACGCAGCATTGGACAAAGGCAAAAACGTAGATATGGACTTCGACCTCCCAAATTGGCCTCCCGCCTATTGGCAAACGTGACATTGTGACTGACTTTTAAATCATGCTTTACTAACTTACTTACTTTGATGTGGCTTGGTGGCATAGGATGCTGGACTTACAATCAGGAGGTCATGGGTTCAACTCCTGGTTGGCTCACTATCTAGTGGTTGCTATGTGGGTGAATGACTTGTCTCAGTATACAACCAACACCAAAATGAACTCAGCCTTCTATCCCTCCAAGGTAAAAAAATTGAGTACTGGCCTCTTGGCTGGGGTACGACGAGATGCATTTTCTTGTGTCGAGTAGTGAGTCACATTGTGCGATCCCATATGGCAGGTGATGCACCGTAGCTCTGTGACAGATTTCCAGCAAAGAGCTATACACATCCTTTAGCCATTTAAAAAAATAAAAGGCCATTGAATGACGTACTTTTTCCACCACTCAAGCTGCAGCGTTGCCGGCATGCCGGGCGCCAGAAAGTCTTTGGCTGCTGACACAGGGATGACATTGATGACTCTAGCGACACCGTGGAACTGATTGCTGCTGTGAACGGCAAAGATGAGAATGATCGTTTTGCCTTCCTGCCAGCACCAGCCACACAATGTCATATCACACACTGTTCAACCACTCAATAAATGCTTTAGTTTTTTATTTACTAAAAAATGTGCTCACAAATTAGCAAATTACAGTGTACAATGCAATGCAGCAGTAACATGGTGTTCATCAAGCAAAGTAGCACAAACAGCTGCCCAAAATTAAATTTTAGAAAAATCAGAAATGGGACAGATTGGCAGTTTTTCTAATTAACTAGAATTTTAAAATTAGTTTACTGCAAATGCCATACAATTAGAATTGGAGTACAAGTTCAAAGCTATTGGTAATTAATTCTAATCGGCATTAGCTGCTTTGTAGCTTAAGTTGGAAGTAAGTAGAATGGAAAACAATGGACTGACACTATTATAGGTTCAAATTTCTATTCAAATCTTTTGCTAAAAATTTCAAGACCTGTGTTAAATAGCAGTTTGGACAAATAAGCAACAGTGCATTAAACTACAATGGTCAGTCAAAGCTCCAACAGTCACATAAGTGACACAAGCAAAACAATTATTACCATGCACTTATCATAGTGCTACACTGGCAACAGCAAACTAATTAAACATATAATCAGCTGGACTGAAATTTGCAGAAAAATTAATTAATTACTTAACTAATTACAACAAGTCTAATTAATTGCCCATCTGTGACAGAAAAAAAACATTAGTAGAACAATGTACCAGGTATTAACTACTACTGATGAAAACCAAACCCATTCATGATGCCAGTATACTAGCGCGCAAATAATAACGCACAGCGAAAGCAGCTGCAATCTTCTTCTCATTAGCTGATGCTGTCGCCCAGATTCCTCTCTGTTCGGCCGCCTGCAGTATCTTGTTGTTGGAAGCCTTCATCACAAAGTAGCGACAAGGATGAGTGGAGGTGGCCCCGGGATCACCGTCTCTGCACTTTGATGCCATCAACGACGCTGGCGGTGGACTCCCAGAGGGTGAGCTGGCTGCACTGCCGGGCAGACTATCGTTGCCTGAGGCACTAGAACGAACTGAAGATGCCTCTGAGCTGCGATCATCACTCAAACGATGTGCTGAAAAATGCACGCATTTATACATGTATTAACTCAATAACAGATGTGGCTTGGCGGTGTAGTGGTAGCATGTTGGACTGCCGACTGCGAGGTCCCTGGTTTGATTCCCGGCTGGTTCAGGACCAGGTGACAACCGTGGGCAAGTTGTTCACACATGTGCATCTGTCACCAAGCAGTACAATATGGTGCCAGTCTAATCACCAGGAAGGCAACGGCAGTATATGGGAGGGATCTGGCTTACTATATAACTGTGCTGTCAGCTCAGGGCACTGAAACAGAGATGAGCACCAACCCTACAGGCAAATAGTTGTTAGCGGCGCTGGTGACTACGGGAGTTTTGCCAATCTACTTAGTAACAGAAAGTATCCCAATCCCGTATATATAAATCATGGTGAGCTGGCCACACTGTTTAGTATTTAACCAGCCACCAAGGTCAACTCAGCCTACCAACACTGTGGGGTAGGTAAATCGAGTGCCAGCAGCTTAGCTGGGGTTAAGGCAAAGTACATTCACCTGCATCAAATGGCAGGTAACGCTGTCTGACCCCATGGATGTGATCCTGAGGTGATTCTTCATAGCTGTGTGATGATAGGTTTCACATGAAGAGTTATACAAAACGCTTTGGTCTTTAACCATTTAACTCTTTAACAGACAGTATCGAATAACATTAGGCCTACTTCATCTTTGACAAAAACGAACTGAAAAATAAACTGCAAAATCACATTCTAAACAATTAAAAATCCACGGTCACCAAAATTAACATAAATATTTTATCCATTTTCCTAAAATTGCATAAAGTGCATAATTTTCTGATAATTTTGACAGTAATATCGGCACCCAGCGTTTTGTCAACACGGAGAAACTTACGTCTAAGGTGACCAATTTACAGACAGGATGTAAAAAACGTGACGCCATATTGGCTAAGCTGCACAATCGATGACATCATCAGAGCAGCCCATCAACATCATAAATAATTACTGGCACAGCCTTATCTAATGACGTCACCGGCTAGACCATTAATATTTACGATGTTTATGGGCTAGACTGATGACGTCACCAATGGAAAACTCCAATACAGAAATCTTCGAGTAATCCCACTTCAATGATGTCAGCATCAAAAATATCCGGTAAGCAGAATAGACAGTTAGAAACTGTACATAATTTTATAAACTGTACAATTGTATAATGTTGCGTGTCTCAGTACTGACTGTGAGACTTTTTGTTCTGATGATTCGCTGAGTTTCTAGCAGATGGCAGAAAACCACCAGCAACGTTTGGCAACTGGCCGCTTAGACCAATGACACCCGAGCCATTGTCTGATTGGTCAGTGTCGGTCGAGCCGGTCCTCGACCCCCCGCTGGAGATGACAGTCTCGGTTGACATTGGTCGAGGCCGCTGACCAATCCCGGCTGGCTGCTGGAGACCGAGCGCCAGCTCCTCATTGGTCATCACACTCACTATGCTGCGGACAGTCGACTCGTCAAACTGGGACCATGGCTTGGTCGGCGCCCGCATCCGACGCAGGAACAGCGAGTGCCACTTCTGTCGAAGCTGCATTACCAGCGCCGCGGCCTCGGCGTCCACGCGGAAGGTGAGCCAGTCGTCCACACGCAGCGTGGCCCGGCGCAGGCCGCTGGAACCAGCGTCACCGTCACCACCCTGTTCCCCCTCACTGTCACTGCTGCTGTTGTTTAATGACCCGTCCTCAGCAGCTATCTCACCTGCATCAACACATCTCTCATTACCACCGGCTACAATGACAATAAACACATTTACCGCGAAGAAATAAAGAAATGCTGCATCACCATAATATGAAACATGTGAAATGTACATACATGAAATGCACAAAATATATACAAGGCAGTAAAAATGGAAAACACAGAAAAGCATCTCATGCC